>Ga0209347_1005807_pt1 | contig 11432 bp, 11 predicted proteins | sample AutmiccommuBRH23_FD_187382 | JGI IMG/M metagenome (GOLD analysis project Ga0209347, IMG submission 187382) | Deep subsurface microbial communities from Mt. Terri, Switzerland - Autotrophic microbial communities BRH/23 (SPAdes) (version 2) | ecosystem: Environmental > Aquatic > Deep subsurface >...
CTCACAGGCATCGGGGTTGCCTCAGCCGGATGAACCTCTTCCCTTCCCGGGTCTTCCTCCACCTCTGGACGCAGCGCGGCGGCATAGGCGGGATCGGGCCGGGTGATGGTCGGGATTTTCTTCCTCACCGCCCTGCCCTCACGCCGCCAGGATGTTGTTGAGGATGTCGGTCGCCTCTTCGAGGGCTTCGACCACATGACGCACATGCGGGCGCATCAGCGGGTTTGGATCGGCCTGCTTCTGCAGCGCCACGGCGTGCAGGAGGCCCTTCTCGTCCATCTCCTTGTAGACGTTGCGGCGCATCATCACGGTCTCGACGACCGGAAACCGTGCAATCGCTGTCTCGATCAGGGCGGCATCGGCGCGGGTCGGTTTGGGATCGACCATGTTCAGCACGACATGGTGGCGCGGCAGACTGGCGGGATCATCGACGCGAGCCCGCAGCTTCTCGAACCAGTCGGCGGTCTGCGCGCCGACATCGAGATCCGAGGTCGAGAGCATGACCGGGGTGACGATGTGATCGGCCAGAACGGCGATCCCGTCCGACCACTCGGCCCCGACGCCCGCGGTGTCGATGAAGATGAAATCCGCCGAGTCCGCCGCATAGACCTGCTCGATCTTGCGATCCACGGCACCCACGGTCTCGACGGCCGCAGAGCGCAGGAGCGGTGATCCCAGACCCGCTGCCTCTGCCCGCTTGTGCCAGGTACCGAGCACGCCGGTGCTGTCGGTATCGATCAGCAGGACCCGACGCCCGGCGGCAACAGCGGCGCTGATCAGGGCGCGCGAGAGCGTAGTTTTGCCACTCCCCCCTTTCCGGGCCATCGCGGCAATGACCACGAGATTGTCGTTCGGCATGGGGAGCTGCTTTCTGCAAAAGTGGTGCAATGCGGCGACGAGGTAGATTTGTCGCTAACCTCCGAGTGCGACGGCGTCAAGCAGAAGACGGGATGCGCGGTCCCAGACGCGGGATGCGGGGCGCACGGTGCATCGCACACGGGGCAGAAAGCACAGCGCGCGGGACAGAAGTCGTCATCCAGACGGCGGGGGGCAGGCCCCAGATGACAGGCGACATGCGACGTTCGCCATAGTCCGCGCCGCACAGAGCGCGATGCATCCTGCGCAGGACAGGACGCATCCGGCGCCATGCGCGATGCGGGCAACACGTGCCATTTGACGCTTGCCAGAAGACGCGCTGCGGGGCGCGAAAGACACCGTGCATTGGACGCGATGCACGGTGCAGGGAACGCGGGACGCGTTGCATTGAGCGCGTTGCGCGCTGCATTTAACAAAGAGCGTCAAATCGGCCCTTGGGGCCGATTTTCTACATTGAGTACAAGCCCTTGATGCCTTCTCCGCTTGTGCTGGGAGAAGGCGGGCTTGTACGAAGTTGGCAAGAAATAGGAACGTATACTTCACATGGGCAGCAGTCGCAGACTGACCGATCAGGAGCGCCGTCAGATCGTCCGGGAGCGGACGAAAGGCGTCTCGGTCAGTGCGATCAGCGCGGCGCTGAAGGTCTCGCCCAAGACCGTCTACAACGTTCTCGGCCGGGGCCGTTCCGCCGTCTCGGCCAACGACAGCCGCACCCGGGTGCTGACCATGCGGGTCACCGACCGCGACCTTCGCGGCTTCGATGCTGCTCTCGCGCGGCGCGGGATTGCCCATCGGTCAGACGCGATGCGCTCCCTGATGCTGGCCGCTGACGATCTCCTGCGCCCGGATGAGGGCATGACGGATGAGCTGAGAGGGTTGAGCGCAGGGCTGAACCGGGTCGGCAACAACGTGAACCAGGTCGCGCGCCGCCTGAACGAGGCGAAGCTCAAGGGGGAGCGTCTGCCCTACTCGCCCGCAAGCCATGCCGAGATCCGCGACCTCGCGGTGCTCGTCTTCGACATGGCCGACCAGATCCAGGAGATGTTCCGCGCGCGGCGCCGCGCACTGGACCTCGAGGTCACCAAGGCCCTCGCTGGTCTGGTGCGGCGGGAAGCGGAGCAGGTGGCCGAGCATGGCGCGGAGTGAGGCGCGCGGTATTGGGCCCGCCCTCTTTGATCGCGACTGGAGCCGGGTCTCCGGCAGCTGGCAGGGACTCGCCAGGAACGCGCAGATGGTGCGCGCGGCGCGGGGCTATTCGCCGGCCATCTTCAAGCCGATCTCCAAGGGAGGGTGCCACACGGGCGCGCAGCTGAAGGCCCAGCTGACGTATCTTACCACCAAGTCGAGCCACATCCTCGACAGTCGTGGCACACATGATGGCAAGAAGACCCTGTCCGAGGCCGAGATCGACCGGGTCGTGCGCCGCTTCGAGAACCAGTGGGGCGAGCGGCACAGCCCCAAGCTCGGCCATACTTCGCATGTCCTGATGGCCTTTCCCGTCGGCACCAGCGGTGAGGAGGTTCGCGCGATCACCGAGGCGGTCTGCGAGCGGTTCTTTCAGGGGGAGGGGTCGCAATTCGATTATATTGCTGCAATACACCAAGATCGTGCGCATCCACATGCGCATATCGTTCTGAACCGCCGTAGCAAGGATGGCGAAATGTTCTTCCTCGGGAAGGATCACCACTTCAACTACGACGCCTTCCGGGTGGCGATGGTCGAGGCGGCGCAGGTCCATGGGATCCGGCTCGAGGCGACACGGCGTCTCGACCGGGGGGTCACGACCTACCGGGCCGAGATCGACGAAGTCTACAAGGCCCGCGATGAGGGTCGGCCACCGGTCGAGCGCCAGCGCACAGGTGCCGATCTGGCCGCAGCGCTCCATACGGTTGCGCGTAACGCGCTGACCTATCGGGGTCTGGCGGTCGAGGCGTCCCGGTCGAACGTCGATGACGTGGCCGAGGCGCTCGAGCGGGCCAGCAGCATCCTTGCCAGTGGCGGTCAGGTCCAATCTGACGGAGCCATCTACATGTCCCAAGACGAAACATCCTTCGACACGCTGATCACCGAGTTTTCCCAGAACATCCGCCAGATCGAGGTGGTGATCGACAGGTCGCCCGCCGCGGAGCGGCCGGAGATCGAGCGCAAGCTCACCGATGTCCTGGCCTCGGTCGCGCATCTTAACCCGCTCGGAGATCGCTCGGCCGCGCTGCTTGATGCACCCTCCCGCGACGGTGTCTACGCGCGATCCAATTTGCGCGAAGACCAGCTCGAACGTCTCGACGACGGGGATGTGAAGGCACGGCTCACCGAGGCGCTGCAGGGCACGGGCATCAATCCCGAGGCCGTTGCAGCCCGCATGCGCGAGGGTGCGGGCAATGCAGCGCTCGAACGGCAATGGCTGGCGCAGGATCTGCGCGTCATCGCCAAGGCCGGCGACCTCGATCTGGAAAAGGGCGAGGATCGCGAGGAAGCGCTCGACCGGCTGGAAGCCGTCCATGTGCAATTGGGCGATGCTCTGACCGATGCGCGCATCTTGCGGGCGGTCGGCGATGTCGATGTGGCAGATGGCACCGAGACTTCGTTCGCCGATCGTTTGACGCTGCGGGAACGCGATCTCGCTGACGAGCGACCGGACGCCTTTGCCTCGTTGGAGCGGCAGGACTTCCAGCAGTTGGTCGCTCAGTTCCGGCGGACGGATTTCGACCATCCGTTTTCGGACGATCCCTCGGTGCGGAGAGCGGGCGCGATCGAGGTGGAGGAGGCACGCGCTGCCTTCAATGCCTACGCGCAGCGGTCGCCTGATCATGCCGAACTGGCGTCGATGGCCTGGGACAAGATCACCGATAGCCGCAAGCCGCAGGAGTTCGCTGTCGAGGAAAAGGATCGCAGGCTCCACGCCGGCGATATGGAGCTCGCGCAGCGCGACCCGTCTGAACGTCTGGGACCCATCACAGAAGAGCTTCGCACCGTTGCCCGGTTCCGCGAGGAAATGCCGGAGGGCGATCTGAAGGCCGCCATCCAGAACGAGATCGGTCACCTTCGCGCCGAAGGGGCGTCACGGGCCTACATCAGTGAGCGCAGCCTCGAGATCGAGGACCGGGCGCGGCAAGACCATGCTGAGCGCCGCTATCTCAAAGAGATGACGCCTGCGGTCGGCGAGTATCTGCGCCGGGCAGAGGCCAACGATCCGGTGCCGATGTCAGAGGCGGAGCAGCAGCGCCTGGTCCAGCAGATCGACAAGAGCCTGACGCCTGAGGCGGTCGCGGCGCTGCGCGCGGGTAATGCCGAGGTGCTGGACAAGTTCACCAAGGATCCCCTACGGCAGTTGGAACTCGCCAAGGCCTATCTGGAGAGCAGCGAGGTGACGGCCCACAGCCCGGCCATGGAGCGGGTGCTGGATGCCCTGGCCGAGGAACAGATCGAGGCACAACGCGCGCGTCACGCCGCGGCGCATGGCGAGAAGGGGATCACCCATGGATAAGGGGAAGATCGCAGGCGGGATCCTGAGCCTGACGCTGGTCGGTCTCGCCATCGGCTATGTCGTGGCCACGGGCTACCTGACCATCGGCTATGGGCTGTCGACGCAAGCCTTCGACGTCACCCTGCTCGCGCGGGAATACCGTGGTCTTGGCGTCAGCGCCCCGCGGGACTTTCTCTGGGTGAACCTGATCCTCGCGGGGTTCGGAATTGCCGCGCTCATGCTGAGTGTCACGCTTCTGGGCGAGGCGCTGACCCGCTTCGGCACGACGCACTGGCAGACCAAGGCCGAGATGAAACGCAACGGTTTCTTCGCCAAGCCGGGCGGTGGCTTCCTTCTCGGCAAGCTCGGTCCCCCGAAATCGAAGCACCCGTTCCTCGTGTCCAAGATTTTCCCGCATGCGCTGATCGTGGCGCCCACGGGGCGGGGCAAGGGTGTGGGCTTCGTGATCCCGAATCTGCTCACCTACAAGGGGTCGGCCGTGGTGCTCGACGTGAAGGGTGAGAACTTCCGTGAGACCTCGCGCTTCCGCGCGAGCATGGGCGACAAGGTGTTTCGGTTCGCGCCAACGGACTGGGACCGCCCGACGCATCGCTACAATCCGCTGGCGCGCATCGCGGCGATGACCAACCCCGACCGCCAGCAGATGGAACTGAAACTGACCGCAAAGCTCTTCCTGCAGACCGACAACGAAAAGCTGAGCGGCCTTCTGGCCGGCGGCATCGACCTCTTCGTGGCGGCCGGCCTTCTGGCCTTCGAGCGCGGCGTGCCGACCATCGGCGAGATCTACCGCATCACCGCCTCGGGCGGCGACAAGCAGAAGGAGTACCTCAAGCGCTCGCAGGAGGTGAAGAACAAGTCGGCCAAGCTGATCTTCGAGCGCATGGCCTCGACCAACAACGACACTCTGACCTCCTACCTCTCGCTCCTGATGACCTCGGGTCTCGACACCTGGGACAACCGCGCGATCGACGCGGCCACCGCGACCTCGGACTTCTCCTTCCGGGATATCCGGCGACGGCCCCATGCGATCTATCTCGTGGTCGAATCCGAGATGATCCGCCCCTTGGCCCCGCTGATCCGGCTGTTCTTCTCGGACCTGATCGCATCGCTGCAGGCGCAGGAACCCGGGGACGACGAACCCTGGCCCGTGATGATCATGCTCGACGAGTTCGACCGGCTTGGGAAAATGCCGATCGTGGCCGAGAGCATCAAGACGCTGCGTTCTTTCGGTGGCAACCTTGCTGTCGTCACCCAGACCATCCCGGCGTTGGACGAGATCTATGGCGAGAACACGCGCCGGTCGCTGCAGGGCGGTGCAGGCGTGAAGCTCTACCTCACCCCGTCCGAGCAGAAGACCATCGAAGAGCTGAGCCAGGCTGTCGGCAAGACCACCAAGCGCGTGGTCACCCGGTCACGCGCGGTCGGGCGCAACCCCTTCGAAGGGCGCAGTGTTTCCGAGCGGACCGAGGACACGCCGCTCCTGACCGAGGACCAAGCCCGCCGCATGGACCTCGACGAGGTGATCCTCGTGATCGACGCGCAGATGCCGATCCGGGCAAAAAGGGTGAAATATTTCGAGGATCCGGCGCTCAAGGTGCTTCATGCTGGTCAGGCGGGGAGTTTTCCCTACCCTGACGCGGATGGGCTGCGGCGAGATCGCCAGATGACCGAGACGCGGGAGACTGTGGAGAAGCTGAAGCAGGAGCTGCAGGAGGTGCGGGCGGCCGCTGGGGTGCAGGGGTCTGGAACTGCGGCCGCGTCGATGAGGGTTGAGGCACCTGCAACGGAGACGCAGGATCCGAAGCCAGCGCTATCAGGTTGGGCGCGCGGCCGAGCGGCACGCGCTGCAGCGGGTGGCGGTGGGTCAGGTCAATTGTCGTTCGATCTGCCTGGACTGGGGCTCAAGGAGGCAGACAGGACCCAACTCGCGGCGGCTGTGCAGACGACGAGAGCTATCATCGCAGAGTATGCGTGAATTCGCCATACTGGCTTCAACGCACTGAAATTTGGAAAGATATCATCAGCAATTCTCAGTTGTTCTTTGCTGATTTTGACTCTTGTGCGAAGCACGAGCGGGCGGACTATGTGAGGTTCAACGCTCCTAGTTGTAGTTAGGTGTCGTGCCTTCGGCTTCGAACAGAATGGTCAAAAGCAACGATGCGTCCTCGATCCCTTTCACAGAGTGCGGCTCATTGCCGTCGAGATAGACCCATTGCCCGCTCGCAGGTCGATTGTCTCGTCAGTAAGCCCGAGCTGTGCGTGCCCCTCGATGCATTGGAGGGTGATGCGGCCGGGAACCCTGTGCGAGGGGATCTCGACACTTGCAGGCACGATGAGGCGCACCGCTTCGAAGTTCGATGTGCGGACGATGGCATGCGTTCTGGCGGCGGAGAGCTGTGGCCCGAGCGGGCGAAGATCGACGACCTCGCCTGGGGCGGCATGTTTCAGGGCCATCGCGCTCCCTCCATTGGTTGTTCCGCAGGCTCGGGCAAGTGCATGACCTGCAAACCCTTCTCGGTGACGATCGCGTCGAGGCGGATGTCGTGCGGCTGCGGGTAGATCGTCGTGAGTTGGGCTGCTTGAAGGCCGATGCCGATGACGAAGGGTCTCGGAGACAGATGCGCGAGCGTGCGGTCGAAGTAGCCGCCGCCGTAGCCGAGCCGATAGCCCTCCCGGTCCCAGCCGACAAGCGGAGCAAGCATCACTTCCGGCGTCACGACCTCTGCCTGCGGCGGCGGAACCGGGATATTCCAGTCGCCCCGCACCATGTACGTCTCCGGCGTCCAGCGGCGGAAGACGAGCGGGGCCTGTTTCACCTCGACCAAGGGGAGCGCGACTCGAGCGCCCGTCCCGTGCAGATCAGCCATCAGGGGGCGCAGGTCGAGCTCGCCCTTGATCGGCCAGTAGGCCGAGAAGACGCGTTCCTGCATGTCGCCGAACTGGTCTGCCAGAAGGTCGCGCAGGTAACCCGACAACGCGACCCCGACGGTGCCGCGCACCTCTACGCTCAGCGCTTGGCGCTCGGCGCGCAATCGCACCCGCTCGGCCCTGCGCCAACGCGCGACATCGCGCGCCTGTTCCGGGTCGACGCCCAGCGGGTCGAAATAATCGGGCGCGATCTCGCCCGCCATGCAGGGCGGGGAAGCGTAGCGGCCTTCGGATCGGTCATTCCCCGCCATGACGTGCCTCCTTGTGCCCGCATCCGTCGGAGCGGAAGCGGCCCAGCAAGGCTGCCGCCTCGTCCGCCATCCGGCGCAAGCGACCACCGGCGAGAACGACGTCCGTGATCTGGCCCACGCCCTGACCTGCATAGAGCGCCATTGCCTCCAGATCTCCCGTCGTCGTGCGCAGGGGCGAGTCCGTGCTGAACCGCAGGCGGGCCACATCATTGTCCCAGGCGATAGGTTCCCGCGGCAGGGTGTCGGGGTCGTGGCCCAGAAGCCGGTCGCCGAGCGCTTGCGTCACGCTGTTGGCCAGAACCCGGACAGCGGCACCGCGTGGCCAGTTCAGAACGAAAACGTCGGTGAGAACCGTGTCCGAAGCATGGGCTGCCACCAGTCGGCGCTTGTGTTCGTCATGGGCGAAGGATTCTGTAGTTGCCATAAAGGCCGTGCCGCAATGCGCGCCCGCGGCCCCCATGGCGAGGGCGGCGGCCAGGCCCCGTCCATCGACGATCCCGCCGGAGGCGACGACCGGCAACCGGGTCCCGGCCAGGATCTCGGCGGTCAGCGCGAAGGCGCCGATGCGCCCGTGAACGTGCCCGCCCGCCTCGATGCCCTGCGCGACCAGCACGTCCGCGCCGGCTGCTTCGGCTTCGCGCGCGGCCTGCAGCGTTCCGACCTGGTGCAGGACCAAGCCGCCCGCCGCCTTCACGCGCGCCACAGCCGACGGCACCACGTCCCAGAAGAACGAGAAGGCCCTGACGCCGAGGTCGAGACAGCAGGTTATCTGGGCGTCGAGCAGGTCCGGGGCGGTGGCCGCCGGGATCACATTGACCGCGAAGGACCGGTCGGTCGCCGCCCGCAGCGCGCGCACCTCGCGCTCGATCAGCTCGGGCGCCTCGCGGACCATGCCGAGCGTCGGATAGCCGCCGGCATTGGCCACAGCCGCCGCCAGTTCCCAACGCGACACGCCACCCATGCCGGCCAGCAGGATCGGCACATCGCAGCCCAGCAGGTCGCAGAGCGGTGTGCGCAGCGCGGGATACAGGCAGTCCGTCATGTCGCGTCCTCTTGCGCCAGCCTCTCGCGCAGATACTCCCGCAGCACCACGGCCTGATTGTGATCGCGGTCCTTCGCGCCGTAGAGCAGGATGATCGGGCCGCTCCGGCACCAGGTGAGGCAGCGTTCCACCGCCTCTTCGTTCTCGTCCAGTTCGGCGCGATAGCGGCGCCGGAAGTCTTCCCACCGATCGGGGTCGTGCCCGAACCACTTGCGCAGGTCGGTGCTCGGGGCGACCTCCTTGATCCAGTCGTCGAGGTCGAGATCGACCTTGCTGACACCGCGCGGCCAGACACGGTCGACCAGCAGCCGAGCACCTTGTGTCTTGCCGAGATCGTCATAGACCCGTGCGTGGTCGATATCCGGCGCGTTCGTCATCCCGTGGCGTCGTCCTCCATAACGTCCAGCGCCTTGATCGAATGGGCATAAGCCGCTCCCGCGCGCATCTCGGCGGCGACCCAGATCGCCTCCATGATTTGCTCTTGCGTGGCCCCTGCGCGGCGGGCGGCTTTCACATGACCTTCGATGCACCAAGGGCATTGCGTGACATGGGCGACAGCGACAGCGATGATCTGCTTCGTGCGCGCATCAAGCGCGCCCTCGGCGAATACCGCCTTCGAGAATGCGCGGAAAGCACCTTCGGCCTCCGGTGCAAGGGCGTGCCGTCGCTCGGTATGGGCGCGGGTTGCCTGCGGAAAATGAAGTTCAGACATGGGCAGCGCTTTCAGGCTCGAACTGCGGGAAGAGCACGTCGTTTTCCAGCCGGATATGCTCGCTCAGGTCTGCGATGAACTCTGCCAGTCCCTCGTAGAGCGTTGCCCAGGGTGTGCAGGCCCCTTCGGGCAGAGTTAGATTGTCGGTCAGGTGGCGGATCTTGGCAATCTCGCAGTCGTGGTCGTCATGGTCGGCGCGTATCAGAGCGATCCGCTCGGCCAGCGGTGCGCCGGAGCCCTTGCGGATCAGTGGAAAAACCAACAGCTCCTCCTTCTTCATGTGCACCTCCATCTCGCCGGTCAGGCGGCGTAGGATGGCGGTCGGCCCTTCGGGTAGGTCATGATCGGGTTCGTGCAGGTCCTCGATCATCTCGGCAAGTTTGATGTGGGTCTGCAACTGCCACCGGTGCCGGGCGTGATACCGCGTCTCAATGTGGCGGGTCAGGTCGGCGGCGTCGTGGATCGGGGCAGCATCGGACATTCGGGCATCCTTTCTTTCGTCAGCGAAGGGCAGGAATGGCGTCGGGAGCGGCCTGCGCCTCCTTGACCGCGATGTGGAGCGAGCGGGCGATGCGTTCGGCTCGCTCAATGACCTGCAAGGCACCTGACGGTGTGCAGACCTCGTTGGCCGTTTCACGGAACAGTTCCAGCCAGCGCTGGAAATGCGCCCCATCGATCGGCAACGGCGTATGCGCCGGCACCGGGCGGCCGTGGTAGCGGCCGGTCATCAGCGCAACTGAAGACCAGAATGCGACCATGCGCTCAAGGTGCGGCCCCCAATCGACGACGCGGGCGGCGAAGATCGGGCCGAGCACCGCATCGCCGCGGACCTTGTCGTAGAAGGAATGGACAAGGTCCCGTAGGATCCCCTCGTCCAGACTCGTTTCCGCCATGATGGCCGCAGTCGTCTCTGGCCGGGCGGAGGCGATGTGTTCGGACGGTTCGGCGGTGGACATGACGGCCTCGTGGTTCGGGTCTTGCAATCAAGACTAGGTCTGCTAATAGGTATTGCAAGTACTAATTCATCCGGGACGTTTGCGGCTATGCGCCTCACTTCTTTCACCGACTACGGCCTGCGCATGCTGATGCGGATGGCGAGCACTTCGGATCGCTCCTTCTCGACCGCCGATCTGGCCGCCGAGTTCGGGCTGTCGCGCCACCACTTGGCAAAGATCATGCAGCGCCTCGCACAAGCCGGGCTGATCGAGACGCGTCGCGGCGGCGGCGGCGGCGCGGCGCTGGCCCGGCCAGCGTCGGACATCCGGCTCGGTGCCGTGGTGCGCCTGCTCGAAGAGGGCCAGCCACTCGTCGAGTGTCTGAGCGCCGACGGCGGCGCCTGCATTATCGACGGGCGCTGCCGCCTGAAAGCACGCCTTCGCTCGGCCGAGCGCGCCTTTTTCGCTGACATGGATCAGTCGACCCTCGCTGACATCGCGTTAGACCCGGCGTCGGTGACATGAGCAGGAACAGGACCCAAACCATGGTGGCAACGCTCACAGTCCAGGAACGCCAGATCGGCATGGCGCTTTCCGTGGCGCTTGCCATCCTTGGGCTGGCGATGGCTGCGGTCGCCAAGACCGGGCCGATGGCGCTGCATGGCGGCATGGCCCTCGTTTTGGGGATTGCGCTTGTCTTTCACTTGGGCGGCGCACTCTACGACCATCCGGAGCCACCTGTGCAGCGCCTTGCGGAATACTACGACGCGCCAACCCGCTTCGGCATCGTCATGACGCTGATCTGGGCGGTGGTCGGCATGGGCGTGGGCGTCTGGCTGGCGGCGCTGATGTACTGGCCGGAGGCGACACCGGCCGTGCCTTGGACAAGCTACGGGCGGCTGCGCCCGGTGCATACCTCCGGCGTGATCTTCGGCTTTGGTGGCAACGCACTGATCGCCACCTCGTTCTATGTGTTGCAGCGTACATCACGGGCGCGGCTGGCGGATGCGGTCAGCCCGTGGTTCGTGCTGATCGGCTTCAACCTGTTCTGCATCTGGGCCGCGACCGGATTCGTGATGGGCCAGACCCAGTCCAAGGAATACGCCGAGCCGGAATGGTACGCCGATCTATGGCTGGTTGTGGTTTGGGTGACTTATTTCGTGGTCTACATCCGCACGCTCGCGCGCCGCGCCGAGCCGCATAT
>Ga0209347_1005808_pt1 | contig 11426 bp, 10 predicted proteins | sample AutmiccommuBRH23_FD_187382 | JGI IMG/M metagenome (GOLD analysis project Ga0209347, IMG submission 187382) | Deep subsurface microbial communities from Mt. Terri, Switzerland - Autotrophic microbial communities BRH/23 (SPAdes) (version 2) | ecosystem: Environmental > Aquatic > Deep subsurface >...
TCGCCTACCTCAAGGCAACCCTCACTGCCATCGCGAACGGCCACCCGCAGAGCCACCTCGACGACCTGCTGCCGTGGAACTTCAAGCCGTCAAGCTGAGCAGCAGGTGGTCTGCAGCGAACGCTTACGGTGGCCTTCAAACCCGATTGGACCAAGCATGCCAAGGCCGCCCCCTTCAAGCGCAACGACGCCATGCTAGATGTGCTGCCCGTGGGCGTCCTCGTCTTCCCGGGCACCGGCATCCAGGAGAACCTAGCCGACAAGGCTTCGAGGCTCGGCATCCCGGTCATGAAGTTCGAGAAGGGGGCGTGAGCCCCCTTTTTCCCCTCGCGGGGAAATCGAGGTGGAAGCGCAGGCTTCCACCTGATATTGTGTAGAGAACCTCAGTCGATCACTACATGTACCACAGACCGATCCAGCTCGATGTCTTCCCAACCGACGTGCAGATGCGCCGGATCGATCCGGCGCGCAACATGCGTCGCTTCTATCGGCTAAGCGTGCAGCGCGATCTCTTCGGCCGTGCCAGCCTCGTGCGCGAGTGGGGCCGGATCGGGTTTCGGGGGCAGATGATGGTTGAGACCCACCCTGACGAAGGCAAGGCCATCACCGCGTTGATGAAGCTGGCAGCTGTGAAGAAACGGCGCGGGTACATTGTCTGACAAAGGCAGTTTCTGAGAAAGCGATCCAGCTTAGGCCATCTTTTTTTCGAGCTTGTCTTTGCGATCTGGCCAATCGGGGAGGACTCTGTCCAAGAGTTCAAAGAATTCTGGACCATGGTGCGGGACAGCAATGTGACAAAGTTCGTGGGTGATCACATAGTCTATGGAATCCACGGATGCTTCAATCAATCTGCGGTTGAGCATGAGGCGCGAAGAAGGTGACATGGACCCCCATCTTTGTCGAAGTTGGCGCACGATCAGTCCTTTCGGCCGAAATTCCTCGGGTGCAGGGAAGCGAAGCAAGTTCAACTCGAGACGTTCCGCGAATTTATTTTGGGCCTTCTGCCGGTACCAGGCCTCTACAAGTTCGCGTGTGACTTCGGGTCGCTCAGGTTTGTGAGTTTGCACAACGATGAAGCCTCGGACGATCTTCACCACGGCTTGGACGTGGGGAACTACCTTCAACCTATACTGACGTCCAAGGTAAAGATGGGTCTCGCCCGCCACATATTGGCGATCCGGCGTACGCGGAAGGAACTGGATGAAATACCGCTGCTGGCGCAGGATCCACGCGGCGCGCTTGCGCACTTTCTCCTCGATAGCTCCCAGTGGAGCATCCTGAGGAGCAGCCACTACAACAGAGGCATCGGGCTCAACGGCGATTTCCAGTGTCGTCCGGTCACGCCGTACAATGGAGAAATCGATGCTGTGTTCCCCATATCGAACGCTGTGTCGTTCCGCCTTCATCCAGGAAACCGCGCCCGGGCCAGGTCCATGATCTTGAGTTCAAGATCGTCCATCACCTCGACCGTCAGCTCGATGCCGCGCTCATCGCGAAGGACATCAAAGAAGTAATCGTCGATGGCGTTGCGCATCTTGTTCTGAATGATGTCGTTGGACCAGACGTCGACGATGTGATGGGACTTGATGATGTCGATGATCGTGAGCGCGATGGCGGCAACCTCATCGTCCGCGATCGGTTTACCGTCGTCGGTTGCGAGCACGCCTTCAAGGACCCCGAAAAACGCCTGCCCATCGTCGTTGCCCTTGATCGCATCCGGCACCTCGCGCCCCCGGTCCTTGCGGGCAACCTTGCTAGACAGGTCGACTACGTTCTTGAGGTAATCGCGCTCGGAAATCCGTTTGGCCCGATAGTCGCGCATGGTTTCCTCCAGCAGTTCCGAGAAGCTGCGGTAGAAGGTCGGGTCCTCGTCCATCTTTTCGGTGATGGTCCGGCGCGTCGCACTGGCGATCCGGTCCGCCCTCGACGCCTCGGAGACGCCCGTCTCCTCCACCACCGCTTTCAGCGCGTCCGGGTCGTTGATGTTGACCATTTCGATGATCGTCTCGGCCGGCATGGCAACCACATGGTCGTCGAGCAGCTTCTGGATCTTTGGCTCGAACTCCTTGACGTCGACGGTCTCTTGGTAGCGAAGCTGGACCGAGCGCCGCAACTCGGAGAACTGCTTCCAGTCCTTCTTCATGGCGTCGATCTTCGCCTCGTCGAAGACGTCGAAGAGCTTGTCCGACGACAGCGAGATGTGGAGGCAGCGGCTGAACGCCTTCAGTCGCTCATAGAACTCCTGCCGGATCGCCTCATCGGCCAGGAATTGTTCGAACTGCTCCATGTCCTTCTTGTTCTTGACCGGCTTGAACAGGTCCCAGAGCTGATCGTGCAGCTGGGGCAGCTTCCGGATCTCCTCGCGTACATCGTGGACCGTGCCGGCGAGATCGGCGGCGTCGAAGCCCTCGAAAGCGCTGTAGGTCGTCAGCGCCGTGTCGAGTTCTCCGAGCAGCCCCTCGTAGTCGATGATGAAGCCGAACTGCTTCTCGGTCGCGCCGTTTTCGTAGAGCCGGTTCACGCGGGCGATCGCCTGTAGCAGGTTATGTTCGCGCAGCGACTTGCACACATAGAGCACGGTATTGCGCGGCGCATCGAACCCGGTCAGCAGCTTCGACACGACGATGAGGATATCCGGATCGCCCGAGCCCTTGAATGCATCGATGATCTGCCGGGTGTATTCGTCCTCGGTCTTGTACCGGGCCATCATCCGCGCCCAGAATCCGCGCACGAGGTCCTTCGATTCCTTGTCGACCTCCTCGTTGCCCTCGTTGTCATCGGGAGGCGAGATGACGATATCGCTAGTGACGTGCCCGATCTCGTCGAGCACCTCCTTGAAACGGACGGCCGCTGCCTTGGACGGTGCCACAAGCTGCGCTTTGAAGCCCGTGCCTTGCCAGTGCTGGCGGAAGTGCTCGGAGACGTCGAAGGCCTTTGCCCGGATCGCTTGGCCTGTCTTCGACAGAGCATCCATCCGGGAGAATTTGCGCTTCAGATCGGCCTTCTGGCTGGGGGTCAACCCTTCGCTGATCTTGTCGAACCACTTGTCGATCACGCCGCCGTTTACTTGCTGTTCGACAAGTCGGCCTTCATAGAGGAGGGGCACGACGGCTCCGTCAGCAACGGCCTCGTCTATCGCGTACTTGTGTATGAGGCCGCCAAAGGTCGAGAGGGTGTTCTTTTCTTTCTTCAGCAGCGGCGTTCCGGTGAAGCCGAGATAGCAGGCCTTGGGCAGCAACCGGCGCATCCGCGTGGCGAACTGGCTGTGACCGCCATAGCGACCGGTCTGCGAGCGATGGCTCTCGTCAACTAGGACGAAAACGTTGGCATCCTCGTCGACATCTTCGGCAGCTTTGGCGGCCGTATCGAACTTGTTGATGATGGTCGTCACGAGTGGTGTACGGTTTCGGACCAGCTCGATGAGGTGGGCACCGCTGGTTGCCCGTACGGGTTCCAGTTCGCAGGACTTGAACGTGTCCTTGATCTGTTTGTCGAGATCGTCGCGGTCGGTGACGATCAGAATGCGCGGATTGGGGATGGCCTTGTCGAGCGCAAGAGAGCGCCCCAGCATCACCATAGTCAGCGACTTGCCCGACCCTTGAGTATGCCAGATCACGCCCCCTTTGCGGCGGCCATCCAGATTGAACTGACGGACCCGCTCTACTGCCTTCCGGATGCCGAAGAACTGCTGGTGACGCGCGACCTTGCGTGCACCGCCGTCGAACACGGTAAAGCGACGGATCAGGTCCAGCAGCCGTTCCGGCCTGCACATTGCATGGATTGCGCGGTCCTGTGCCGTAATCGCGCGCGGACCCTCGGTGGCAAGGGCATCGAAATGGGCGCGGGCGAAGGCGAAGTCGCCCGAGAAAACCGCGTCGGCCTCCGCTGCACTGAGCGGCCGGTTCGCCAGCGGATCGATGATCTCGTCCCGGTCTTCCTCGTCTCGCCACGTCTGCCAGAACTGTCGCGGCGTGCCCACGGTGGCGTAGCGCGCCTCGACACGGTTCATAACCATGAGAATCTGCGCGAAGTGGAACAGCTGCGGGATGTTGTCTTCGTTCTGGTAGCCGATCAGCTGGCTGCCTGCCTTCTTCAAGCTCTCGGTAGGCCGCTTGTTCTCGATGACAAGGAACGGGATGCCATTCACGTAAGCGACGATATCGCACCGCTTGGTTTGGGTGCTGGCCGTCCGCTCGACGGAGAGTTCGGCCGTCACGTGATAGACGTTATTCGCAGGCTGCTCCCAATCGACGTACCGGAATGAATAGGACTTCGAGTCTCCCTGGATCGTCTTGGTGATCGTCGTCCCGAGCACGAGGGTGTCATAGATGTCCTGATTGGTCCCGCGCAGTCCCTTCTGCCGGTCGGGCGTCGGCTTGAGCCGCCGGATGGCCTCGTGCGCGTCCTCAAGGTCGAACGGATACTCCCGCCCGCGGTAGGTGAAGCGATTGATCCGCAGGAGGTGGTCCGCAAGAACGTCGTCGAGCACCACGTTGCGCAGGCGACCGCCGCGCTGGCGCACTGCCTCGGATTGAGACAGCGGCGTGAACCCCAACGCCACGAGCAATTGAAGGGCGGGTATCTGAGACTGATGTTTCTCTCGAGCGTCGAAACCACTTTGAACGTGCATCAGGCCCCCCATACCTGGGCGGACGCCGCATCAAAGAAAGCGACGTCTAGTGCGACCCTATCATCGCGCGAATGTGCCAATGCGGTGGCAGCGCCTCGGATTTGCTTGTTTCCGTGGCTGCTTGGGTCGCCATAGAGGCCGACATAAACTTGTCCGATCTTGCCTCGCGCAATTTTCTTCAGAACATGCTGGTCGTTGTCCGCAAGGCTATGACCAAAAATGAATAGCGCATCATTGCGCTGCGCCATTTGCGAGGAGAAGCTTTTGTAGGAATGGTGCAGGTATGCACTGTGTTTGATCTTAGCAAGCTTCTGATTGCTTTTGCCCTCGGCCACAAAGAGAGGGAACTTGTTCGCACCCATTGCCTCTCGAGCTTGTTCTAACAATGGCTTGCCCGTGTTCACCCATGTGTACTTCTGCAGTTCGGCACCCGCGTCGAACAGGTGAAGTGCCCCATGGAGGTAGTGGACCCGCTGTCCGTGAGCGCCGCTCTCCCCCATCCAGTTCACATATTCGGGTTCCGTATCTTCATCGCGGCCGAACCCGTCGTTGGCGGCCAGATCGATAGGGTCATCGAACCCCCTGTCGTCGTGCATGAGCGTCCAGTAAAGCAGAAGGTCATAGTTCAGGGTGTAAACCTTGCCATCCTTGTTCCCATCACCCAGGAAATGCGACAGGAACCGGCGGCAGGCCCAGAACTGTTCATCCGCAATTTCATTCGGGATGTTGGGGTGATTGTTCGCCACGGTCTGAATGAGGATGTCCTTCAGAGCTTCCCCATCGGACGCCATCTGTTTTGCGGCGGCGTCCGCTGTGCTCGAATAGACGGGGACAATGCGCGATGCGTCCTCCAGCAGTTTGATAACGTGTTCAAAGTCGGTCGTGCCGACCGCCTTGAACACATCAGGAAGCCTTGGGGCCGACGAGAAATCCGCCTGCTCGAAGAGCGAGCCGTAGGTGAAAATCTTCGGGCGGCAGGCGATGCTGAAACCGTTGCCGAGCAGCAGGTGCCGCTTCTTAAACTGCGCCGAATGCTCAATCGCTTCATCAAAAGTGCGGAGTTGGATCATGCTTTACCCCTTCGGCGGATACGGGTCTTTCCCGTAGGTGTTGCGTTCGCGGATCTTGCCGTCACGACCCTTGAGGAGTGCCTCGCCCTTCGTGTCGGCGGCCCGTTGCTTTGAGTGCTTCCAAGCCTCTGCTTGCGTATCCGTGACCTTGCTTGCCCGGTCAGAGCCTTCGCGCTTTGATTCCCACTTCCCGTCCGCACGCTGCTGGGTCCAGTAATTCTTTTCATCGGCCATCATGGGTCTCCTCTGCCGGGTTGAAAGGTGTTGTCGGATCCACCGTCACGCGCCATTCGCCCGTCAGCAGCTTTTGCATCAGACCGCGCTTCTGGCGTGTCAGGGCGTCGATCTCGATAGTGGTCATCTCGACATCGCGCCGCCCGGTATTCAGTACATCGGCAATTCGGCACTGCCGTTCGAAGTTGGGAAGCGGCACTTTCATCGCCGCAAGATCGGCATAGTAGGTGCGTTGCCGGACACTGCCCGATCCGCCGCTATTGATGTAGTGCGACCACCATTTTGTGTTCCGAAGGTGATCCAGAAAATCGGGGGACAGGCGACCTTGAAGACATGCAAACACCACATAATCCGGGCTGACGAGGATTGGCTCCTCGGCCTCGTTCATGGCGATGGAGCCGACATTGATACGCATCGGATTGTAGGCAAACGCTTGAGGCGGGACGACCTTGTACCGGCTTATATCTTCTGCAATTGTCTGCTCACGCATCGGAACAATTCCGCGCGAATTGGTGACACCCATCACCATTTCCCTGCCAAGCAGACCACCACCATTTCGTTTGGTCACTTCCTCGGAGACGTCACCGAGCCTCACGGGCTCGCCTTGGGCATCAAAATAGGTCAGTTTTTCGCGCAGCGAATGGAGCCGTTTCTCCTTCGCCGTGCGCAGCGCGGTCAGCTTTTCGATGGCCTCGTCCCATGTCCGCAGGATTTCTGCAATCTTGCGTTGTTCGGGGAGTGGGGGGAGCGGGAGCGGTGTCGATTTCAACAGATCAGTATCGAGCCGACCAGTTCCATGCCCGGCGCTGTCAACATGCCGAAGAATGTCAGATTTTCTGGCGATTAGGGCGAACGCGAGATATTCGCTGTCGACTCCTTTCTTTGCTACAAGCGCCTTGATGTCCTGATTGAAGGTCACGGGCCGGTTGCACAGCACAACCGGCAAGTCTTTGAACAGGCCCATTCCACGCACAAGCACCAAAACGGTTCCAGCAGGGACGACGCGAACAGTATCAGCGCCCGCCTTGGTGAGGCTTTCGCCCACACCATTCAGACGCATTACTTTCATGTCTTTGACGGTCACCCAAGGAATCGGACCACCCCAGTAGGTCTCCCGCCCTTTATTTGGCGTCCCGCCTGAATGGAACGATGCCAGTTCGGACAGCGGGACGTTCTTCCAGCCTTCACGCATCCCCGCCACCACTCTTCCGCCCCTTGGTGGCGTCGGAGATGCGCTTCAACTCCTCCAACTCATCGGTCTCGCTGGCCGCAAGCGCCTGCGCGGCCTTTCGCTTTTCATCGAACGCTGCGTAACGATCATGCGCGATGCGCTCGGCCTGCTTGGCCGACACCGACCCTGCACCTTGCAACCGGGGCAGTTCGTTGCTCGTCAGGAAGGTGTCGAGCACGCCTTCCCAATCGGCCAGCCGCATGGTCTGACGGCGGCTTGCCCGCAACTCGGCCGTGTTCAGGAAGGTTTCCACGATCAGGTTCAGTTCCTTGATGTCGGCCTCGCCCAGATAGTTCTTGGCGGTGCCGACATCCGCTTTGCGCAGGGCGCGCCCCTTGCCGGCGTCCTTCCATGTGGTCAGGCCCATGTTGGGCTTGGCCGCATCGGCCCGCGCCCGGATCAATTCGCCCGCCGTGTGGCTGGTCACGGCGTAGAGCATCTTGTTCTGGATCGTGGCATAGAAGGTCGGGACCGCAGAGGACTGCGCATCGTAGTCCTCGCTCAGCGCAAGGATGTCGCGTACCTTCTGGTAGAACCGAGCCTCGGACGCCCGGATGTCGCGGATGCGTTCCAGAAGCTCGTCGAAGTAATCCCATTTGGGATCCTTCAGGCGCTCGTCGTTCATGACGAAGCCCTTTACGAGGTATTCCTTCAGCGCCGAGGTCGCCCACCGGCGGAACTGCACGCCGCGCGGGCTGCGCACCCGGTAGCCGATGGCCAGAAGCATCTCCAGCCGGTAGTGATCGACCTGATAGGTTTTGCCGTCCCCGGCAGTTGTTGCATAACGTGCAACTACTGACTCGGGCGAGAGTTCGGCATCGTCGAAGATGGCCTTGATGTGCCGGGAAATCACCGACTTGTCGCGACCGAAGAGGTCGGAGATCTGGTTCAGGGACAACCAGACAGTGCCGTCAACAGCTCGAAGCTGGACTTCGGCCTCGCCGTCTTCGGTGCTGTAGAGGATGATTTCGCCTTCAGACATCGACGCCGAGCTCCTTCAGGTAGCCAGCCATACGTTCGCGCACCTCGGCCAGTTCGGCCTCGATCGTGGTGATCTGCTTCTGCAGGGCGGCAACGTCGATTTCTTCCTCTGGCTCAAAGGTATCGACGTAGCGGGGAATGTTCAGGTTGAAGTCGTTCTCGGTGATTTCGTCCAGGCTGGCGCGGTGGGAATACTTGTCGACTTCGGCGCGGGTCGCATAGGTCTCCAGCACCCTGTTGACATGCGTCTCGTCCATCACGTTCTGGGTTTTGCTGGGCGTGAATTCTTTGCTCGCGTCGATGAAGAGAACATCGCGCCGAGTTTCATTCGCGCCACCCTGTTCGCGGGAACGGTCGAAAATAAGGATGGCGACCGGAATGCCGGTGGTGGTGAAGAGGTTGGCCGGGAGACCAACGACCGCATCGAGCAGGTTCTCTTCGATCAATGCCCGCCGGATCCGCCCTTCGGCCCCGCCACGGAACAGAACTCCATGCGGAACGATCACGGCCACCCGGCCGCTCTGGCGTTTGGCGATCTCGATCATATGGGTGATGAAGCCATAGTCGCCCTTCGATTTCGGGGGGATGCCGCGCCAATAGCGCTTGAACTGGTCGCTCTCGGCACCTTCTGCACCCCATTTGTCGAGAGAGAATGGCGGGTTCGCCACAACCACATCGAATTTCATGAGATGATCTGCCTCAACCAGCGCAGGACTGTTGAGGGTGTCGCACCATTCGATGCGTGCAGCGTCTTTGGCGTGCAGAAACATGTTCATTCGTGCCAGCGCCCACGTCGCGCCGTTCACTTCCTGGCCGTAGAGGGCGAAGTTTTCGGAGCCGACCTCCTCTGCCGCACAGATCAGCAGCGAACCTGACCCGCAGGCCGGGTCGCAGATGGTGTCACCGGCCTTGGGGGCAGCCAACTTCGCCAACAACCGAGAGACAGCAGACGGCGTGTAGAATTCGCCAGCTTTCTTGCCCGCGTCAGACGCAAAACGCGAAATGAGGTAAATATAACACTCGCCGATGATGTCTTCGGTCACGCGGCTGGGGCGCAGATCAAGTGCGGGTTTGGCGAAATCCTCCAGCACGTTTTTCAGGCGGCGATTTCGGTCCTTGACGCGCCCGAGATTGGCCTCGGAGTTGAAGTCGATGTTGCGGAACACGCCTTCGAGCTTGGCGCGGTTCGCATCTTCGATCCGTTCCAGCGCGATGTTGATCCGCTCACCGATGTTTGGTTCGTTTCGCGCTTCATAGAGATCGTAAAAACTGGCGCCGTCCGGAAGCACAAAGCGCTCGCGCTCAAGTCGACGCCGGATCCGTGCTTCATCGCCGCCATACTGGTTGCGATAGGTCTCGAGATGGTCGTTCCAGTGGTCAGAGATGTATTTCAGGAACAACATCACCAGAATGTAGTCCTTGTACTGTCCAGCATCGACGACGCCTCGGAAGGTGTCACAAGCGGCCCAAGCCGTCTGGTTGACCTGTTGCTGTGTGAGTTGGTCGGTCATTTTGACGTCCTTTCTTGCCGTATTTCGGGCCGCATCCTGTTCGCTCGCTCGACGAGGATCAGGCTCATCATCTTTCTGCGTGTTTCGGCTACGAGCAGGGCTAGTGCTCGCTCCTGTTCAGCAAGAGCATCAATCGCAACAATCTTTTCTTGGGTCTCAATGTCAGGGATCTCAAGCTCCAGATCGTCGAGGCTAGATCTGGGGATCATCCTGATGTTTGTGCCCCGTGCTGCTACATCAAAGTGGCGCTGTGCAGGTGGCTGATTGATGGCCCATGCCAAATACTCCGGCATCACGACATCATGCTTCGGGCGAAGCACAAGCAGCGGCAAAACTGCAAGCGCAGGCTCCTGGAGCCGTTTGTCTAGAACGGACGCCGTGTTTCTCTCTCCCCGCGACCGAAACACAACGTCGCCTGGCCGTACGAAGTAGCGGTCGGCCAAGTCCTCCAATTGCACGCGCGTAAGGCGTTCTGGGTGGATGACACCCTCGGGGGAAATGTCCCGCAGTTGGATCGCGAGAACGCCGCCGGCCTCAGTGGCTTCGAGCCGACCCCGAGCCGTGTATCCGCTGTGAATGGTGCAAGCATCTGCAAGTAGCATGTGAAATCTCTGTAGGTTGCCCTACAGCATTTAAGTTGTCGAAGGGCCGGTGTCAACAAATAATTGCTGTAGACATACCTACAGCAAACTCAAATACTGAGGCGCTAGGGTTGCTAGTCCACTATAGTGAAGCTTTGCAATGCTGACTGCGCAGACCTCTGGCGTGGGTTTTCCCAAATTCACGACACTGATAAGGCCTCAAGGTCTAACCAATACCGCGTATGCCGCCGCTCCCCGGTCCGGTTCAGCGCGCCCATCTCGACCAAATCCTGCAGATCCCGGGTCGTGGTTGCGCGCGATGTGCCGGTGACGGCGATGTAATTCTCGGCGCTGAGCCCGCCCTTGAACCCCTCGGGTCCCTCTCGGAACGTGCGCTCGATCACCTTGGCCTGCCGGTTGTTCAGCCGATCGCGGAACTGGTCGTAGAACTTCGCCTTGGCGATGAAGAAGGCAACGCGCGTCAGTGTGACCTGCTGCGCGTCGAGCACCGTCTCGCCGAACCACTGCAGCCACGCGGTCACATCCAACGTCTTCTGGTGGGCTTCGAGCTGGTCGTAGTAACCCTTGCGGTCGCGTTCGATCGTATAGGCCAGTGCGATCAGGCTCGGCTGGCCGATGTTCTGGGCGAGGGATTTTTCAGCCAGAGCGCGGCCGAGACGGCCATTGCCGTCCTCGAACGGATGGATACTTTCGAACCACAGATGCCCAAGTGCCGCGCGCGTCAGCGCGGGCAGTGGCGTGGAGCCTTCTGGCGCCGTGCGGTTGAACCAGTCGACGAGCACGTCCATTTCGCCTTGGACTTGCGCCGATGGCGGCGCTTCGAAATGCACCGTCGGTCGGTCAATGCGGCCGGAGACGATCTGCATGGCGTCGTCATGCCGACGGTAGGCGCCGATCGTCTCGAGGCCGCGGTCATGGGACAGGAGCATGCCGTGCCAGTGAGAGAGCGTGTTATGGGTCAGAGGGGCCGCGTGGTTCGAATAGACATCGACCATCATTTCGGCGATGCCCTGCTCGCGGGGTTTTGATGGTGCGCCATCAGTGGTCAGTCCGAACTGCCGCCGCAACGAGGACTGGACACTGGACCGGTCCAGGACCTCGCCCTCAATGGCGCTCGTCCGCATCGCCTCCTCACTCAGAAGCTCGATGCGCAGCCGGTCGCGCTCCT
>Ga0209347_1005809_pt1 | contig 11421 bp, 11 predicted proteins | sample AutmiccommuBRH23_FD_187382 | JGI IMG/M metagenome (GOLD analysis project Ga0209347, IMG submission 187382) | Deep subsurface microbial communities from Mt. Terri, Switzerland - Autotrophic microbial communities BRH/23 (SPAdes) (version 2) | ecosystem: Environmental > Aquatic > Deep subsurface >...
GTGCTGGATAATACCTGAACGAGATTTCTTGCTCCATCAGCCTTTGCTGGACCTAGCCTTGCGTTTCTCGGACAAATTTGTATTACTATAGGATACGAAGGTTTTCGTGGCCGGCGGCCCGGAGGTGATGACGGCAGAAAATATCACTCAGGCGTATGGGGTTCCGGTAAGCGTGGAAAGGGTACGGAACCAAATGGTCGTGATCCCAAGGTGAACAATTTATTTTTAACAAATCGAAATATTTAGCAGGAATTCACGAACGGTTGTAGAATACTATGAAAAATGATATTGCAATGCAGGACCATGAAGGTGTTTGCAAAGACCATGGAGGTTAGACTTTTTATAGTCTGCTTTTTTGGTCTTTTTATTTTACTTTAAAACAAAGGGGTTTAAATAAAAATAGCCAGCTGGGAGAAGTGATACACTTTATCAGCCTTTTTCGCCTTGTTAGTGATCGGGATCATTGGGTTTGCTATCCAACGTTTTGTCCGTAAATCAGAGGGACAACATAGGAAAAGGCTCTCATTCCAGCAATCATTACAGCCAGGAAATTGAGGACATGCTTCCGCTGAAAGGAGGTTTTAACAGCAGCAGGATATAAAGAAGTCGAAGCCATTCCGCTGGAAAGTGTCCGTAATATGAATGGTGACAAGGCATGGTATATAATAATTAAAGGTATTAAAGGTGCATAAAGGTGAAGGGAGAACTAATATGAAAGTAGAGTTTCTTGATACCACAGACCATATGGTATATGGTCATGAGGGCTGGTTGGAGCCAAACACAACCCATGTCCATGAAGGCGATCCAGTGGAAATATATTTTAAATGGGGTCACAATATGCAGGTTCATGGACTTGCAAGAAAAGAGGGTTTATCCGCATATGTGATTTTGCCTGACGGACAAAAGCATCAAGTAGAGATAAAGGATTATAAACCAAGCAGCTATTTAATGAAATTTACACCGAAAGAAAAAGGATTATATCATTTTATTTGTGAAAACAAGGGTTATTATGTAATTGACAGTGAAGGAAAGCATTTGATGGGAACATTGAAGGATTATCCCGATGCTCCTAAGGCCACATCCTATACACAGTTTTCGCATCTGACAATGCTTGTTGGGCATGATTTGTCGAAGGAACAGTTATCTACATCACCGAAGCTTCCATTGGCTATTGTTCCTGAAGAGTGGAAAAAATGGAAGACAGGAGAAGATATAATTTTTACTTTATACCTTTATAAAGATGCGTTGCCGGATAATGACATTGATATGGCGCGTGCAGATGATGCAGAAAGCTCTGTGGAACAAAAGAAGATGAAGACGGATGGAGAAGGAAAGCTTAATATAAAAGTTGATAAAACAGGACAGTACCTGCTGATAGCACGTCACCGTTCACTCGAAGGCGAGACAGGGGTTTATTACGATACACAGTTTACGTATACGTATTATTACAGCGTTAAAAAATAAATACTTAGGTTTATATTTTTCGCCCCCAAAGCACGGTTATTACAATAATTATCTTGACAAAATACCGTAAATGAATATATTATGTATCAGTCAGAAAATTTAGAATAAAGTAAGATCATGAAGGTCTTGGCAAAAACCATGGAGGTTTGACTCATAAGAGTCAACTTCGTGGTTTTTTTGTTTCTTTTGAAAGGAAGGTGCATCAAGAGTAAAAAAGGCTTAATAATTCGTGCTAAAACAAGATTTATGCTCTCAACTATTGAGGAGGGGTGTGTGAATTACGGTAGCGGTGGTAATTGTACAGCAATGATCGCTATGACTATGTACTAATTATAAATTCTTAATTAGAGAGGGGAAAGGTAAAGGAATGAAACACTTCGCAAAACTCTTGGTTACTTTGTTAATTCTTACGCTAACTGCGTCATCCATGGTCGGATGTAGCAAGGAGAGCAACACGGGAGCTCAAAGTGGATCTTCAGATGTACCCCAGGAATTGACTATTGCTTACGGCATGGATACGGATGCAAAATCGATTAAAGGAATGGGAGATATGCTGCTTAAGATTTTCTCCACAGACCGCTTGGTGGAATTGATTGACGGAAAGGTGCAACCGAGTTTAGCCACTTCATGGGACATCAAGGATAATGGAAAAACAATCGTTTTCCATCTTCGTAAAGACGTCAAGTTTTCGGATGGTACACCCTTCACGGCAGAGGCCGTCAAATTCACGTATGATCGCCTGAAAAAGTTTAATAATGTCAATTGGACAGAAGTGGATAAGATGGAAAAGGTAGAGGTTATCGATCCCTATACTGTTGCCTTTCATATTGTCCCTGAGCAAGTTGGCTTTGTGGTCTTGACTTCTTTTAATGAATATCAAAGCAGTATCCTGAGCCCCAATTCAGTTGAGCCTAAGGGCGATCCTGGGGCACCCTTTTCTACCCTTATTGGTACGGGGCCTTGGAAAGTGATCGATTACAAGAAAGACCAGTACACAGTTTTTGCACCGAATGAACATTATTACGGTAAAAAAGCGACGTTGCAAAAAGTGACGGTTAAAGATATTCCCAAGGCTGAAGGACGTGTGTTGGCGTTGAAGTCCGGTGATGTGGATGTTATCGTCGATTATTATCATGGCGGGTCTGCTTATACTCCTCGAAATTTGCTTAAGTCTCTGAAAGATGACGGTTTTCAAGTTTTAAAGAAAGAAATGCCCATGACCACGGCGCTGGCGTTTAATTATAAAAAAGCTCCGTGGAATAATGTAACGCTGCGCCAGGGGATAAATTATGCTATCAATAAAGACGATTTGGCAGCCTTGTTTGACGGGTGGATTAATCCGGCTAAGGACGGACTGTTTTCTCCATCGGCACCGTTTATGAAGGAAGCGGGAGTGAAAGAGTATTCCTACAATGTCGAAGAAGCAAAGAAACTTATTAAGCAAGCAGGTTTTCCAGAAGGCTATAAGCCCAAGATGATCGTGCAGAGTCAGAACCCTGATGAGGTTAAACTGGCGGAATTGATCAAATTCCAATTGGCCCAGGTCGGAATCGATGTGCAGTTGGATGTCTTGGAAGCGGGGGTTTATACGGATAGGCAAAAAAAAGGGGATTGGGATTTACGCACCTATTATATCGGCGGACCGGGACGACGTGCCTATACCAGGTTAGACGGAAGATTTAACCCAACCGCAGCGGAGTTTGGCGGATCCGGGTATTTTAGCTCACCTCAGATAACACCGGTGCTCAATAAAGCAGTATCCTCGTTTGATGAACAAGAACGGTTAAACTCTTTTAAAACGCTATATAGCCTGTTCAAAGAGGAAGCAGGGGGAGTAGCACTTTATTACGATGCGGTTTTCGTGGTGGCCAAATCGAACATCAAGAATATTGAGTATGTGAGTTCCGAACCTCGTTTCGACAGTGTGGTCGTAGAGAAAAAGAAGTAGGAGCAGATAGTAGATAGCGGATGGCAGAAAGATGCAGATAAATAGCTGATAGGTAGCAAAATCAGGGAGGTGTGAAAATCTGGCTTATTATGTATTCAGGAGAGTCTTGCTTTTAGTTCCAGTGTTGCTAGTGATTTCATTTATCTCCTTTTCTCTAGTCTATCTCAGCCCAGGTGAACCTGCTCGTTTGATTCTGCAAAGAGAGTTGCAAGGCGAACCTAGTCAGGTACAAATTGATCAATTCAATCATGAGCATGGCTTGGACAAGCCCATGCTGGTTCAGTATACGAGTTGGTTGAAAAAAGCAGCAGTAGTTGATTTTGGTAATTCTTTGAGCACTAAAGAAAATGTTTCAGTCATCTTTAACCAAAAATTTTATGCATCAGCGAAGCTCTTTATCGTTGCCCAGCTTATTGCCTTGGCTATAGCATTGCCTCTGGGCACCTTAGTTGCACTTAAGCCCAATTCTAGATTAGATAATATCTCCAGAGCAGTGGCTTTAGCGGGTATATCGTTACCCAGCTTTTGGTTGGGGATGTTTTTGGTCTACATTTTTGCAGTTAAGCTTCATTGGTTGCCAGCGTCAGGGTATGAAAAACCAACCAATATTATTTTGCCCGCCCTAACTATGGGGATTACGGGTGCTATGGAATTGATGCGGCTCACCAGAACTAGTGTGATGGAGGTGTTGTGGCGCAACTTTGTGCGAACTGCTAAGGCCAAAGGACTGAAGGATGGAGTGATACTTACCCGACATGTACTGCGGAATGCGTTAATACCTGTGATTACGGCGTTAGGCTTACGTGTCAGCCATATGGTGGGCGGGGCAGTGATTGTAGAAATGTTATTTGCTTGGCCAGGCTTGGGCCGCTTTTTGGTCCAAGCTGCCAATGCCCGTGATGTACCGGTAATTCAGGGATTTGTTTTCATGAGTGCGCTTATTTTTGTGGGTATCAATCTGGTGCTGGATCTGTTATATGTCTTCCTTGATCCTAGGATAACCTACACAACAAAAGGAGGCTAAAGCAGGTGCTAAAAACGATCTGGTTAGGCATTGCGTTTATCGTACTGCTCGTGTTTCTGGCTTCTGTTGCACCACTTTTAACGCCCGCGGACCCGTTTCAAGTAGATATGAAAGAGAGATTGCAGGGGATCAGTTGGCAGCACCCTATGGGAACTGATCAACTAGGCAGGGACTTGTTGAGTCGAGTCATTTATGCGACTAGGACGTCCATAACGGCTTCCTTTAGCGTAGTCTTGGCTTGCCTGGCCATAGGAACAGTAGTTGGCGCAGTAGCTGGTTATTATGGCGGTATTATTGATGAATTGCTGATGCGTTTGGTGGATGTCGTGATGGCGTTCCCTTCATTTATACTTCCTATTGCCATTACCGGGATATTGGGGCCCTCCTTGGCTAATATCATCCTAGCGCTGATCCTTACTTCTTGGGTAGGATATGCCAGAATGGTGCGTAGTAGTGTTCTGGTCCTGAAAAACTTGCCCTATGTCGAGGCTGCCCGGGCCATGGGCTTTAGCACCTGGGAGATCATGAAAGACCATATTTTGCCGAATGCTGTTCATCCAGTGATTGTATATACTACGTTCAAGGCGGGCCATACTATTTTGGCGATTTGTGGCTTGAGTTTTATAGGCCTTGGGGCGCAACCACCAACGCCCGAGTGGGGCAGTATGCTGAATGAGGCCAGTTCTTTTATGGGTTCGGTGCCGCATCTTTTCATCTTTCCGGGGTTGATGATTATGATAACAGTTTTAGGTTTCAACTTATTTGGGGACGGCTTGAGGGATTTTATGGATCCCCGTCTTAGGAAGGAATTTGAATTGTAAATGGAAAAGCCGTTATTGAAAGTAAAGGACTTGGCCGTTGAATTCCAGACCAGGCAGGGTCCAGTGAGAGCAGCAAACATTATTAGTTTTGAAGTCAAGCCTAAAGAAACCTTTTGTCTTGTAGGGGAGTCAGGGTGTGGAAAAAGTGTTGTGGCCCTAGCTCTCCTAGGCTTGTTGCCGGCTAATGCTTTGGTGAGCGGTGAGGTGTGGTATAGAGAAAACAACCTTTTGCCCTACTCGGCCCCAGAACAGAGGCAGGTCAGGGGCCGAGAAATAGCCATGATCTTTGAACAACCGATGGGATGTTTAAATCCAGTCATGAGCATCGGTGAGCAAATAATGGAAGCTTATGGAGTCAATAGAGTGTGTTCCAAGCAGGAAGTTCGTGTCGGTGCTAAGCGGCTCATCGAAGAGGTGGGCATATCGTCACGACGTTTTAGAGATTATCCCCATGAACTGAGTGGCGGCATGCAGCAGCGGGTCATGATTGCCATGGCTTTGGCTTGTCAGCCCAGATTGCTCATTGCAGACGAACCAACGACGTCTTTGGATGTGACGGTTCAATATCAGATCATCCAATTACTGCGTGAGTTAAAAGAACGCTATGATATGTCGTTGCTGCTGATCACCCATGATTTGGGGGTTGTGGCGGAAATGGGCGATCAAGTGGCCGTGATGTATGCTGGAGATTTATTGGAAATTACGAATGTTCATGATTTCTTCTTTACCCCAGGACATCCCTATTCCAGGGCGTTAATTAAGGTAGTAGAAGGTAACTCTCTAAATCCTATTCATGGAAATGTTCCCAATCTTACAGATCGATTACAGGGGTGTCCTTTTTATGCCAGATGCCCTGATGCGATCACCCTGTGCAGGGAAATACGGCCCCAAGCTAGTTATATAAACAATAAGATGGAGAGGTGCCATCTTGTCCAATTTGATACAAGCCGAAAGGCTAACTAAATACTATTATCCTAAAAGTGATTTGATGTTTTGGGCACGCCAGCCTGTGAAGGCGGTCGATGATCTTTCTTTCTCTATTGCTGAAGGGGAGAGTTTTGGACTAGTCGGGGAAAGTGGGTGCGGCAAATCGACGGTGGGTAGGCTACTTCTGCGCCTTTCAGAACTGACAGAGGGAAACGTGTATTATAAGGGAACGGATCTTTACTCCCTCTCGAATAAAAAAATGAAAAATTTACGTATCAAGTTGCAGCCCATCTTTCAAGATGCCGATAATTCTTTAGATCCCAGATACACAGTATCTCGCCTGCTGGCAGAGCCGTTCAAACGATGTCAGGGAAGTCAACGTGACAGTGAACAAAGGATCAGTCAGTTGCTTGAACTGGTTAATCTGGGCCCAGAATTACTGGAAAGGCATCCGCATGAGCTCTCAGGAGGACAACGGCAAAGAGTAGGCTTGGCAAGGGCGTTAGCTTTAGAACCGGAGTTTATCGTGGCAGATGAACCAGCGGCCTCGCTGGACTTGTCCGTTCAAGCTCAGGTGCTTGATTTGCTGAAAACTATGCAGGAAGGGAAAGGGATCGGGCTACTGTATATCTCACATAATCTCAGAATTGTTCGGGTAATGACCCAGCGGATGGCCGTTATGTATCTGGGTAAGTTTATGGAAGTGGGAGAGACGGAGAGTATTTTTAAGAATCCCTTACACCCTTACACCAAGCTATTGATCTCTTCACTGCCTATCCTTGACCCGTCAAAGCGGAAAAGCAAGCTCAATTTGGCAGTTAGTGAACCCCCTAATCCGTTTGCCCTGCCTCAGGGATGTCGATTTCATCCTCGTTGTCCAGAATGTAAGCCCATTTGTGAAGTGGAGAATCCTAAACTTCTCCCGATAGGAGAGGGAAGAAAATTAGCCTGCCATCTTATTCGGTAAACTGTTGTTAATTATGGATCAAATCGAAATAATTCAGGAGGGGTTTAAGATGAGCGAAGTTATAGAAAATATTGAAGAGCGCTGGAATACCCATGCCAAAAGTTATGATGAACGGCATCATGGCCATCTTAGTGAAGAAGATGCTAAACTATGGGAGAGTACTTTAAAAACACATCTAGGTCAGGATCAGGGTATCGAAATCTTAGACGTGGGGACAGGAACAGGCTTTTTGATTTTGAAAGCTGCCGAACTAGGATATAAGTGTACGGGAGTGGACATCTCGGAAGGGATGATGACCATTGCCAAGCAGCACGCCGCTGAAAAAGGGTTGGATATAAACTTTAGTAAAGGCGTTGTCGAACAATTGCCATTCCCAGATAACAGTAAGGATGTCATTATGAACCGCAGTGTGATGTGGACGCTGCTTCAGCCGGATGTGGCTTTGAAGGAATGGCGGAGGGTACTAAAACAAGGAGGTGTGCTGTTGTGCTTCTGTTCGATAGGTGAGGGGATAGATGGCAACAACCACTACAGCCAGGAAATTGAAGACATGCTGCCATTAAAAGGTGCCCCCAAAGAAATGTTCATAGCTGCTCTTGAAAATGCTGGTTTTAGGGAAGTGCAAGGAATAATTCTTGAGGGAATAAAAGACAAGCATGGCGATAAAGACTGGTATGCGATTAAAGGGAAAAAATTGTAAGGGAATCAGAACTACTCAAAGATAATTCTATCTTACAAGTCACGAACAAACTGTCGTGATCCTAAGGTGAGGAGGGTTTTGGCAGAGCAAAAACCATGAAACTGACTCAGTAGAATCAGCTTCATGGTTTTCTTTTTTTAAGGAGTCAGTTGTCTTATTTTTGAGATTAGACCTTCCAAAAAATCCAGGCAGTTTTCGTCCGAACTTTCTCCATCACAAATCCATTGATAGAGATCTTATCGAGATAGCTCCTTATTAAAGCGTTTTTCTCATCGCATAAGTTATTCACCGTTTCAAAGAGCGTACCATAATAAATACAAGCTTCTTCGACCGTTCGACATGTTCTCGATCCGTATCAGCATAGGCAATACTGGGATAATATCCAGTTAGCCAAAGGATGTTAAAAATGCTGTAAATTGTATTGCTGTAAAATTTTACGCCTTTAAGCTTAAGAATATCCGCGCGAATAATGTCTTGAACAGAGTCGGTACGATCAACAAAATTGGACAAAAAGCAGTATCCTTTACTTGCATTGATCATCTTCTCTAATGTGATTAGATCATGGATCCCAGGGCTATTGATTGCGGTAACCAGGTCATACTTTTTTCTCCAGTCGTATTCTTCAAGGCTAACCTCATCCCAGTTCAAGTTTCTGAACAAGACATTGGTGAGGTTCTCGGATTTGGCATTCTTCACCGCATAGTCTAACATTTTATCGGATATGTCTTATGTCCAAGACGCTACTATCCTCGACAAGAAGGTTATTATGTGACAAAAATTCAACGATTTTGCGAATGCGCTCATCAGGACTGCCTTGACAAACTAACTTATTAAACTCATCCGCCCTGTTGTCCCAAAACGACTTACCGGATGCTTTGGCAGCCTTTCCCTCGCTCCAAAGATGAGTAAAATATGGAATGTCCATCCCTTTACCATCCCCTCGAATAATCTTTGAAGCAGTCTAGGCATACTTTTTTCCCGTCATTGATTCGAAGCTTATGCTCTGGAGCACCTTCCCCGCAAATTTCATAAACTACTGTGGTAAATAGTCTTGCCTTTTCGGACAGCTCAAACGTCGGCTTCGAGAAATTAAAGAGTTGCTCAACAGGTGAGTTCAGTATGTAGTCCTGACGCTGCTGGCGGTCCATTTCCCCGTTGAGGGGCTTTATGATCATTCTTAGGCTTTCGCCGGTGGACTTGTTATAAAAGCTGAAGGCCATTTTGCCTGTGCCTTTATATTTGCGACTATTTCAGAAACAGAAATGAGGACTCATTAATCGTTGCAATAAACAAATTTATTCGATCCCTTCCTAGAGAGGCCGGACTTTTAGCGGGTTTTTTATATATGTGTTTGTCTGGCAGCGAGAGAGATTCGGGGGAACATGTTGTGCGACACGTTTCTAGGTCAATAAAAGCCTAGACATTGGTAGAAATACTGATAGAACTAACATCTCAATGAATCAAATGATAGGGTAACGCCTTGAAGGGTTCACTTTAATACTCCGACAGGTATGGAAATAGATAAGTATAGAAATGTCTGAAGCACGGTAAAGTCGCATGAGTTTTGCCCTGTTTTGCAAGAAATGGGAAACATGTCCAGAGGTGGATGGTGCAGTCTAAGGAAATATTGTGATATAAGGAAGTAATTTTAGATTGATGGAACGCCGTATGCTTGGAAACCGTGCGCCATGTCGTGCGCAGCAAGAATTGTCTGGTTACCAGACCAATGTCCTTGGAATTACGTTGAGAACAACGCCTAACCTGAATCTGAAAGGAAGAGGGAAAAACAGCATGGTGGTAAAGCGTGGATGAATCGAAGATGGTGTAGAAGCAGGTCACGCAAGTTCTGCTCGATATGGTTAAAAGCTACACTGCCTAAACCTGAATGACCAGGGATGGAACTGCACATCTAGGGATACACCGTCTAAATACTCCCTACTTATCGCATATTCGAATCCGAGTTTTGTTCGAAGAAATCTAGGGCGATAAGCCATTGAACAATGAGTTCAAGTAAGGTCATGAGTGGGAACCTAAGTCGAGCTAATACGTTCTTCCTGCGCAAAACGTGGGATTGCCTAACGGGGGAGACCCCTATGGTAACGGAGTTTTCATAGTATCCAAAGTGGCGGTCGTAATGACGGTTGCACAGGCGGACTTTAATATGTGCCGCTGGATCGCTTATACCGCCAAAAGGGTAACCAAGTAAGCGGGAGATCAGGAGAAGGAAGACAGGTGGTTACGATATCAATCGCTTGGAGGTATGCGGAATGCAGAAGGCCGAAAAAGTATTGGATATCATCGGCGACAGAGGCAAGCGAAAGTTACCGTTATATCGCATCTACCGTTTGCTTTACAACAAAGAATTGTATCTTATCGCTTACAAAAATATTTATGCCAACAAAGGCGCGATGACTAAGGGAGTGACAGACGAGACGGTTGACGGCATGTCCATTGCCAAGATTGATCGAATTATCAATCAACTGAAAAAGGAAACTTATCGTTTTGCGCCTGTCAGACGTAAGTATATCAAGAAAAAGGGCAGTAAGAAGCAACGCCCTCTTGGACTGCCAACATGGTCAGACAAATTACTCCAAGAAGTCATTCGTCTGATTCTGAATATCTACTTTGATCCACAATTCAGCAACGCCTCTCACGGTTTCCGTTCCAATCGGGGATGCCACACGGCACTGGATTCTATTCGGACTAAAAATGGTTGGAAAAGTGTAAAATGGTTCGTTGAAGGCGATATCCGCGACTGTTTTGGTAGTATCGATCATGGCATTCTACTCGGAATTCTGGCTGAAAAGGTAAAAGACAATCGCTTCGTGAGACTGATGAAACACTTTCTGGAATGTGGGTACATGGAAGACTGGAAATATTTCACTACCTTAAGCGGGTGTCCGCAGGGTGGAATTTTAAGTCCTTTGCTTTCTAACGTCTATATGGACAAGTTCGACCAGTTTATGGAGAAACACATCCTCCCCGTCTATAACTGCGGGGGCAGAAGGACAGAGAACAAAACCTACAAAGCGCTGAGCAACCAAGTTAAAAAGCACATGCGCCATCAAGACTGGAAGATAGTAAAGGAACTTAACAAGCAGAGACAGTCCATGTCTTCCAAAGATACGAACGATCCAGGATTCAGAAGACTCTATTACATCCGCTATGCGGATGATTGGTTGTTGGGTGTTTCAGGTCCTAGGCAGGATGCAATCAAGGTCAAGGAACAAATTAGAACCTTCCTCGTTAGTGAACTAAAATTAACGCTTAGCGAAGAGAAGACCTTAATCACCCATGAAAAAACCGATAAAGCGCGATTTCTCGGTTATGACATCCATGTACTGCATCAGGATACGAAACATGACAAACGAGGACAACGCAGCATCAATGGTGTGATCGGTTTTCGCGTTCCAGACGAGAAGATGAAAGACAAAGCAGGACAGTATAAGAAGAGCGGAAAACCAACTCATCGAAAAGAACGGACGGTCAACTCCGATTTTGATATTATTGCCCAATACCAGTCCGAATTTCGCGGATTCGCTCAATACTATCTGCTTGCCTATAATGCTC
>Ga0209347_1005811_pt1 | contig 11421 bp, 8 predicted proteins | sample AutmiccommuBRH23_FD_187382 | JGI IMG/M metagenome (GOLD analysis project Ga0209347, IMG submission 187382) | Deep subsurface microbial communities from Mt. Terri, Switzerland - Autotrophic microbial communities BRH/23 (SPAdes) (version 2) | ecosystem: Environmental > Aquatic > Deep subsurface >...
AACGCGGAAGCAGCGCTTCTGCACGCGTTGACGGGCGGCGCCGAGCCGGTGCTGATCGCCGGCGGCGGCATCGGCGGGCTGGCGACGGCGATCGCGCTGGCGCGCCGGGGCATTCCCGCTCACGTATTGGAACGGCGCGAGTCCTTTGAGGAGGAAGGCGCCGGCATCCAGCTCGGGCCGAACGGGACGCGTATCCTGCAGAGTCTCGGAGTTGTCGATGCCTTGCGCCCGCGCGCAGGCGTGCCCGAGTGCATCCGCGTGCGTGATGGCGCTAGCGGTGGCGAGCTTGCCTGCCTGCCGCTCGGGACTTGGATCGCGGAACGTCACGGCGCGCCCTATTGGGTCGTGCATCGCAAGGACCTGCACGCGGCCCTGTTGAAGGCTGCGCGCTCCGAGCCGCTGGTTGCGCTGGCGACGGGGTTTGCCGTTGCCGAGGCGGCGTCGAACGAAACGCACGCCGCCGTCGCCAACGGGGCGGGCCAGACGCGAACCGGCCGGGCGTTGGTCGTGGCCGACGGCGTGTGGTCCACGATCCGCGCAAAGCTGTTTGAGACGCCGATCCCGCGTTTCTCCGGAAGGAGCGCGGCGCGCTCCGTCATCGCGCGCGAAGGCCTGCCCGCAGAGGTGAGCGCCACTGAGACCGGGGTCTGGCTGTTTCCCAACGCGCATGTGGTGCACTACCCGGTCTCCGGCGGCGAGGAGCTCGCGATCATTGTCGTCGTCAACGACGACCACGGCGACCAGCAATGGAGCGCGCCGGTGCATTCGTCGTGGGTCGGGGACCGGCTGCCGGCATGCGCCAAGCCGCTGCGCGCCCTGATCGAGGCAGCGTCCGCCTGGAAAAAATGGGGCCTGCACCGGCTGCCGGCGCAGCCGAGCTGGACGCGCGGGCGCATTGTGCTGCTTGGCGATGCGGCGCATCCCGTCATGCCGTTCCTGGCGCAGGGCGGCGTGCTGGCGCTGGAGGATGCCGCGGTGCTGTCTCAGGAGATGGCGGCGGAAGGACCAGACGTGGTGGAGGCGCTCAGATCGTACGAGCACCGCCGGCTGCCGCGAGCGCACCACGTTGCCGACGCCTCGCGCATCAACGGGCTGATCTATCATCTGTCGGGGCCGATGGCGGCGGCGCGCAACCTGACGCTGCGCATGGCCTCGGGCGAGCGCATCATGTCGCGCTACGACTGGGTCTATAGCTGGCGCGCCGAATAGATCAGAAGAACGATTCCGACACCGTCACCTTCTGATTGAGGGGAAAGCGCGAGTTGGGCGGCAGTTTCACCTTGGCGAGCTGATTGCGGTCAGAGGGTTGAAAGGTGTTCTGGAACTCCTTGGGCAACGCGTCCGTGAGCGGCAGGATCTGTGTGACCACGCCCTTCTCGGTGTGCCGGCCGTCGGTGACCTTGAGCTCCATGCCGACGTCAATGGAGAACAGATAGCGCCGCGGCAGGAAGAGCAGAACGTAGGGCTCGCCCCAGTAAATTTTCAACAGCGGCTCGCCGGGCCGGTAGACGTTGCCGGCGAACGGCACCGTGGTCCCGATCGAGCCACTGACGGGTGCGCGCACCAACCCGTCCGCGTAGAGCTTCTGCAAATCCAGGAACGTGTTGTTGGCGTCGCTGCGCGCCTTCTCCAGCGCCGCGAGCTCGTCCTTCAGGACACGCGCCTGCGAGCCGAGCGTCACGCGATCCTTGCTGGCATCGTAGTTGGCGCTCAGGGCGTCGGCATAGGGCACGGAACGGACGAAACCTTCCTTGGCCATGCCGTCGAACAGCTTGAGGACTTTTTCCGATTCCTTCTCGCGCCGCTCTGCGAGCGGCAGCAGCTGCTCGACCGAATCGGCGCGGATCTTGAACTCGGTGGCTTTGGCGGCGAGATCGGCCTGCTTGACCGACAGGTCCGCGATGCGCTCCAGAAGCTCGGACGACTGGAGCTGCAGGAGCGGCTGTCCCTTATCGACCTTCTGGCCTTCGGTGACATCGACCTTCTCCACGCTCGCAATGTAGGTGGTGGCGACGACCGTATGATCGCGCAGCACCAGGCCGTCGGCGCGCAGCAGGAAATAATCGCCGAAGAAGTAGTTGAGCACGGCGCCAACGAAAACGACGAGCAGGACGAGATAGATGATGCGGCCGAGCGATCCGCGTGCGACGCGCTGGTCGTTCGGCAGGTTGTCGGGGCGGACGCGTTTTCTCAAAGGTCGCATGGCTATTTACGCACCATATGAACTTTCTTCGGCACGTACGGATCCTTGTAGGACGCGTCGAAGATCCACTCCTTCAGGTACGCCGCCACGCGCACCATGCGCATGATGAAGCCGTAGAAGGGGCTGTAGGCCAGCAGGTAGGGCAGCAGCGACCAGGCGCGTGCCTTGGGAGTGAGCCACGACGCCATCACGAAAGTGGTGAGATCGAGCGCCCACATGCCGATCTGCGCGGCCATGAGGATGACGGGGGCAAAGTCGCCGTACTCGACGAACAGCCACACGAGGTAGAACGGGAAGGCGACGGCAGCCAGAACGTTGAAGAAGATGAAGTCGAGCTCGTGCAGAAGCTCGATGACGTTGAAGCGCCGACTAAAGGGATTCATGAGATCGCGGTGCTTGCGATAGCGCAGGCGAACCGCGTCCTGCTCCCACCGGAACCGCTGGCGGGTGAGCGCCATCAGCGTCTCGGGCACATCGGTATAGCAGATGGCATCGGCGGCAAAGACGGTCTTGTAGTGGGCGGTGCGCAGCCTGAGCGTGACGTCTAGGTCCTCGCCGCCGCCGGCGTCGAGTCCGCCGACGCGCTCTAGGGCCCCGCTTCGGAACGCGCCGAACGCGCCCGATACGCAGGTCATGGAATCGGTGAGATTGGCGGCGCGCTTTCCCTCCGAGATCGAGATCATGTATTCGATCGCCTGGCAGGCGGTCACCAGGGTCGCCGTCGGATTGCGAACAATGATGTTGCCGGCAGCTGCGCCGATCTCTGGGTCTGCAAAGGGGACGATGATGTCTCTCAGCGCGTGCCGATCGAACGTGCAGTCGCAGTCGACGTTGACGACGAAGTCGCCGGTCGCGCGCCCGCACGCCAAGTTGACACCGGCCGACTTGCCGCCGCGCATCTGGACGCAATGCGCCTCCTGGATTAACCCGCGGGCCTGCAATTCGCGCAGCTTCGCCGGCATGCGGTCGGTGGAGCCGTCACTGACGACGATGATCTCGTCTGGCGGACGGCTCTGCTCGTGCAGGGACTGAACGCAGCGCTCGATCGAGTCCTCCTCGTTGTGGCCCGCGATCACCACGCTGACGCGGCCCGGCACGTGGCGGTTCACAGCTTCTCCGCCACCGCGCAGGGTCATGATCAAGGTCGAGACGAAGCCGAATGTGTAGCGGGGAACCTCGAACACGAGGACGTACCAGAACAGCGAGAACAGGCTAACCGTGCTCTGCGCGGAGAGAAACTCGAAGGCCTCGTTGGTGATGTGCCACATCAGGAGAAGTCCTCCGGACCGAAGGCCTTGAACCTGGCTCCCAAATCATATCGGACCGTCTTCTGCGCATCACGCAAGACGTCGTCGAACTCGGGCTGCGCGGCGTGCGGGTCGATGTTGTGCAGCAGCACATAGTCGTAGGACTGGCCCTTGACGACCATGTCGGTCTTGTCGGCGCTGAGGGCCGATCGCACGTTCTCGATGAAGAGGTCACGCGCCTGCGCGAACTGGCGCGCGCCGTGCTCGGACGCGATCTCGCGCTCGTTGGCGTAGTAGATGTTGATCAGCGTGAACGGGGCCTTGTTCTCGTTGTAGCTCTTGGCCGCGACGTTGAGGGCGACGACCAGCTCGATCGGCAGCTCGGCGAAGCGCAGAACGTTCGTCGCCTCGCCAAGGAAGGTGCGCCCGTGCTCGGCGAAGCCGACGCCCTTGTCCGTCAGCTCGTAGGAATGGACGTCGCGCGTCTCACAAGCCTCTGAATCGATGTGGCCGCCGCAGTCGACGCAGAGAAAGCCGATCGACGGCTCCGAGCCCGCGTGCCCGCACGAGCGGCAGACGATCATGGTGCCGGGCCGGTCGTAGTCGAAGCCGAAATGGGACAATTCGCGCCGGCACTTCGGGCAGATGAGATCGTCGCCCTGCCGGAACTCGGCCTCGGGGCCCTGGTAGGCGCATTTGAAGTGGTGGAGATAGGATTCCTCGGTCAGGTCCGCCGAGCGGCACTTGGAGCACTCCTCGCGCACCTGCATGCGCGAGGAATCGCAGCGCGGGCAGATGTAGAAGCGATCGAAGAACTTGCGGCGCATCAGTCCCTGTGCGCATAGACCTTCAGCCTCCCGCGCCACCTCGGCACTGTCCAGGGCGACGTTGTATGACACCAGCGAGCGCGACAGCGGATCGAGCGAGGCATAGAGCGGACGCTCCGCCACATAGACCCGGCCCACCAGCTCCTCGCCCGTGGCCTCGCTGAACAGGAGATCCCGGCTCAAGCGCGCGCGCTGATCCTGGAAGCTGCCGATGAGCTTGCCGATCGCCTCTGTGTTTCGGGCAGTGAGCTTGGATGCGTCGAGGTCGGCGTGCACGCCGAGGGCGCCGGTGAGGTCGATGATCGGCAGCACGTAGAGCGCCTTGCGCCGCCAGAGGCTGGCGAGCTCACCGACCGGCACCGGCTCGGTGACCACGACGGCGTCGAAGCGCGGATCACCCAGCGTCGCCTGCATCGCGCGCGCCGACAGGCGCACGGCGTCGAGGTCTCCGGGCCAGACGAGAAACTGAAAGCCGAGCCCCTCCAGGAAGGACGGCAGGCGCTGCTTTTCATCGCGCTCGACCCTGGACAGGGGAGCGGCGCCGGCCTTGGCCTGCGGCCCCGCCCCCTCGGCGAGCTTGTCGGCGATGTCGGCCTGCTCCTCGACCAGCTTGCCGACCTGATAGACGTCGAGGGGCTTGGGGATGATGTTGTCGAAGTTCTCGCAATTCTCCTCGTGCGAGAGCAGCCCTTCGACATCGGCCGTGATGGCGATTAGGCGCGGCAGCTTGCGGCCCTGGGCTTCCTTCTTGATGGCGGAGGCGACCTGCAGGCCATCCATCTGCGGCAGATGGAAATCGAGCAGCGCGACGTCGTAATCGTTGCGGCGCAGAGCCTCCAGCGCCTGGCGTCCGTCCACCGCAATGTCGACCTGGTGCCCGCGCTGATTGAGCAAGAGCTTCAAGAGGTCGTGCGTGATCGGGCTGTCCTCGGCGACGAGCACTCTGCGGCCGCGACTAGAGTGGCCTTCCGGCTCTCCCTTGGCTGCTTCAGCGGCGGCTGGGCTCATTGCTCTACCAAAACACAACTTGGGCGTTCCACCGCCGCGCCGGGGGACCCGGCGCATAGCGGAAGAAGCGCAAAACTCACCGTCGGGGGCCTGGAGACCACCTAACATCAGATCTCTGATTATTTGCGCGGAAATCCTTTCAATCCAGTCTAGGGAAATTAAATTTTGGACAAACGCCCGTTTTTTGACTGGGCAAATTATTGCTGAAACGTGTTTCGTTTCAATTGTACGGATCAATTATATATTTAATTGAATAGGTGCATTTCCTGGGTATTGAGACTTCACGGGTTCAACCTAGCCCATGGCACCAAGACCCCTCAACCGCATCCTCTATGTGGAGGACGATCCCGACATCCGGGCCGTGGCCGAGCTCGCGCTCAAGGACATCGCGGGCTACGAGGTCGACTTGTGTTGCAGCGGGCCGGAGGCGGTGGCGCTTGCGCGCAGCATCACGCCCGATCTCGTCATCCTCGACATCATGATGCCTGGCATGGACGGCATCGAGACGTTCAAGCGGCTGCGCGAGATCCCCGGCCTCGCCACCACGCCGGTCGTGTTCATGACGGCGAAGGCGATGCAGCCCGAGATCGGGCGCTACATCAGCCTCGGCGCCGCGGCCGTGATCCCCAAGCCCTTCGATCCCCTGGAGCTGCCGAGCCAGATCGCGGAGATCTGGCAGCGCGCGTGGGAGGATGCGGCGCTGATTTGAGGGCGGCGATTTGGGGTCGTTATTTGAGCGATGGTGCGGACGGCGGGGGTCGAACCCGCACGGCGTTGCCGCCTCAGGATTTTAAGTCCTGTGTGTCTACCAGTTCCACCACGTCCGCTGACTGGCGCCCCAACGGGAGCGCCTTTATGGGCCGCTTCGCCCGGCCGATGCAACGGGCGCGCGCGGGCCCGGCGCACCATGGCGGATCGCTCCTAACAGAAGAATATAGAGCAGCAGGCCGTTGAACGTGTGCCAGAGGAAGTGGCTGCCAACGCCGCGACCGCCGCGCATGACCCAGGGGCACACCTCGTAGTCGATAGTGCGGAAGGTCATCGAGACGAGGAAGACGACGGCGCCGGCCAGGATGTAGCCCGCTGCCGGGTGGCGCTTCCAGGCGAGCGCCGCGCCGACGAGCACGAGCGCGATGAAGGCCGGCGTGTATCCCAGCGTGCCGTTGAAACAGCGCTTGCCGGCGGCTTTTGTCATCGGCAAGAGCTCGTTCGAGCAGGGGATCGAGCGGGCGAAATCGACCGACCAATAGAACGCCGCAAGCGCCAGGATGACGAAGATCCAGGGCACGCCCAGATAGCGGCGCAGCGCGTAGCCGAGATAGCCCAGCATGAAGATCGAGATGGGGATGGTGTCGAAGGGGATCGACCAGACGGTGGCGTAGGTGTGGAACATGAAGCTGCCCACGCCGATGCACAGGACGAGCAGGATCAACAGCCACTCGAGCAGCGCCCAGTCTTTGCGCGGCGAGCGGGCGAGCTGGTAGGCGGCAATTAGCCCGGCGATGATGAAGGCGCCGTTGGAGATGGCGTTGAGCGGCTCGGCCCAGAACGAGGGATCGATACCGCGCTCGCAGTAGCTGAAGACTTTGGCCGTGTTCCAGGTCATGCCTGCCCCGTTCGCGCTGACGCGTTAGTGTTATGGCCCACACGGGCGCCACGGGGTAGCCATCTCAAGCCCGCTGCGTGCACGGTTGTCCTGCTAATGGCCGGCCCTGGAAAGCGAGCGTGCCAGGGCTGGCCAGATCGCCAATCCGGCCTCAGAACACACAGTCAATGTTGTAGTAGGAAGGGATCGCGCCTTCTCTTTTGCGGAAGCCATCGGCCGCTCTCTCCGCAAAAGAGACCTGGGATCTGGAGCACTTGGCAAGCGAGCGGCGACGTTGCAGCGTCTCGGCCTTCGTCTGGGCCAATCGAAATGTTCGACGCAGCTTTACGTGGGCATCGCGCGCGCGTCGTTGAACAGAGAAGCACTGATTTCTTGCATCGTTTCGCATCTTCAGAATGCGATCCTGAAATGCCCTGCCCTCGGCGATGGTCATCCTCTCCGACTTGCCCGCCAGGATTTCTTTCCTAAGGGCCTTGGCCGCTTTGGCGAACAATGTACCGTGACGGTTGAAAACGCTCAGCGTATCGTATCCCGCAAGAGAGCGTTCCAACGCAGCCTTGGTAATCGCACTCTTCTTCAGCGCTTTGACCAGGCTGACCCCGTCCTCGATGGCTCGAACCGCCTTCAAGAGCGTCTGTGAATACAGCCGGTTCCACTCACTAGACACGACGGTGACATCTCCCTGCGACACGAACTTGAACTCGGCAAGATCTTGCTGCATGTCTCGCACCACTCCGGATTGTCCCTCAAGTATGCGCCGGAACACGTCATAAACGTCCCCCTCCGCCATGGCATGCTCGGACAGCCCCTTGAGCTCATCAAATCCTTCCGTACAGACAGGCGCGCCACTTGAAGTGGCCGCGGCATCCTCACTGCCGAGCTTACACCGGCCATCAAGCGTCTGACGAAGCAGGTTGTGGATCCCCTCACGCCGCTTGGCATAGGCCTCACGCAGGGCCGTTAGGTCATCCTGGGCGCTCTTGATGTCCCTCTTTAACTCTTGGCTCCGAAGCGCGTACGCAATTTCCCATTCGCGTATGCGCTCGTTGGCTTCTCCGATCCAGTGCTGGTTGTCGTTCTTCTCGTACGAAGCCAGAGCCTTCTCCAACCCCGTCTTTGTTCGCACGCCCGTCGAGACGGCAAGCGGCGTGTCCGGCCCGCTATCAAGGTGCTTCTTCAATGCCCCTCGAATTCTATCGAGCCCCGCTTCGGTTGCTCCATAGCTTATGGTTCTGCTCGGATATTTGTACGTGATGTTGAAACTGCCTGAAAGCCAACTCTCCACCAGTCGACGACGCTTCTCCTGCACATCCTTGATCTTTTTCTCGATCGCCAGGCATTCAGCCACCGTCCGCTCCTCAGCTCGAGCCTGATTGCACCACGGCGCGATAAGAAGCGCGAGAAGGGGAAGCGAAAGAAAATTGTAGCGAAATGTCATGGTCTGGAAATCCTGGTTTTGCCCCTGGCGCCGGCGTAGACCTGGGTCCAAAAAATCTAGACGGGCCGATCCTGCGGGCAATCCGTCTTATTCGAAAAGGCCTGGCGGGATGCGCGGCAAGCCGTCCTCGCCAGCTTTCATAATACCCTCGCCATTAGTGCGCGGGTCGTCATCGTAGAAGCTCCTCCACCAGCGCTTGCCGCCCGCAATGAAGTCGGCGAGCTGCGGGAAAGCTCCCTTTCCGTCACGCAGGCCGAAAGAATCGAACCAGATGCGCAGATCGAGATGGCGGTCCCCACCCTCCTGGAACAACGTAATCGAATGGGTCAGGCCCAGACCGGTGTCGGACCGATAGTCGAGGCTAAGGCGATCCTTCCATTTGCCGAAGCCCTCGTCGCCATCGAAAAATTCCCAGCCGTAGATTGGCTGTTTGAATTCCTCGACGATACGGAGGAGGTCTTCGACATCGAAGGCAACGACTTGCGCCGTTGGATCATCCCAGCGCCCCAGCCTTAGCGAGGCTGCAACCCGGCCAACCGGGTGAAATACGAACTGGATTCGCCGATCATCAGGCGGCGGCCCTTCCGGCGGCAGCGTGAGAACGCTGAAGGTCACGAACGCCGTGCTCTGTGACGGGTCGAGTTCCGCACCGAGCAGGGTCGCTTCGTTGATGGCAATACCGAGGTCTGCTTTGAGTTTTGAACTCAACTCCATTCGAACCTCGCGCATTTCGCAGTGCTGTAGCTACAGCGCCAAAGAATATGGAATGTATTTGTTCACTGCAGTTTGGATGCTATCCAAACTATCTGCAAACGGAGAGTCAATGAAAAGCCGACAGGTCAATGAAATAGGTGAGCCTGTGCTGCTCGGGCGGACTGCGCCTGCAGTAGGCAATCGCTGCCGCTCCCGGCTTCACCCACCCCGATGAAGGCCCGCAACCGTGGTCGCATTTCGGATCGTCGTTGCCTCCCTTCTGGTCGCCTGCGCGGTGCCAATTTTCGTGCTGGCGCTTGCAGCGGCGATCGGGACTGCGGGCGGCTGCCCGCTCCAATTCGAAACGGCCCACACCTGCACCATCGCCGGCATGAATGCAGGCTGGCTGGTCGATAGCCTCATCCCCTTCGGCGCCTGGGGCGCGCTGGCCGGCGGGCTGGCCGTCTATCTGTTCGCCCTGTGGGTGATCACCGAGCTTGTCATGATCGTCGCGCGCGCATTGCGCCGCCGCTAGACGCGAGCGGCGCTTTCAGGACCAACCGCTACTTGCGATCGGTATCGACGACGCGGATGTGCAATTCGCGCAGGTGCTTGGGTGCCGCCTCGGAGGGCGCGCCCATCAGCAGATCCTGCGCCTGCTGGTTCATCGGGAACAGCGAGATCTCGCGCAGGTTCTTGGCGCCCAACAGCAGCATGACGATGCGGTCGATGCCGGCCGCCATGCCGCCGTGCGGTGGTGCGCCGAACTGGAAGGCGCGGTAGAGGCCGCCGAACTGCGCCTCGACCTCGGCCTGGCCGAAGCCGGTCACCTCGAACGCTTTCACCATGGTGTCGGGGCGGTGGTTACGCACCGAGCCCGAGGCGATTTCGTAGCCGTTGCAGACGACGTCGTACTGGAACGCCTTGATGGCGAGAAAGTCCTCGTCCGACTTCGCAGCCTCAAGCGCTTCGAGCCCGCCCTGGGGCATCGAGAAGGGGTTGTGCGAGAAGTCGACCTTCTTGTCGTCCTCGTTCCACTCGTAGAACGGGAAGTCGACGATCCAGGCGAGCGCGAACACGCTCTCGTCGACGAGCTTCAATTCCTCGCCGATGCGTGCGCGTGCCTCGCCTGCGAACTTGTAGAACTTCGCGGGGTTGCCGGCGGCGAAGAAGACGGCATCGCCGTCCTTGAGGCCGAGCTGATCCTTGACAGCCTTGGCGCGCTCGGGGCCGATGTTCTTGGCAACGGGGCCGGCGCCCGCGTCATCGCCGTCGCGCCAGAAGATGTAGGCGAGGCCGGGCTGGCCCTCGCCCTGCGCCCAGGAGTTCATGCGATCGCAGAAGGCGCGACTACCGCCGGTCGGGGCCGGGATCGCCCAGATCTGCACCTTGGGATCCTTCTCGATCATGCCGGCGAAGACCTTGAAGCCCGAGCCGCGGAAGTGCTCGGTCACCTCCTGCATCTCGATCGGATTGCGCAGGTCCGGCTTGTCCGTGCCGTACTTGGTGATGGCATCGTCGTAGCGGATGCGCGGCCAGGGCTTCGACTTGACGCCGCGCTCGCCGCCGAACTCCTCGAAGACGCGCGTGATGATCGGCTCCATGGCCGTGAAGATGTCGTCCTGGGTGACGAAGCTCATCTCCACGTCGAGCTGGTAGAACTCGCCGGGCAGACGGTCGGCGCGCGGGTCCTCGTCGCGGAAGCAGGGCGCGATCTGAAAGTAGCGGTCGAAGCCCGACACCATCAGGAGCTGCTTGTACTGCTGCGGCGCCTGCGGCAGGGCGTAGAACTTGCCGGCGTGGACGCGCGAGGGCACGAGGAAGTCGCGCGCGCCTTCGGGCGAGGAGGCGGTGAGGATCGGGGTCGCGAACTCGAAGAAGCCGGCCTCGTCCATCACGTCGCGGATGAAGCGCACGATCTTGAGCCGCTGCATAACGTTCTTGTGCAGCGTCTCGCGGCGCAGATCGAGGAAGCGATACTGAAGACGCAGGTCCTCGGGATAGTCGGGCTCACCGAAGACGGGCACCGGCAGCTCCTTGGCGGCCGAGAGCACCTCGATTTCGGTGGCGAACAGCTCGATCTCGCCGGTGGGCAGCTCGGGGTTCAGCGTGCCTTCCGGGCGCTGGCGCACGCGGCCGTCGACGCGGATCACCCATTCGGAGCGCACGGTCTCGGCGACCTTGAAGGCGGGGCTGTCGGGATCGGCGACGACCTGGGTGATGCCGTAGTGATCGCGCAGGTCGATGAAGAGGACGCCGCCGTGGTCGCGCACGCGGTGGACCCAGCCGGAGAGGCGAGCCTGCTCGCCGATGTCGCCGGCGCGCAGGGCACCGCAGGTATGCGAGCGGTAGCGATGGAGGGTTTCAGGCGCCGCGTTGCTGGCGTCGGCAGGCGCCTT
>Ga0209347_1005812_pt1 | contig 11420 bp, 7 predicted proteins | sample AutmiccommuBRH23_FD_187382 | JGI IMG/M metagenome (GOLD analysis project Ga0209347, IMG submission 187382) | Deep subsurface microbial communities from Mt. Terri, Switzerland - Autotrophic microbial communities BRH/23 (SPAdes) (version 2) | ecosystem: Environmental > Aquatic > Deep subsurface >...
GGAAAGGATATATAGTTACCTCCTGTATGGGACACATCCGTGATTTGGAAAAGAAAGATTTCGGAATCGATATTGAAAATAATTATCAGCCAAAATATGTTGTTACCCCCGACAAGAAAAAAATAGTTGCTGATCTGAAAAAACTGTCAAAGGAAGCTTCCACTGTCTGGCTTGCCTCCGATGAGGACCGTGAAGGAGAAGCCATAGCATGGCACCTTAAGGAGGTATTGAAGCTTGATCCAAAAAAAACCCGGAGAATTGTTTTTCATGAAATTACAAATGAAGCCATTCAGAAAGCAATAGCGAATCCACGTTCAATCGACGAAAATCTTGTCAATGCCCAGCAGGCCCGTCGTGTTCTTGATCGGGTTGTTGGTTTTGAGATATCGCCTGTACTGTGGAAAAAAGTAAAACCTTCCCTTTCAGCAGGGCGCGTGCAGTCGGTGGCCGTGCGACTGATTGTTGAACGCGAACGGGAAATCAACAACTTTAAAGTTGAAACATGGTATCGTGTAACCGGGAACTTCGTTACTACAGAAAATAACGGACAGACATCCGAAGTAAAAGCCGAACTCAATAAAAGGTTTACAACCAAAAAGGAAGCTTATGCCTTTTTGGAAAAATGCATGTCAGCAAGTTTTAAAGTTGCTGATGTTGCAAAAAAACCTGCACGCCGTTCTCCTGCCCCACCCTTTACAACTTCCACCCTGCAGCAGGAAGCAAGCCGTAAACTGGGATATTCGGTTTATCAGACTATGGCGATTGCCCAAAAGTTATATGAACACGGAAACATCACCTATATGCGTACTGATTCTGTGAATCTCTCAGGACTGGCACTCAATTCCACCAAACAAAAAATTACAGAACTTCATGGAGAGAAGTATGTAAAAATCAGAAAATACCAGACAAAATCAAAAGGAGCCCAGGAAGCACACGAAGCCATCAGGCCTACCTACATGAGCAATGAAACCATTTCAGGCACCAGCCAGGAGCAAAAGCTGTATGAGCTTATATGGAAACGTACAATGGCTTCACAAATGGCCGATGCACAGTTGGAGAAAACAACGGTTACAATTTCTGTATCAACAGCCTCCGAAGTTTTTACAGCCTCCGGTGAGGTTATTCTGTTCGATGGATTTCTTAAAGTTTACATGGAATCGACTGATGATGACAACACGGGTAGTCCTGTTGGACAACAGGATATTATTCCTCCTCTGAAGACAAACGACATTTTACGGATGACAGTCATTACGGCTACACAGCGCTTTTCACAGAGGCCACCCAGGTACACAGAAGCCTCACTGGTAAAAAAACTGGAAGAGCTTGGAATCGGAAGACCGTCAACTTACGCTCCTACTATTACAACCATCCAGAACAGAAATTACGTAATTAAGGAGGATCGTCCCGGACAGGAAAGAACCTTTGACCTGATAGTTCTGAAAAACAAGGATATTTCAGAAAAAACAGGAACAGAAAATACAGGTGCCGAAAAATCAAAACTGTTCCCCACCGATATAGGAATGGTCGTGAATGATTTCCTGATGGAAAACTTCGAACAGATCATGGATTTCAACTTTACAGCAAGTGTTGAAAAAGAGTTTGACGACATTGCCGAAGGAGAAAAAGAATGGATTACAATGATCGACAAATTTTACAAGCCTTTTCACGGACAGGTAGAAAATGTACTGAAACATTCAGAACGGTCAAAAGGTGAACGAGTTCTGGGAGAGGATCCTAAATCAGGAAAAATCGTTTCTGTGAAAATCGGGCGCTACGGCCCGCTTGCACAACTTGGGGAAGCATCTGAAGAATCAGGAGAAAAACCCCAGTTTGCCAGCCTGAGGGCAGGCCAAAGACTGGAAACCATCACCCTTGAAGAAGCGCTTGATTTATTTAAATTACCACGCGATCTGGGGAATTATGAAAACAAAAAAGTAATTGTCAGCATCGGTCGTTTTGGTCCTTATATCAGGCACGACAGCAGTTTTGTTTCATTGGGCAAGGAAGATGATCCTTTTTCTGTTGAACTTGAACGTGCGATTCATTTGATAGAATCCAAGAGGGAAAAAGACAGAAATGCAGTGATCAAAACTTTTAAGGAGGAGCCTGATTTAAAAGTACTCAAAGGCAGGTGGGGTCCATATATTTCTTATCAAAAGAAAAATTATAAGATCCCAAAAAAAATAAATGCAGAAGATCTGTCACTTGATGAATGTAAAAAAATTATAGAAGAATCACCTGAGCCAAAAACAAAAAAAACGTCAGGAAAGAAATAATCATAGAGCACCGCTTAAACTAAATTCCCTTACTTTTACCAAAACAACAACTGAATGAATTTATCCGATTATTTTGAACCTGTTGATTTTTCACAGTTTAATGCTGATGGAAGATCTTTGGGAAAATATGGTTTGGGGCAAGCTATAGAAAAAACGAACCGGAGGACGAACCCCGCATCATGGAAGCCCCCTGTTGTTGCAATATTTGGTGTTCCCGTTGATAATGGTAAACCACAAAAAAAAGGAGCCTCAGCCCCGAATAAAATCAGAAATGCGCTTTACCGGCTTGCAGCCATCGATGACAACATCGAAATTGCGGACCTTGGAAACCTGAAATCATCGAAAAACCAAAGAGGCACCTTCCTTGCACTGCGCGATGTGGTTGAACATCTTCGGGAACAGAATATCATTTCAGTTGTATTGGGCGGCAGCCAGGATTTAACCGCGGGAATTTGCGAAGCCTTCAAAAGCGAACATCTTTTCTGGCTCACAACCATCGATGCAGTTCCCGATGTTAAAAAAGGAGTTGAAGCATACAACTCATCCAATTATTTGACACGTCTGTTTAAGAATCTTCCCGGATTGTTTCAATACTCCCTGCTGGCCTATCAACATCATCTAACGGGTGACAAATTGTTAAACAAACTTCCGGGAGCAGCAGAACATCTAAGGCTTGGTACCCTGCGTGACAACATAAAAAAGGCAGAACCGGTTATGCGCAACTCCCATGTGGTATCATTCGACATGGGTGCAGTTAAATATATTGAAGCTCCGTCAACACCTCAAAAAAATCCCAATGGGTTAAAGGGTGAAGAAGCTTGTCAACTTGCACATTATGCAGGTCTCAGTAATCAGACCACTGTTTTCGGATTATTTGAAACCGTTGCAGTCTCAGATAAGGATGGCTTAACTTCTGCCCTTGCAGCAGAAATTGTCTGGTATTTTTTAAATGGTGTCTCACAGAGAAGTAATACTGGAAATAGAACAACATATAAAGTTGAAATTGAAGGTCTCGATCATCCTGTTGTTTTCAAAAATGAACAGGAAACCGGCCGCTGGTGGTTTGAGGTGGAATCGTTGTCGGGTGAAAAGCTGGAAGTTGCTTGTACAGAACATGATTACAAACTGGCAACAGAAAATGAAATTCCTGCACGTTGGTTCAGATTTCTGCAAAAAATAGATGAGGTCTCAAAATAATAGAATGATGATCGCGTTCTTAGCAATACGAGGTTACGGAAGTTTGTTACAAACGACATTTTTTTATTTCTTTAGCCCGGATTGGAAAATAGTTGATTCCGCATCCAAAATGATATATGAAAAAAATATTTTCTTTTCTATATTTGCTATTTATTATTAATTTGGCGGCATTAGGGCAGAATGATCCGCAGTTTACTAACAATATGTTTTATAAACTGGGAGTAAACCCCGGATATGCAGGTGCCGAAAATACAATAAGCGGACTGATATTAAACCGTTATCAATGGGAAGGAATGAATGGAGCACCAAAAACACTTGTGTTTAGCTTCGATGCTGCTACGAGTCTTTTTGGAAGAACAACTGGCCTTGGACTAAATATTATAAGCGATCAATTGGGATTTGCAAAAAACATACTCATTAACGCCAATTATGCTTACCGGACTGAATTGAGCTTTGGCAACCTGGGAATCGGGGTGTCGGCAGGATTTTATAATCAAAGTATCAATGGCGACTGGACAAGTCCTGAGGGAGATCAATACACACCACCCTCTTCCGATCCGGGAGTTCCCCAGGGGGAAGTCAGCCAGCTGGTCCCCGACTTTGGTGCGGGTATTTTCCTGACTTCACAAAAATATTATCTTGGAATTTCAGCAACTCACCTTAACGAGGCACCCATTGAGTATGATGAAGTTGCAGGTGCTTATCTTACCCGGCATTTTTATTTAACCGGAGGATACAATATTAATCTTGGTGATCCGTTATTTGAGTTACGTCCATCATTTTTGTTCAAATCAGATATTGCAACATGGATGCTGGATGTGAATGCAAACATTGTTTATAATGACAAGTTTTGGGGAGGAATTTCGTACAGGACAGATGACGCACTTGCCCTGTTGATGGGCCTTGAACTGGCCAGTGGATTAAGAGTAGGTTATTCGTTCGATCTCGTAACTTCCGCAATTGGATATTATGGCTTCGCTTCTCATGAGGTGTTTGTCAGTTATTCAGTGGCACTCGAACGAAACCGAAACCAGAAATATAAGAGCATAAGATTTTTATAAAGAAAGCTATATTTAAGAGCTATGAAAAAACTTCTTTTAATTGCAGTTGTACTTGTAACAATAATCAGTTTCACCAGTTGCAGCCAGTCGGGAAACGGTGAACTGGTTGGCGTGCAAAACAGGCCAAAATGGCGGGAGACGCAACCTTACGGCATGGTATATGTCCGCAGGGGAAGTTTTAACATTGGCCCAAGCGACCAGGATCCGGCCATGTCGGGAACCCCATCCAAAACCGTTTCACAGGATGCTTTCTGGATGGATGACACTGAAATTACAAATAACGAATACCGGCAGTTTGTAACGTGGGTCCGCGATTCTATTGCCCGTAAAATGCTTGGTGACCAGTATCCTGAATTTCTGATCACTGAAAACCGTGACGGTACACCAATCGACCCTCCAACAATTAACTGGAGAGAGCGCCTGAACTGGAGAGATGTGGATTTCCAGATGGCCCTTGAAGATTTGTATATGCCGGAAAATGAACGCTTCTTTGGAAAAAAGGAAATTGACACAAGAAAACTGGTTTATGAGTATTGGTGGATCGACCTGCAACAGGCTGCCAAACGCGGTAACAGCTACAATTTCAACACCCAAAAGTACGATGGCAGTGTTTATAACAATGAAGGACAACTGGTGCCCATCGAAAACCGTTCGGCTTTCATCATGAACGATCAGGTTCATGTATATCCTGATACCCTTGCATGGATCAGAGACTTTACATATTCCTACAACGAACCCTGGGCAACACGTTATTTCTGGCATCCGGGCTTCGATGAATATCCTGTTGTTGGTGTTACCTGGAAACAGGCCCTTGCTTTCTGCAACTGGAGAACAACAATTCAATCTGAGTACCTTTCCACAAAGAGGCAACCTGCTTTGCAGGCTTACCGGCTCCCCACTGAAGTGGAATGGGAATATGCTGCCCGTGGAGGTAAAGATTTCTCGATGTACCCATGGGGAGGTTATTATGCACGGGATGAAGATGGTGTTTTCCTCTCAAATTTTAAACCGCTCAGAGGAAATTATGTGGAAGACGGTGGTATTTCTACTATGAAAGTGGGAAGCTATGAACCAAATGCCTATGGACTTTATGATATGTCAGGAAATGTGGCAGAATGGACAGAAACCGCTTATGACGAAGCAGGGTATAATTATTTCAGTGACCTGAATCCTACATTTACATATAATGCCAAAGCTGATGATCCGCCTGTTATGAAGCGTAAAGTAGTTCGTGGCGGTTCATGGAAAGATATAGCTTATTTTACCCAGGTATCGACGCGAAACTTTGAATATCAGGACACAACCAAATCATATATTGGATTCCGTTGCGTCCGTTCAACCTTTGGAGATGAGTTTAATTAATTACAATCACTTACCATTAACCTCAGAAAAATGAATATCGGTGATCTATTTCGTACAAAACGCTGGAAAACATTCATGGGCTATGTCTATGGATGGGGTGCATCAATCGTAATGATTGGAGCCCTTTTCAAATTACAGCACTGGCAATATGCAGGACTCCTGTTAACTGTTGGTCTGATAACGGAAGCATTTATATTCTTCCTTTCAGCTTTCGACCCTCCTATGGAAATGCCGGAATGGTCAAAAGTTTATCCTGAATTACGTGATGATTATGAAGTTATAGAATTGGACGATTATCAAAAGAAAGGTAAAAATGGCTTTAACCATTTACTCACAACTTCGGAATTTACTCCTGAACTTCTCGATAAAGTGGGACAAAGCCTGAATAACCTGTCCAATGCTGCCAACGGCATCAGCGATATATCATCGGCCACACTGGCAACTGATATGTATGTCAGGAACCTCAGTTCAGCCTCAGAATCCATGATGTCGTTTGCTGAAATAAATAACCGGGCGAACGATACTGTCAATGCATCTGTTGAGAAACTGGTTCAATCATATGCTGCGGCTTCACAACAACTGTCAAGTACAGGAAAAAACTCTATTGAAAAAATCAACCAGAGCAGCGAAGACTTTTCTTTAAAACTTTCTGAAGCAGGACGAAAACTCGTTGAAACAGTAAACGGTGCATCCGGAAAATTCACTTCCGAACTTGCAAATGTAGGCGAGGGTACAAAAGTTTACTCCAATAATCTGGATAAACTGAATCAGAACATCAACGCTCTGAACCAGACTTTTGAAATGCAGTTGAAAGGTACAAAAACTCAGTTCGAGGCCAGCCATAAATTCAGCAATGACTTGTCGCAGATGAATGAGGTTCTCGCCTCTTCTGTGTCTGAATTACAAAAATACAGGCAAAATGCTGAGCAGTTAAATAAAAACCTGGAAGCGCTTAATACCATCTATGGAAACATGTTGGGTGCATTAAATTACAAAAAGTAAAAACCTGAAGTAACCGGATTATGGCATCAAAAAATTGCCCGGAAACCCCGAGGCAAAAAATGATAAACATGATGTACATTGTACTCACCGCAATGCTTGCTTTAAACGTTGCGTCGGAGGTACTTGAGGCATTTAGGGTGGTAGATTCCAGCCTGATTGAGACTCTCAATACAGTGGACATGAAAAATGCACAGGTTTATGCTTCCTTTGAGCGGGCCTATGATGATAACCCTACAAGGGTTGGTGACTGGAAGACAAAAGCAGACTCTGTCAGAAGGGAAACGGATGCCCTTTTTTCCTATATTTCATTATTGAAGGAGGAACTCGTCAGAAAATCAGGAGTCAACCAGGTGGGACCTGAAAATCCTTTCGATGGTAATTCCTTTTATTTCGTTACTCAGAGTAGTGATACATTAGTCATCAAAAAAGAAGATGATTTGAATGCTCCGTCGGAACATATGATCACCCAAAAAAAGGCAACTGAACTAAAGGAAGAAATCAACCGCTATAAGACTCACCTGGTAAGCCTGATCGAAGAAAATGACGTTGAACTGAGAAATACTATTCTTGCAGCTCTTGATACTTCCGATCCAAGGATCAATATGAAAGAAGGAGGCGAGAAAAAATCGTGGGAAACTGAACGTTTTCTCGACAAACCTCTGGTAGCTGTGATGACATTGCTGTCTAAAATCCAGATAGATGTGAAAAACTCGGAAGCCAATGTCATTAATTATCTCTATTCCCAGATTGATGCAGGCTCATTCCTTTTTAATAAACTGGGGGCAAGGGTTATTCCTCAATCCAGCATTGTACTGCAGGGCGACGAATATGTTGCTGAAGTGTTTATGGCAGCTGAGGATACAACCCAGCAGCCCCAGATCTTCATCAACAACCAGTCGGTACCCGTACAGGATGGTAAAGCAACATTCAGGGTAAAAACTACCGAACCCGGCGTTTTCAGCTGGAGCGGCCTTATCAAGTACAAAACACCGGCAGGGATCACAAGGGATTATCCTTTCTCTCAGGAATACCAGGTTACCAAACCGTCGGTTACAATGTCGGCAACCCGTATGAATGTTTTCTACCGTGGTCTTGAAAATCCGTTTGATGTAGGCGGCGGCGGAATCCCTCATGAAAACCTTGAAGTATCCATGACAAACGGTTCTGTTGTCAAACGGGGCAACTCCTTTATCATAAAACCCAATGAACTGGATGAACAGGGACGGCGCACCACTGTTTCTGTATTTGCCAGTGTAGGTGGCCAGCGACGGCTGCTCGGTACAACCAACTGGAGGGTGAAAAAAGTGCCCGATCCTGTTGCCCAGGTGGCTGGCCAGTCGGGAGGTAACATCCGGAAAGAACGTCTTCTTGTTGAAGATGGTGTAATGGCAGTGCTCGAGGATTTTGATTTTGATTTTAAGTATACCGTTACCCAGTTCAGAATTGAAGTCTCAGGCGCCGGGGGATATACCAACGCATGGGATAGCAACAACAACAGGTTTACCGATGATCAAAAAGAACAATTCAGAAGGCTGAACCCAAACAGCCTCGTATATATTGCTAATATAAAAGCAGTAGGCTCCGACGGCGTAACCGTCGATCTGGATCCTATTAGTTTAAAAATACAGTAAAAAATGAAGAAGTTATTAGTTCTCACAGGAATATTGATTCTGCTGGTGGCAGGTACTGCCGGCCATGTAAACGCCCAGCTGATCAACAGTGCTTTTCAGTCGAACGACATCCGGCAAAAGAAACCTATGCCGCTGCCTTCCGTACGTGAAGCAGATGTATTCTGGTCAAAAAAAATCTGGAGAATCATCGACCTGCGTGAAAAAATGAATCTGTCGCTCTATTTCCCAACTGTGGAAATGGACGGCAGGGTTAACCTGATATCACTCCTCCTTGAAGGGATCAAGAGTGGCCAGATAACTCCGTTTGACGCACGTCTCGACGATGATTTTAAAGTACCCATGACTTATGAACAGGTGCAGGATGCATTTGGTGCAGAAGCCACCACTGAAGAAACCATCGATTTTGATACCGGAGAAAGAAAACAGGTTGTTATCCAGGGTGAAATCAGGCCTACTGAAATAAAACAGTTCATGGTAAAGGAAGAATGGTATTTCGATAAACAGGCATCCTCACTGAACGTAAGAATCATCGGTATCTGCCCGATCCGGGAATATGTACGTGCCAATGATCCATCAGGTGAAATTCAAAGACAAAAAGTATTCTGGGTGTACTATCCTGAAGTCAGAAACCTTCTGGCCACAAATCTGGCTCTGAACCCTTATAATGAAGCACAATCCATGTCGTTCGATGATCTTTTTATCAAAAGGTTCTTTAGCAGTTATATCGTTAAGGAATCCAACGTGTACAATAACCGCGACATCAGTGCATATGTAACAGGCAGAGATGCCTTACTGGAATCAAAACGGGTTGAAAACGAGATATTCGATTTCGAACAGGACCTGTGGGAATATTAATAAAATTCAAAATACATGTAAAAGCCTTATGGTTGCATAAGGCTCTTTTTTTCAAAAGGGATTTGTAAATTTTCACCGGGAACAAACAGGAACACAATATTGGAATTTTAACAGGAATGAGAAAAGCACATATATATATTATATTGTTGGCAGGCTTGCTCTTCCATTCGTGCAGGAACGAAGTTGTACAATACCTGCCCGGGGGTGAACGTAATTCCAAAAACTGGTTCGAGACAACTCCCTTTGGCATGGTTTATATTCCCAGAGGTTCATATGTGATCGGTCCTTCTGACGATGAGCTGAAAAATACCTCCAGCAATTCGAAAAGAGTTACGGTAGAATCGTTCTGGATGGACGATACTGAAATTACAAACAATGAATACCGTCAGTTCGTATATTGGGTGAGGGATTCCATTGCAAGAAAAATGCTTGGACAATCCTATACCGATTTCCTGAACACCGAGGATGTCAGGGGTAACCCACTGGCAGAACCAACGATAAACTGGAATGAAAAAATTGACTGGAGTGATGCCGAGTATCAGTTGGCACTCAGCGATCTGTATATCTCTGAAAATGAACGTCACAACTTCAGAAAGGAAATTGATTCCAGGAAACTGGTTTACGAATATTTCTGGGTCGATTACAAACAGGCAGCACGCCGTCAGAACAGCTATAATTTTGAGAAAAGGCAGTACGAAGGGGAAGTTACTAACCAACAGGGACAAACCGTTCCCATAGCCAACCGGAGTTCGTTCCTCATGCAGGAAACTGTACCTGTTTATCCTGATACCCTTGCATGGATCAGGGATTTCACATACACTTACAATGAACCTTATACCCTAAAGTATTTTTCCCATGTTGCATTCGATAACTACCCGGTGGTTGGCATAACGTGGAAACAGGCCCGTGCATTCTGTAACTGGAGAACTGATATTCAGTCGGAATTCAGCACACGTCTGAATGAAGCCCCGGCTCATAGTTACAGACTGCCCACCGAAACGGAATGGGAACTGGCTGCCCGGGGCGGGCTTACAAATGCAATCTATCCCTGGGGAAGTTATTATACCCGCAATGATGCTGGATGCTTTATGGCTAATTTTAAACCCCTGAGAGGAAACTATGTTTCCGACAGCCCTACAGCCACCAATACAATGAAGGTCGGCCATTTTGATCCGAACAATTTCGGATTGTACGACATGGCAGGCAATGTGGCAGAATGGACAAGCAGCGCATTTTATGAAGCTGCCTATGATGTAATCAGTGATTTAAATCCCGAAATGGAATATGACGCATTGCCGGATGATCCGCCCGTGATGAAACGGAAAGTCACAAGAGGAGGTTCATGGAAAGATATACCCTATTTCATAAGGATTGGAACCCGTACCTTTGAATACCAGGATTCAGCCAAATCCTATGTTGGCTTCCGTTGTGTCAGGACTTCCTTCAAAAATGATTTGCACAACAGGTAAAACAACCTGTACCTGTTATAATTTCTCCATGTAACCCTGCAGATAATCAAGATCTCTTTTTAACCATCCTGCAATTTCACCGGCTGGCATTTTTGGGTTCACTGATCCATTTTCTGCCCCTCCCAGGTCATATTCATAATGGATAGATACTGGTCCTTCAAGGTTAAGTGATTTATACAACCCGAAAAAAGTATCAAAATCAACCATTCCCTCCCCAAGAGGAACATTCTTTATCTGCCATTTGCCTTGATTATTCTGTACCCACGTAAAATCCTTGATGTCAATGCTTTTGATCCAAGGAGCAACCAGCTTCATACCCAATGGCCAGCTTACTGCACCCTCAACGGTAGCATGTCTGACGTCATACTGAACGCCCAGATACTCCGGGTCGCAGTCCTTCAAGAGCGGATATAGATCCCACACAGGTGCCCCCAACGACTGCCCTGAATGATTCTGATATCCCCCATGCACACCGAATTCACGGTTAACTTTTTCAAGCCTGCTGAAAATTTGTTTGAAATTCCCCTGGTTTTCAGCCATCGACTTTGAATGATCGTAATTAATCCA
>Ga0209347_1005813_pt1 | contig 11418 bp, 12 predicted proteins | sample AutmiccommuBRH23_FD_187382 | JGI IMG/M metagenome (GOLD analysis project Ga0209347, IMG submission 187382) | Deep subsurface microbial communities from Mt. Terri, Switzerland - Autotrophic microbial communities BRH/23 (SPAdes) (version 2) | ecosystem: Environmental > Aquatic > Deep subsurface >...
CGAATGCCATATGCCTTTGCTACCGATCAGCCGTATATTTCGATATTCTTATTTGCTGTTACCTTAATAACATTCAGAGGGACATCATTCCTCAAAATCCTTATCTGCTCCATATAGCCTTCACCTATCAGCCTGTTCATGGCTACAATAATTTTTTTGAAATAACAGTCCCTGTATTCCGGGGGCGCTTGAATTTTTTCCATGTATGCCTGAGCGGTTTTTACAAAAGTCAGGTACCTGTATCGCTCTTCCTGACCAAGTATAAACTGCTTCAAATCCTCAAGGTCCACCTCGAAGCTTATGCCTGTTATCTCAATAACATCCTCCCGGCCTGCCGCCATCTGCAGTTCCCGGCTTATGGAGCCTCTGACCCCCACCACCACAACCTTTTTGCCATCCCTTATCTTGAGCCTGGCCACAATATTTGAAAAATGACCGTCTCCGGTGGCAAGAACTATGTTTTCCACCTCTTTGTTTTCTTCTTTAAAAACAAATAAATCCTCCACAATCTTAAAATCGGTATAGGACTTCTCTTTACCTCCCACCGTTTCTGTTCTGGTGTGAACCACCTCGAAGCTTGCAGCCCTTAGTTTAGGTACCTCGTTTTTGATATAAGGGTTTTTTTCAAAATCCCCGTAAGCCCTGGCTGTAATTATATGGCCGTACTGACGTGAAATACCAATTATTTCCATAGGATCGGGCTGAGCCTGAAACTTGTTGTACATACTGTAAAAAAGATTTTCGTAATCCACAAAAATAGCCACTTTGCACATTTCCAACATATCACCTCCCCGGCTGGACTTATTTAAAGTATTGCCTCATTGTTTTGAATCCATGCCCGGAGACCTGGCTACTCATAAAACAGTTATCTGACCCACCTGATGATTAAATCCAAATTTAAATAATCCGTCGATTATCCTGTTTTCCGGAAGAATGGCTTTCAACTCCATTTCCCCTGAATAAACCGCTACAAAATGGAACCTTTCAGGAATAAAATGGCGAACCACCTCACCCAGGACGGCATCCTCCCGGGCCACCAGAGTAACTGACGGCAACACACCTTCCCTTAGAAGGTCATCTTTCTTTTGCATCATATGGCGCATGAAGAGAAATGGAGCCGTAACCCGCTCCCTGGTGGCTGAATAGAAAAGAAAAAGCCCTGTGGTGAGAATATCCAGGCCGGACCAGCCCAGTATCAAACCTGCAGTCCCGGCTAAAATGATGACCACGGCCATAAACTGACCCAGCCCGGCCGCCTGGTATGTGGCTTTTTTTATACCCACCCTTCCGGCCTGCAAGGCCCTGTAAACCCGTCCGCCGTCTAAAGGCAAGGCCGGAAGCACATTAAAGGCCGCGATAAGTATATTACACTGCAAGAAAAAAGACAGGTTTTCATCACAAATACCATAATTTTTTAAAGCTGTGCCGGCTAGAAAAAGACCGAGATTAGCTGCCGGGCCAGCCACCGCGATGCATATTTCCTGGCGGGGGCTTACCGGCATGTCCCCTCCCATTCTGGTAACACCTCCAAAGGGCAGGAGTTCCACGTCGGCCACCGGAACATTAAGCTTTCTGGCTATGACCGCATGTGCAAATTCATGAATCAGAACCACTCCAAAAGCAATTAGCCCCTTATACAGTATACCTGCCACAAAAAACAGGCCCAAAAGGGCCATAAAGAAAGGATTTAAGTAGATGTTTATACCCCAGAGCCTGCCGATTTTCAAATTGATCGCCTACCTTTCCGGCTGCAGCTCAAGCCTGGTCAGAGGGTCCACCAGAACGCCCTTTTCCCTCAGCTCAAAATGTAGCCCACCACCTTTAATATCGCCGTTTTTGGCAATATCACCCAGAGAATCCCCTGCCTTTACAGTCTGTGCCTCAGTGACCTTGACGTTCCCCAGACCTGCGTATAGTGTATATACCCCGTCACCGTGATCCACCAGAACATAACGCCCGTACTGAACGCTGGTGCCTATTTTTTTTACCTTGCCCGGCAGTGCAGCCTTCACAAAAGAGCCCGGTCCTACCGCAATATCTATGCCGTGGTGAAATCGATCCAGATCATCCATGGAGTCTTTGTTCCATCCGTATTCACGAACCACCTTTCCGGACACCGGTATCAGCAGACTCCCCACCAAAGTGGATTTACCCATTGCCTCTTTAACTGTGCCCTCCTGGGGCATGCCGCTGTCCAACTGGCTTTCCACACCGGCCATCTGAAGGCCGAACTTAACTGCCTTTTCCATGGCCGGCTTGACATTCCAATCAGTGGTCAGAATATAACGCAGACCCACCCTGACATCTTCACCTACAGGACTGTTAATTTGCCTGACGGCCAGCAGAAGGGCCAGTATGGATATAACTGCTATAACGCGATAAATGGTCTTTTTGCCCGACACGGCTCCCGGAGGGTCACCCCAGCCGTAGCCTCCCCCTTTTCTGTTTGGCCTGTAGTAATTTGCCCAGTCATAATCCTGATAGTTTTTATTTTGATAAAACTCATGTAAGGGCTGTTTCTTTTCTTTATTGCCCCAGAACATTATTATCACCCCCAGAATTTTCCTTATGGTTTATAAAATATATATTTGTTAGTGTGGACAAATATGACAAGCCCGGGGGAGATGGAAAATAAATACCCGCCATAAAGGCGGGTGGGAAGCCTCCTGACTCCTATATTCTCATTTCTGACGGGAGAAAGTAGTCAGTTTATGGTAAATTGTTTGGACTGTAGTGCCGCTTGAGCCAGTGGGAGAGTCCGTCCAGCCCCGGAAACAAAACCCTCTCGGTTATATTGGTCTGATCCAGCTTATCCCGGATCTCCATCTTCAGGGTGCTGGGTATTATTATTCTTCGACACAGGCTGGGATGATTGGCCAGCCACCGGTCCAACAGGGAAATTGGATTGGAGATGGTCGAAAAAAGGGCATACTGGTTGATGATGCGATCATCAAGAGACGGCGGCTCAAAAAAGACTACAAAGTCATTGGGAGACAGCTTGTCAAATTCTGGCAGTTTGTCGGCGGCCCGGGAGAGCATTTCAACGGTAAAGCCGTTGGCCCCTTCTTGTTCCAATATTTCCCTTAGTGACGCTGGAAGGTATTTGTGAGCTTCCACATAATCCACGCACCATATGACCCCTTCCACCCCAAGGTGTTCCAGGTTAGCAGTGGCAAAGTGAGCAGCCACGTAGGGTGAAAAAGTCCAGTCCAACAGCCTGGTGGGCAGCCCGTGATGCTGGGCCACCGCCAGCCAGTTCCAGATTGAATCACCACTGACAGCATCTCGATGAGCATACTTTCTGAAATTCCGGAGAATGTGATTCTCCAGCCTTTCATAAGCCCCCCCAAGCCTTATCAGACTGGTTTTCAGCTCATAGGATGAATGTGAAAGGCCTCTGTACACATAATTTGATCGAAACCTTTTGAGCGGCTCATGCCAGGATCCTTCAAATAATTGATGATTAAGATCACTCCAGCTCGTTACCGTTATATCGACCACTGCCTCACTCCCTCAAAAAAAGCTGTCAGCTTTCAGCTATCAATATCAGTTTTTAATTCTATTTTTTTTGTGGAAATCCTGCGGGACAGGCCATACCGTCGGCAATACGTTGCAGCTTCGGCCACCTATGTAGTAGAATAGTGTAGCAGGTATAGCCTGATTGGTTGTGAGGTATAAAGCTTATGGATAGTAAACAGCAGTCAAAAGTCTACCAGTTCGACCCCAATAAAAAAAAGAAGCTAAGGTCAGTGAACTATGTTGATCCGGAAAAAAAACATATGCTGAGGGAAAGAAAACAGGCCAAAATGGATCGCAGGAATTTTATCATTGGAGTTGCTCTGCTAATTCTTGCAGTGGTAGCCCTGACATTTTTTAAACTGAAATTTTAACAGCAAAAAAGCTCCGCCAGACGAAACTTTTTTGCTGCCTTTATAAAACTCTTTAAAAAATCAGTTTCTGCCTCCGGATATACACATTCAGAAGCACACCCAGAGCCCCCAGATTCATTATCATGTTACTCCCACCATAGCTAAACAATGGCAGGGGAATTCCTGTAACCGGCGCAATTCCTGAGGTCATTCCTATATTTAAGAAAATGTGAAATGCAAACATGGAAACTATTCCTGCCGAAAGAATAGTACCGTAATTATCCCTGGCCATGGTGACAATCCGAACACCCCTATAGATGACAATAAAAAACAGACCAAGCAAAGCTGTAACTCCTATAAAGCCAAACTCCTCTCCCACCACAGAAAAAATGAAGTCGGTATGTCGGATCGGAAGAAATGTATAATGGCTCTGGGTTCCTCCCAAAAGTCCTTTGCCGGTTATACCCCCGGACCCAATGGCGATCCTGGACTGCCACACATGGTAGCCGGCACCCAGCAGGTCACTCTCGGGATTGACAAAAATGGTCAGCCGGGTCATCTGGTATTCCTTGAGGGTATACTTGTGGAAGCTTTCATGTTTTTTCTTTATTTCCTGCTGTTCTCCTTTAAGCAGGTTCAGGTATTGATTTAAATCCTTGGCTGAGTTGGAAAGGCCTTTTTCCTTGATGTCCCTTTGTAAATCCAGATTATTTCTGATGTACCAGTCACCGCCTTCAATGGCCCTGGTAACATGAGCTATTTTTTCATGCATTTTGATATCCGGCTGGTGCACCATCCCGTGGAAAAAGTATATTGAGAAGGCTGCTAACATCCCCAGGCCTACAATGCCCATCAAAATGGACAGCCTGGCTCCTGCCACATAAAGCATCCCGAACATTATGGCAACAAAGACCAGGGATGTGCCAAGGTCAGGCTGTTTTAATATTAGCAGCATGGGGACGCCTACATATATGAAGCATGGTATCAATTCCCCGAGGGTGTTTAACCTGCCCTTCCTCTTGGCCAGGAAATCAGCGAAGGTAATAACAATTATCAGCTTGGAAAACTCCGACGGCTGAAAAGAGAACGGACCGATGTAGATCCACCTTTGCGCCCCCAGTGCTGTATGCCCTACAAAAATAACCGCCAGCAGTATGGCCAGGTTTATCACATAAAGGTGCTTGGTGTATTTTGACATATCCTCGTAGTCAATGTAAACCAATACCATTGCGGCTATGATACCCATGACAATCCAGCCTATTTGCCTTATAACAAAATAATAGTCCAAATGCAAAAGCCGCGCCAGTATATTCATACCCTGTATTTGTTCTAAAGTAAAATCGGTAAATTCCATTGTTGCGCTGCCGATGGTAACCAGACTGAATAAAAGCAGCGTCAGTGTAGCCACCACCAGTGGATAATCAAGATTTTTTACCAAACGGCTGTACAAAGGGGATACTCCTTTCTACTTATGGACCTTATTTCCTTAGCTTGACGATATTATACATGATATACTCCTATATACACTGCCAATTATAAATTATATAACTTTCTGTAGAATATTTCGATATGATTTTTCTGGCAGAAAAAAAGCATCCCTGGGGATGCTTTTCCGTTAACATTCATACTTGCAGCTGGTTATCATTTATAACTAAACAGCATTGGCCGGCCTTTTTACATTTTTCACCGGTATATTTGCAATAAGGGCCACCTGATTTTCCGAGTTCTCAAAGCTAACTTCCAGGGCCTCCTCGTCTATCTCCAGATAACTGGATATCACCTTTATGAGGTCGGACTTAAGGTCCTGAAGCAACTGCGGCGAAACGTTGGCCCGGTCATGGACTAATACCAGCCTGAGTCTTTCCTTTGCCACATTTTTACTGGCCACGCAATCCCTGTTGAATATCCGGGTAATAAACTCCAGCACTGCATTCACCCCTTTTTTGCCTATTTAAAACCAATCATACGGCGAATTCTATTCATAAACCCGCCTTCCTCCAGGGATAGAAGGGGAACCTGTTCACCGGTTATGCGGCGCACTATATTCCGGTATGCAGCCCCTGACCGGCAGCGGTCATCTGAAATAACAGGCTCTCCACGGTTAGTGGTAATAACAACCATTTCATCCTCGGGGACCACTCCCAGAAGATCAATGGCCAGAATATCAATGATGTCATCAATGCTCATCATATCCCCGGCTTTTACCATTTTATAGCGTACCCGGTTCACTATCAATTTGGGATCCCTTAGCTCGGCGGCCTCCAGAAGTCCCACGATGCGGTCGGCGTCCCTGACTGCCGACACCTCCGGGGTGGTAACGACAATGGCTCTGTCCGCGCCGGCAATAGCGTTCCTGAATCCTTGTTCAATACCAGCCGGGCAGTCAATAATTGTGAAATCAAATTCCTGCCTTAGGTCCTCACATAAAACCTTCATTTGATCGGGGTTCACAGAGGATTTATCCTTTGTCTGCGCTGCCGGTAAAAGGAACAATCCGTCAAAACGCTTGTCCTTGATCAATGCCTGGCGCATACGGCAGTGGCCGCCGGTCACATCTGTAATATCGTATACAATCCTGTTTTCCAACCCGAGAACAACATCCAGGTTTCGCAGGCCAATATCCGCATCCACCAGGCAAACCTTATAGCCCAACTGGGCTAACCCGGTTCCCAAATTTGCAGTGGTGGTGGTTTTACCAACACCGCCTTTTCCTGAAGTAACAACAATTACCTCACCCATTATATGTCCTCCCTCGTAGCTTTAACCTTTGAGAATTTATTCCTGATGAACTCTATGGGATATCCCTTCTATCACCTGTAAACTCGATCCAGCCCGGTGGGATAACTCTCTATGGTCACCACACCGTTTTTAATTCTGGCTATTTCCGGAACTGTAATGCTGGGAACCTCATCGTCAGGCGGACGGGTAATATGGTTAGCTATTCTTAACTGGGTGGGAAGCAGTCGAAATGCCATCACCGTGGCTGATTCGTCCCCCTGGGCCCCTGCATGTACCACGCCTCTCATCTGACCCATAACAATAATGTTTCCGGTAGCCACCACCTGGGCACCCGGATTAACGTCACCCATAATTACCACATTGCCGTCATAGTAGAATTTTTGCCCTGACCTTAACGTCCGTTTAATTAGTATTGTATTCTCGTCCCCCTCGATTTCATCTGAAACAGTTCCGTTTGGGGTCCTTTTGATTTCCAATAATATCTCCCCTTAAAAATTACTGGTGATATGAATTCTACAGGTGAATAACCAAATCCTGCTAACACAAGTAGCTAAAAAACAAAATACCGGGAAAAGTACCCGGCATTTTGTTTGGTTTTCCACCCTTTTATATTAGCGAACTGTTTGTTCGGGACGATAATTACTGCCCCCGGTGGTCTGATCAGACCTTTCCCCGGTCCTGACCGCACCCTGTCCGCTTCCTGCGCCACCAGACGGTGTTTGTGTACTTCCGGGGGGAGGAGCAGTTCTTCCCCCGCCCTGGCCTGGCTGGCTGTTACCCTGATTGGGAGGTGATCCCCCCGTGGGTGTCGTACCGGCCCCCACAGGAGCTCCACTGCTTTCTGGCAGCACTACGTCACCCGGGGACCGCCCGGTGTTGTTCTGAATGCCTGGGGCCTGCTCAGCAGGAATGATTTGGCCGGGTTGCTGGGCCCCGGGCTGCTGCGTTCCAGGCTGCTGGGTCCGGGGTTGCTGGGCTCCGGGCTGCTGGGTCCCAGGCTGCCGTATCCCGGGTTGCTGCGTCCCAGGCTTCGGTCCGACGTCAGGCTTTTTACCCTCGGCATCGTCCTTCTGGAATTGTAAATAAGCATCAATAATCTTCCTGGCCACTGGACCAGCAATACTGCTTCCCTTGGCGCCGTATTCAATGATAACCGAAACAGCAATCTCCGGTTTATCAAAGGGGGCATAAGCCACGAACAAGGCATGGTCATTCTTGGCGGCATCCCCCACCTCAGCGGTGCCTGTCTTAGCCGCAGCGGTGTATTTGGCTCCCGCGAATACCGACGAGGCAGTGCCTCCCCCTACCACCTCGTGAATACCTTGCCTTATTATTTTGAGATTTTCTGGAGATAATTTAACTTTACTGACAACTTCCGGCTTGAAGCTTTTCAATTCTGTGCCGTCCGGGCTTAGCACCCTTTTCCCCAGGTGGGGCCGATATATGGTGCCTCCGTTGGCAATTGTGGCCATATAATTGGCAAGCTGTAAGGACGTAACCTTGGTCTCCTGCTGCCCGATGGCCATATCCATGCTGTCATACTCCCGCCATTCGGATTCCCACGCATTCCCCTCCCACATTTTTTTCTTTAATTCCCGGGAGGCAATCCTGCCGGCCTCTTCTCCCGGCAGATCAATTCCAGTAAGCTTACCCATGCCGTATTCCGCGGCATATTTTCCAATCAGTTCCGGGCCGGCCTGTATTCCGAATATATAAAAGAAGGTGTCACAGGAATCACCCAAAGCCTTAACCACGTTGACAATACCGTGCCCTCCCGGCTTCCAGTCATTTTTACCCTTATAATAGCCGGGATCGCTAATCTTGGTATTGATGTCAACTATTTTACCCTCCAGCATTGCTGCGGCCGATATCATTTTAAAAGTGGATCCCGGGGTGAAAGTGGTCTGTATTGAGTGGTTGCTCAACGCTCCCGTTGTCACCAATTCATTGTACTTCCTGGCTGGCAGTGGTCCCGAAAAAACATTCAAATCATAAGAAGGAATTGAAGCCATTGCCAGAACTTCCCCAGTATTGACATCCAATGCCACGGCAGTTCCGGAAATAGTCTTGCCGGGAGGAATCCTGGCATAGTGTTTAGCCTCATTAATAGCTGCCACAACCGCATCCTGAGCCACCCTCTGCAGCCGCTGGTCAATTGTAATCACCAGGTTATTTCCGGGGATGGGCTGTTTTAGTCCCAGGTCTCTAACCGGGCGCCCCTGAGCATCCACCTCTACCTGCCTGGCCCCCTTAACACCCCGCAGGTATCCCTCGTAGGTGTTTTCGAGTCCCACCTGCCCGTAGGAATCTCCCATGGCATATCCTTCGTTCCTGAGCGATTGCAGTTGCTCATTGGTTATTTCGCGGACATAGCCCAACGCCTCTCCCAGCAGGTCGGTGTACGGATAATACCTTACCGGCTCGATATCAATGTTTACACCGGGCAGTTCCAGGCGTTGTTCCTCTATTCTGTTTATGGTGATCTGAGACACGTCTGCCGCAACCCTGATGGGCTCGTACAAACGCTTGTGGTCTTTTATTTTCTCTTTAATATCCAGCTCAATCTGTTTTACGCTCATCCCCTGAAAGTTGTTTTCACCTTCCAACAGAGCGGAAAGACGCTTTATAACAGGGTCGGAATCCTCAAGCCCAAGATAAACCAGGGAGATGGTATAAACAGGCTTATTGCTTACTATACGAGTGCCCATACGGTCGATAATCTCACCCCTGGAGGCTTCCACAGTGATGAGTCGCTGGTGATTTTGGGTGGCCAGAGTGCGGTACCTGTTGCCGTCAATAATCTGCATGAAGGCCACCCTCACCAGTATTACAACGAAAAAAACGGCCAGAAGGTAGCTAAATGATTTCATTTTTTTTTCAATAATCTTTTTGTCCACCTTCGCACCTTCCATGATGTTTTTTTTGATAATTAGCTCCTTATATCCCTAAATTCACCTGTCGTAGAGAAGACCCTCCTGATTTAACCTGAAGAACCTCCGATAGAAGAATAGAACCAGCACAGCGGTGTACGTGGCCGAAGGCAATGCCACCCTGAAAAGCGCGATGCCCGGAGAAATGTATACCCCCATAAAAAAAAGCATAACGTAGGTTAAGAACTGGGTAAACAAAGCTGACAGCCATACCAGCACCATTACTATAAGAGGGCTGTCCTTATACAGCTTTGATTCGGCCAGGCCCACCAGGTAACCCGCCGCCATCAACGCAAGGGCATTCATTCCTATATAGCTGCCCACTGCCAGGTCCTCCATAAGCCCCCCCAAAAAACCCACCACTGCACCATTCCTGGAACCCTTTAAAAAAGCGTTGAATACCACGAAAACCAGTACAAGGTCGGGCTTTACACCAAAAACAGGGAAAAAATTAAGCAGAGTTACCTGAAGAAAAAGAGCTATAATCAGAGTAAAAATCAACCAGAAATATCTCATCTGTTGATCACCCCACCCTGTTCCCCAGCCTTGATGGCACCGGGTGAAAGGCCTATAATATCGGTATTTCCCTGTCCCCACGGGTGCGGCAGAGCGGAAATGTTCGAGGCCACCGCAGGAGTTCGTACACCTGTAATTATAATTACCTCTTCCAGTCGGTTAAAATCAACAAATGGAGAAACCTCGGCGCTGATAAAGAGTCCCGAGGCTTCCCTCCCAGATTCCCGTATCCACCCGATGGGAATTCCCTTAGGGTATATACTCCCAAAACCAGAGGTTACCACAACCTGACCCCTGCCCAACTCAGTGCCCAGGGGAATGTTAACCATCCTGACCTTTCCCGGGTAACTGGCCTCCCCCTTGACCATTCCCGGTGCCCTGCTTTCCTGTACCAGCGCTCCCACACCACTTCGGGGATCGGTTATCAGCAGAATCTCAGCCGTGTTGCTGCTGACAGATGTTATCCTTCCAATTAGTCCCTGATCATTCAAAGCTGTCATGTTTACCTTGATGCCCTGCCCGCTGCCCTTATTTATTGTAATCATCCCAAACCAATTGCCAGGATCCCGCCCAATAACAGCCGCTCCCGTTACGTCAAACCCCATGGCCGGAGCCACCCCGGTTTTAAAGTCCAGGAGCTTTTTCAGCCTGTCGTTTTCGCCCCTCAGTTCCTCACTGACCCTAATTTTTCCCTCCAGTTCACTCACTCTCTTTTTCATTAACTGATTTTCTTCAGAAATGTTAACAAGAGTAAAAGGAAAGGACACCAGCCCTCTTAAGCGGTGCCCCAGGTTCATGGCCAACCCTTGCGCGGGAGCCAGAATGTCTCTCAGAGCAGACTCCATGGGGGAAACACCGACCCGGCCAAATTCGGTATAGCTCATTACTGCCAGAGTTGAGATTATCAAGACACCAAAAAGAATAATCTTTTTGGTGCTCCCCTTGCGAAACACATAATCACCCCGGGTAAAATCTTATTTGCGCACTCAATATTGTATCTCTTATAAGAGGGTAAAGCACCAGGAAATTTTATCTTTAACAGTAATTTATGCCCCAAAAAATATCCCACTTCAAAAAATAGTCTATCATCTTGAAATCTTCCGTGGAGCAATAAGAACCTTCCTGAGCATGTCTATGTTTTCCAGAACCCTCCCGGTGCCGTAAGCCACGGCCAGAAGCGGCTCATCAGCCAGGTGTACCGGCATCCCGGTACTCTCACTGACCAGCCTGTCCAGACCACGCAGCAAAGATCCTCCCCCGGCCATGAAAATTCCTCTGTCCATCAGGTCGGCAGCCAGTTCAGGAGGTGTTATCTCCAGGGTGGCCTTAATGGCCTCAAGTATGGCTGATACCGGCTCGGAAAG
>Ga0209347_1005814_pt1 | contig 11418 bp, 8 predicted proteins | sample AutmiccommuBRH23_FD_187382 | JGI IMG/M metagenome (GOLD analysis project Ga0209347, IMG submission 187382) | Deep subsurface microbial communities from Mt. Terri, Switzerland - Autotrophic microbial communities BRH/23 (SPAdes) (version 2) | ecosystem: Environmental > Aquatic > Deep subsurface >...
CCGCACCAGAACAAGACGACACCCCTAGCCTTCTCCCCGCCATCAATCGCGTCGAATCCGCGATTCGTGATCTGGTAACCGCAACCGACAAGACACAAAGTGAAGGGGAGAAGAACCGCGAAATACGCGATCTGGATGCCCAAGAGGATATGGCTATCTGGGCAAAAGCTATGTTTTGGGCAACCGTTGCCACTGTCATCGTTGCCGGCGTAGGCGTCGGCTTTGTCCGGAATACTCTGCTGGAAACCAGGCGCATTGGCCAAGCTGAAACTAGAGCTTACCTTTCCGTAGTCGGAGACAAGTACGACATCGCGCACGCCTATCTCACAATCAACCTGACCATTATTAATTCCGGCAACTCTCCGGCGCACGATACCACTGTGCTCGCAACCTTCAGCGCCGCCGTGCGCAAGGATACGACGGGCAACTTCCCCCAACAGGAAAACATCACATTTAGCCCTAGCTCGACCGTGATTGGGGGTGTGCAGGCCAAGGGAAGCAGGTCGTGCACACTCGACTACCATTGGGACACAGGTAATAGTCCCGTGTGGGACCGCATCCTTGACCATATTGATTCTGGTCGACCGTTCGGGTTGAAGATTGACGTCGAGTACATCGATGTTTTTGGTGTCAAATGCAGCGCAGATGCGCGGTTCTGGTGCAGAAATACCTCCGAGGAAATCGACGAAGATTCCGGAATAATCACCCGCACTGGAATCATCGCAGAGGACGGACGAGCCACCTAGAATCAGCGCGGCTAGCGCAAGCGCCCTCAACGCAGAGTCCTTTACATGTTTAAAGGGGATACATCCGGGGCATTTCGGATGGAATAAAAACAGAACAAAATAGATTTCGGATTATTTTACAAAAGGATAACCCCTCTTGCAAAAACGGAACAAAACCGGTACATAATTGCAAAGGACAGCGGACGTTCCGGCCTTCATTGGCGACCAAGGGGTGATATCATGGCTCAGAATTCATTGCGGCTCGTAGAGGACAAATCGGTGGACAAGACAAAGGCCCTGGATGCTGCGCTTTCGCAGATCGAACGCGCTTTCGGCAAGGGCTCGATCATGCGCCTTGGCGCCAATGAGAAGATCGTCGAGATCGAGACGATCCCGACCGGCTCGCTCGGTCTCGATATCGCGCTCGGCGTTGGTGGCCTGCCGCGCGGCCGTATCGTCGAGATTTACGGACCGGAAAGCTCGGGCAAGACAACGCTGGCGCTGCATACGGTGGCCGAGGCCCAGAAGAAGGGCGGCATCTGCGCCTTCGTCGATGCCGAGCACGCGCTCGACCCGGTCTATGGCCGCAAGCTCGGCGTCGATCTGGAGAACCTCCTGATCTCGCAGCCGGACACCGGCGAGCAGGCGCTGGAAATCTGCGACACGCTGGTGCGTTCGGGCGCTGTCGACGTTCTGGTTGTCGATTCGGTCGCCGCGCTGACGCCGCGCGCCGAAATCGAGGGTGAGATGGGTGATTCGCTGCCCGGCGCCCAGGCCCGCCTGATGAGCCAGGCGCTGCGCAAATTGACCGCGTCGATCTCGCGTTCCAACACCATGGTCATTTTCATCAACCAGATCCGCATGAAGATCGGCGTCATGTTCGGCTCGCCTGAAACCACGACCGGCGGTAATGCGTTGAAGTTCTATGCCTCGGTGCGTCTCGACATCCGCCGGATCGGCTCGGTCAAGGACCGTGACGAGGTGGTCGGCAACCAGACCCGCGTCAAGGTGGTCAAGAACAAGCTGGCGCCACCCTTCAAGCAGGTTGAGTTCGACATCATGTATGGCGAAGGTGTCTCCAAGACCGGCGAACTGGTTGATCTCGGCGTCAAGGCTGGCGTGGTCGAGAAGTCGGGCGCCTGGTTCTCCTACAATTCGCAGCGTCTCGGCCAGGGCCGCGAGAATGCAAAGCTGTTCCTGCGCGACAACCCCGACACCGCCAATGAAATCGAACTGGCGCTGCGGCAAAATGCCGGACTTATCGCCGAAAAATTTCTCGAGGAAGGTTCGCGAGACAATTTCGAGGACGATACCGAAGCCGGCGCCATGTAGCTGTCGGCCTGTCGTTTCAGTCCTTCTCAGCCGCCGGTCCTTGGGCCGGCGGTTTTGCCTTTGGCGCCATGCACAGTGTGGCGTGATATGAAGTTGCGGCACTTTTCGGATTGGCGGGGCACGCGTTTTGAGTTTCTGGACAGGGTAGGACGCGACAGCTAAAAGGCCTTGTCCAATTTCCCGCCGAATTGCAGGCGGTTCTTCACCAGAAGGCGGCAGTATGAGTGGCGTAAACGAGATCAGGTCGGCATTCCTCGACTATTTCAGGAAGAATGGCCACGAACCCGTCGCGTCGAGCCCGCTCGTGCCGCGCAACGATCCGACATTGATGTTCACCAATGCCGGCATGGTGCAGTTCAAGAATGTCTTCACCGGGCTTGAGCAGCGGCCCTATTCGCGTGCCGTGACGTCGCAGAAATGCGTGCGCGCCGGCGGCAAGCACAACGACCTCGACAATGTCGGCTACACGGCCCGTCACCACACTTTCTTCGAGATGCTCGGCAATTTTTCCTTCGGCGACTATTTCAAGGAAGACGCCATCGAGCTTGCCTGGAACCTGCTGGTGAAGGAGTTCGGCCTGGCGGCCGACAAGCTCCTGGTCACGGTCTATCACACCGATGATGATGCGGCGGCGCTGTGGAAGAAGATCGCCGGGCTTTCCGACGACAGGATCATCCGTATCGCGACCAACGACAATTTCTGGGCGATGGGCGATACCGGCCCCTGCGGGCCTTGCTCGGAGATATTCTACGATCACGGGGACGAGATACCTGGCGGACCTCCCGGCAGCCCGGACGAGGATGGCGACCGCTTCATCGAGATCTGGAATCTCGTCTTCATGCAGTATGAGCAGGTGACGAAGGAGGAGCGGGTCGACCTGCCGCGTCCGTCCATCGATACAGGCATGGGTCTCGAGCGCATCGCCGCGGTGCTGCAGGGCGAGCATGACAATTACGACATCGACCTGTTCAAGGCGCTGATTCGAGCCTCGGAGGATGCCACAGGTGTTCGCGCCGAAGGCAAGAACCGGGCCAGCCACCGCGTCATCGCCGACCATTTGCGCGCGTCGAGCTTTCTGATCGCCGATGGCGTGCTGCCGTCCAATGAAGGGCGCGGCTATGTTCTGCGCCGCATCATGCGCCGCGCCATGCGCCATGCCCAGCTTCTGGGCGCCGCCGATCCTTTGATGTGGCGGCTGGTGCCGGCGCTGGTGCGTGAGATGGGCCAGGCCTATCCGGAACTGGTGCGCGGCGAGAACCTGATCACCGAGACCCTGCAGCTTGAGGAGAAGCGCTTTCGCACGACATTGGCGCGCGGCCTCGGCCTGCTCTCCGAAGCCAGCGAAGGTCTGGGCAACGGCGACCGTCTCGACGGTGCGACCGCCTTCAAGCTCTACGACACGTTCGGCTTCCCGCTCGACCTGACGCAGGATGCGCTGCGCCAGCGCGGCGTTACCGTCGATCTCGACGGTTTCAACGAGGCGATGGAACGGCAGAAGGCCGAGGCGCGGGCGGCCTGGTCGGGCTCGGGCGATGCGGCGACCGAAACCGTCTGGTTCTCGGTCAAGGAAGGGGCAGGTGCGACGGAATTCCTGGGTTATGGCACCGAGGTCGCCGAAGGCATCGTCCAGGCGCTGGTCAAGGATGGTGTGGTGGTCGAAAGCGCCATGCAAGGCGACAGCATCGCCATCGTCGTCAACCAGACACCGTTTTACGGCGAGTCAGGTGGCCAGATGGGCGACGCCGGCACCATGTCAGGCGAAGGTTTCCTGATCGACATTACCGATACGCAAAAGAAGGTGGATGGGCTGTTCGTGCATCTGGGGCGCGTCGCCAAGGGCTCGGTCAAGACCGGCGTCCCCGTCGAGCTCAAGGTCGACCATCAGCGCCGCACCCGGCTGCGCTCGAACCATTCAGCCACGCATCTCGTGCATGAGGCGTTGCGCGAGGTACTGGGCTCGCATGTCGCGCAGAAGGGGTCGCTGGTGGCGCCGGAGCGTCTGCGTTTCGATTTTTCGCACCCCAAGCCGATCTCGGATGTCGAACTGGCGCGCGTCGAGAGCATGGCCAATGCCATCGTCGTGCAGAACAGCCCGGTTTCGACCCGCCTGATGACCGTCGACGACGCCATTGCCGAGGGCGCCATGGCGCTGTTTGGCGAAAAATACGGCGACGAGGTTCGTGTTGTCTCGATGGGCACCGGGCTTGAGGGCGACAAGGCCGGCAAGCCCTATTCGGTGGAACTGTGCGGTGGTACGCATGTGTCGGCGACCGGCGATATTGGACTGGTGCGTCTGGTGCATGAAGGCGCCGTCGCGGCAGGCGTGCGCCGCATCGAGGCGCTGACAGGCGAAGCAGCCCGGCTCCATCTCGACGAGCAGGATCGGCGGCTGAAGGCCGCGGCATCCGCCCTCAAGGTTGCGCCGGCCGACCTTCCTGCAAGAGTCGAAGCGTTGCTCGAAGAGCGCAAGAAACTTGAACGGGAGCTGTCAGACACGCGCAAGAAACTGGCGCTTGGCGGAACCGGGGATGGCGGTGCAACCGCCGGCGAGACGGTCTCGGGCGTCGGTTTCATCGGCAAATCTGTCTCGGGCGTCGCGCCGAAGGATTTGAAGTCGCTGGCCGACGCCGGCAAGACGTCGCTTGGCTCGGGCGTGGTGGTGTTCGTCGGCGCCAGCGAGGATGGCAAGGCCAGCGTCGTGGTGGCCGTCACGGATGATCTTACGGACCGCTTCAGCGCTGTCGACCTTGTGCGCGTTGCTTCCGCCGCGCTCGGCGGGCAGGGCGGCGGCGGCAGGCCCGACATGGCCCAGGCGGGCGGCCCTGACGCGTCGAAGGCCGACGAAGCGATTGCTGCCGTAAGGACTGCAATCGGCGAGAACTGAACCGAGGCAAAGCCATGAAAAGCGCCGCGCCGGACAAAGGGAAGCGGCGAGGCCGCGCCAAACCGACGCGTCTGCTGAAACTGCTGGCTTCCCGCCGGGCACGCAGGCATGTCTATGATCTGCTTGACCAGGGCAGCGACCATCCAGTCGGAATTGTCCTCCAGCGCGTCATCATCACGCTGATTGTCGTCAGCGTGGCGGGTTCGGCGCTGGTCACGGTGCCTTCGCTGGCCGACCGGTTCGGCGGCCTGTTTTCAAGCATCGAATTCGTTGCGGTGGCCGTGTTCTCGCTCGAGTATCTTGTCCGCTTGTGGGTGGCGGTGGAGCATCCGCCATTCCGCGAGATGGCACCGTGGCGGGCGCGGGTCGCTTATGTCATTTCGATCGCGGCGCTGATCGATCTTGTGGCAATTGCACCGTTCTTCCTGCAATTGCTCGGCATCATCGACCTGCCGGCGCTCCTGGTGCTCAGGCTGCTGCGCTTCCTGAAGCTCGCCCGCTATTCGCCGGGCATGCGCTCGTTGGCCGATGCTGTGCAAAGCGAGCGTACGGCGCTGCTGTCCTGCCTGATGTTCCTCATCGGCCTGGCGCTGATCAGTGCCTCTTTCATGCAGTGGGCCGAGCACGATGCTCAGCCCGAGAAATTCGGCACGGTGCCCGATGCGCTCTACTGGGCGATGATCACGCTGTCGACCGTCGGCTATGGCGACGTGGTGCCAATCACCACGATGGGCAAGCTGGTCGCGTCGCTGACGGCGGTCTTCGGCATTGCCATGCTGGCGCTGCCCGTCGGCATTCTCGCCACTTCCTTCGCCCAGGTGATCCAGCGCCGTGATTTTGTGGTTACCTGGAGCATGGTGGCGCGCGTGCCGCTATTCAATGAACTGCCGGCCACCGACATTGCCGACATCATGCGCTACCTGAATTCGCTGTCGGTTGAACAGGGAGAGGTCATCGTTCGCAAGGGCGATGTCGCGCACAGCATGTATTTCATTGCCGCCGGCGAGGTTTCGGTGGAGATCCCCAGACACCCGATTCTGCTTGGCGAGGGGCATTTCTTTGGCGAGATTGCCCTGCTGAAGCGATCGAAGCGCACGGCAACGGTGCGCGCAACGTCCAAGACAAAGCTGCTGGTTCTCGACGCTGCCGACATGCAGAGCCTCATCGAACGCAAGCCTCATATCGGCGCCGCGATCGAGCGGGTCGCCCGGCAGCGGATGAGTTCGGAGCGCGTCGGCAGGACCGGCGATCTGGCCTCGGGGGAACTGCGCGACGACAACCGCAAAGACAAGGCATAGGCGCATGCCAAACCGAAAATCGACCGGCAAATGATGAGGTTTGGGTCCTATGTGATCTGCACGTCTCCGCGCAGCGGCAGCACATTGTTGTGCAAGCTGCTCGCGGCGACGCGCGTCGCCGGCAATCCGGCCTCATATTTTCACGGCTCATCGGTGGAAGACTGGTTGGACGAACTTGGCCTCCCGCCTGGCACGTCCGCGCCGGATCACGATGTCCTCAAAACAGCGTTTGGCGAGGCAGCGCGCCTGGGGCGCGACGGCACCGGTGTGTTTGGACTTCGCCAGCAACAGCACTATCTCGAATTTCTGCGCGAAAAGCTGGCGATCATGCGCCCGCAACACCGGACCGACAAAGAGAGGCTCGAAAGCCTTTTCGGGCCGATGCTGTTCATTCACTTGTCGCGCGCCGACAAGCTGGCGCAAGCAGTGTCTTATCTGAAGGCGGAGCAGAGCGGGTTGTGGCATGTCGCCCCGAACGGCATCGAACTGGAACGCTTGGCACCACATCGTGAGCCGATCTATGATTTCGACGCGGTGAAGGGCTGCGTCGAGATGCTGACGGACTATGACCGCAAATGGGAGCAGTGGTTCAGGCTGGAAGCGATTGATCCGCTCCGCATATCCTATGACGAATTGTCCGCTGATCCGAAGGGAACCTTGCGCCATGTTCTGCGTCGGTTGGGTCTGGACGGCGCAGCGGCCGACGGTATCAAACCCGGCGTCAAGAAGCTGGCCGACGGCACCAGCCAGGATTGGATGGCGCGCTATCGTCAGGACCTTCACGCCAGGTGAATTGGCTTCGGATGGCTGGTTGACCCGTCAGTCGGAAGGTTCTGTCGCTTGAAAGCTGGGCAGGGCACGCATGCGTTCCCACCATTGGCCAAGGGCCGGGTGCGCCGACATCAGGTCGATGCTCTCGGCTGCCTTCGTGAAATATCCGAACATCGGCGCGGCATGCAGGTCGGCAAGCGTGATCTTGTCGCCGAGCAGCCACGGCCCGGGCGCCTTCAGGCGGTCCAGACAGGACAGAAACGTCCGCGCCTTGCCGACGGCGGATGCGATCAGTTCCTCGTCCGGTCTCTCGCCGCGCGCGGGTTTTGAAACCCGCTCGACATAGATGTCCCACACCAACGTCCGGTAGGCGTAGGAATCGAGCATCGAGATGATCTGGTTCATTACTGCCCGGCAACGCGGGTCGGCGGGCTGCAGGCTCTCACCGGCGAACGCCTCGTCCACGTAGCGTGAGATGGCCGTCGTCTCGATCAGCCGCAACCCATCATGCTCGAATGACGGGATGCGGCCGAAAGGGTGCATGTCGGCATACCAGGCCGGTGGCCCGCCCTCGGCAAATATGTCGACCGGCACGAGGTCGCAATCGATGCCCTTTTGAGCGAGCGTCAGGCGGACGATGCGAACATAGACGCTATAGTCCGCACCGAAGAGTTTCGGCCTGGCCAAGCGATGCCTCAGGCCATCGCCTTCTGCAGGTTCTCGTCGATCTTGTCGAGGAAGCCGGTGGTCGACAGCCAGGGCTGGTCGGGACCGATCAGCAGCGACAGATCCTTGGTCATGTAGCCGGACTCGACCGTCTGGATGCAGACGAGCTCCAGCGTGTCGGCGAAGCGCTTGAGCGCGTCGTTGTTGTCGAGCTTGGCGCGGTGCGCCAGGCCGCGCGTCCAGGCGAAGATCGAGGCGATCGAATTGGTCGAGGTTTCCTCGCCCTTCTGGTGCTGGCGATAGTGCCGCGTCACCGTGCCGTGGGCGGCTTCAGCCTCCACCGTCTGGCCATCCGGTGTCATCAGCACCGAGGTCATCAGGCCGAGCGAACCGAAACCCTGCGCCACGGTGTCGGACTGCACGTCGCCATCGTAGTTCTTGCAGGCCCAGACATAGCCGCCGGACCATTTCAGGCTAGACGCCACCATGTCGTCGATCAGGCGGTGCTCGTACCAGATCTTCTTTTCCTTGAATTTCTCCTCGAACTCGGCCTCGAACACCTCCTGGAAGAGGTCCTTGAAGCGGCCGTCATAGTATTTGAGAATCGTGTTCTTGGTCGACAGATAGACCGGATAACCGCGCAGCAGGCCGTAGTTCAGCGAGGCGCGGGCGAATTCGCGGATCGAATCGTCAAGGTTGTACATTGCCATGGCGACGCCCGAGGAAGGCGCGTCGAACACTTCGTGCTCGATGGTCGTTCCATCGTCGCCGACGAACTTGATCGTCAGCTTGCCTTTGCCGGGGAACAGGAAGTCGGTGGCGCGATACTGGTCGCCGAAAGCGTGGCGACCGACAATGATCGGCTTGGTCCAGCCGGGCACCAGGCGCGGCACGTTCTTCATGATGATCGGTTCGCGGAAGATGGTGCCGCCGAGAATGTTGCGGATCGTGCCGTTCGGCGAGCGCCACATTTTCTTGAGGCCGAATTCCTCGACCCGCTGCTCGTCGGGCGTGATCGTGGCGCATTTCACGCCGACGCCGTATTTCTTGATGGCGTTGGCGGCGTCGATCGTCACCTGGTCGTCGGTGGCGTCGCGATGTTCGACGCCGAGATCGTAATATTTGAGGTCGAGATCAAGATAGGGATGGATAAGCTTGTCCTTGATGAACTGCCAGATGATGCGGGTCATCTCGTCGCCGTCGAGTTCGACGACCGGATTGTCCACCTTGATCTTTGCCATTTAGGGAATTCCTTTCTCGCATTCGCAATTGCTTGCGGGGCTATAGCAAGCGTGCAATGCAAGGGCAATCGAGTAGCCGGATTGATGTAAGGGAAGCGACGTGCCGATTGCGTTCCTAGCGCTGATCGACGGTGCAGGGACGACAAGCATGAAGATTCCGATCCTCCAGACGATCGAAGAAGCCGTTCGTAGATTGCGCAGCCATCTGCTTCGCAACGATGTCCGACGGGCGGTGCAGGCGAGGCTCGACGTCCTTGGGGGGGAGGGATACATATTCATCCGGCCAGCCGGAGACCACCGTATCGCCGTGTATCCGTCCGATAAGGTCATTGGAGCGACCCTGCTCAGCAGTGGAGACTGGTTTCGTGCCCAGACCACGTGGGCTATCGAATTTCTGGCGAACCGAAACCTGCTGCCTCCCAGTCCGGTGTTTGTCGATGTCGGGGCGAACATCGGAACGCAGTCTCTCTACGCGATGCTGTCCGGCAGATTTGACCGTGTGCTTGCGCTTGAGCCTGCTTCAGCGCAATTCGATCTCCTGCGGCTCAACGCATTTCTTGGCAACTTCCAGGAGCGCATTGCCTGCCGTCGGGTTGCCGCCGGCGCCAGCAGCGATACGCTGCCACTCGTCCTCAATCCGACCAACCAGGGCGACAACCGTTTGTCGCGGGATGCCGGGCCGGAGGTGGCAAGAGTTCCGGTGGAACCGCTCGACGCGATCCTTGCGGCGGAGAACACTTTTCCGGCCGAAATCGGATTGGTCTGGATTGACGTGCAGGGCCATGAGCCGGAGGTGAGCGAAGGCATGTCCACGGTTCTGCACGCGTCGGTGCCACTGGTTGTCGAGTTTAACTCTGACCAGTACGGTCCGGAGGGGACCTTGCGCTTCATAAGGCTGCTTGAGCAGCATTACGACAGGTGCATTGACATCACGGCGGCGGACCGGACCGCGCATAGCCTCGACCACCTGAACCATGTCAGGGCCGGAGCAGATGTTCTGCTCTACCGGGAAAACGGTGGACGAACGTCCTAGCTGCCCTTCATCTGCCATGGTGACGCGGCCTGTACCGACACGGCGTCATGTTTCATTCCGCGGGAATTTGTGGCAACTGCGGGGGGCTACTCGCAAGCGGGCGAAGGATCGATGACGGGCACAGACGCAGAGCATAGACCGGTTGCACAGGGGCCTGTGATTGTTCTCGTGGAGCCGCAACTTGGCGAGAACATCGGCATGGTGGCGCGCGCCATGGCGAACTTCGGCCTCGCCGAACTCAGGCTGGTCAACCCGCGCGACGGCTGGCCGAGTGACAAGGCGCGTGCGGCAGCGAGCAACGCCGATCACGTTATCGACGGCGTGGTGGTCTTCGATACGTTGAACGATGCTTTGGTCGACCTCAACTTTGTCGTGGCGACGACGGCGCGCCAGCGCGACGGGTTCAAGCGTGTTGCGAGCCCGGTCGAGGCGGGCAGGGTGCTGCGAGCCCGCGGTCGCGCAGGCCAGAGAACCGGCATCTTGTTTGGCCGCGAGCGCTTCGGCCTCTACAATGAAGAGGTGGCGCTGGCCGACGAGATTGTTACTTTCCCGGTCAATCCGGAGTTCGCCTCGCTCAACATCGCGCAGGCGGTCCTGCTGATGTCTTATGAATGGATGAGATCGGGGCTGGAATCCGAGACTGAGACAGCATTTTCCGCCCCCGCCGTCGTGCCTGCTGAAAAGGAGCACCTGCAGGGCCTGCTTGCGCATCTGGAGGCGGCGCTCGATGCACGCGGCTATTTCCGTCCGGCGGCAAAGAAGCCGAAAATGATCGACAATCTGCGTGCCGTGCTGACGCGACCGGGATTTGGCCTGGCAGAAATCAAGGTACTGCGCGGCGTCGTCGCCTCGCTCGACTATTTTTCGCCCCGGCAGCCCCGCGGCGCCGGTTATCCCGACCGCAAGGCGGAGGCCGATGAGGCCGCGCATGGCGATGGCGACTACCGCCGCAAGCCGGCCGTGCTCAAGGGAGAGGACAACAATGGCTGAACGGCCGGTCCTGGTTTTCGATTCGGGCATTGGCGGCCTGACGGTGCTCAGGGAAGCCCGTGTGCTCATGCCGGGGCGCCATTTTGTTTATGTCGCGGACGACGCCGGCTTTCCCTATGGCGCATGGGAAGAGGCGTCACTGCGGAAACGCATTGTCGATCTGTTCGGTGGCCTTATCGAGGCGCACGACCCGGAAATTGCCGTGATTGCCTGCAACACGGCCTCGACGCTGGTACTCGACGCGCTGCGCGCCGCTTTTCCCGATACCCCCTTTGTCGGAACCGTTCCGGCGATCAAGCCCGCCGCCGAGCGCACGCGCTCGGGCCTCGTGTCGGTGCTCGCCACGCCCGGTACGGTCAAGCGCCAGTATACGCGCGACATGATCACGCAGTGGGCGTCGAAATGCCATGTGCGCCTGGTCGGCAGCAACAATCTGGCCGGGCTCGCCGAAACCTATATGCGCCAGGGTTTTGTCGAC
>Ga0209347_1005815_pt1 | contig 11417 bp, 9 predicted proteins | sample AutmiccommuBRH23_FD_187382 | JGI IMG/M metagenome (GOLD analysis project Ga0209347, IMG submission 187382) | Deep subsurface microbial communities from Mt. Terri, Switzerland - Autotrophic microbial communities BRH/23 (SPAdes) (version 2) | ecosystem: Environmental > Aquatic > Deep subsurface >...
TCCAGCGCCGCGATGTCAACTGAATCCGGTGTGCGACGGGCCGCAAGGGCGCGGTCCGCGCGGGTCTGGGCGGCGGCGGTCATCCGGCCCGACGCCTCGGCCACGGCGCGACGCTCGGCCAGGGTGCCGTTGCAGAGCAGGATCACGTCGCAGCCTGCGGCCAGCGCATCGCGGCTGATCTGGGCGAGATCGCCCTTGAGCGCCTTCATCGAGATGTCGTCGGTCATGATCAGCCCGTCATAGCCGATCTCGTCCCGCATGATCTGCATGAGCTTGGGCGAGAGGGTGGCCGGCTGGTCGTCGATGGCGGCGTAGACCAGATGGGCGGTCATCGCCATGGGCAGGTCATTGAGGGCTTTGAACGGCGCGAAATCGGTGGCGCGCAGGTCGTCGAGAGAGGCGGTGACGCGCGGCAGGTCCAGATGGCTGTCGGCGGTGGCGCGGCCATGGCCGGGGATGTGTTTCAACACGGGCAATACGCCACCGTCCAGAAGACCATCCGCCACCGCACGGGCCATGGCTGTGACCTGGGCGGCATCGGTGCCGTAGCAGCGGTTTTTCAGAAAAGGATGGGTAATGTCCGAGGCGATATCGGCCAAGGGCGCACAGTTGCTGTCGATCCCCAGATCGCGCAGTTCGGCGGCTATGATGCGAAAGCGCAGATACATGGCCTCGGCCGCGCGATCGCCGGCAGCGGTCACATGATCCAGCGCAGGCAGCCATTCGCGCCAGAGCGGCGCGCGCAGGCGCTGGACGCGGCCGCCTTCCTGATCGATGGTGATCATGGCCTCGCGGCCCACGGCATCACGCATCTCGGCACAGAGGGCGCGGACCTGATCGGGCGTGTCGATATTGCGGGCAAAGAGGATGAAGCCGAACGGGTCGGCCTCGCGGAAGAACGCCTTTTCATCGGCGGTCAGGCGCAGCCCTTCGGCGTCGAGGATGGTGGCACCGAAGCGGCTCACTTGGCGCTGACCGGGATACATTCGGCGCGTTCGGCCACAAGGGCAGAACAGAAGCGGCGCGAGTCGTTGATATCGGCAAAGCCCATCGCGCGCAGGCGATAGAAGTTGCGCCCGCCGCTTTCGGCCAGCTGGATCACGCGGGATTTGCCCGCCAGATAGTCGCCAAAGCGCGCGGCGAGCTTGTCCCATTCCTTTTTCGCGACCTCGGGGCTGTCATAGGCACCAAGCTGCACCAGACGGGTGCCTGCGGGGATCGTGTCGGGGTCCACATCCTCCACCGCCAGTGCGGTCGGGGTCACTGCCAGCGCGCCGAGAGCGGCGGCGGGGCTGGCGGCGGCGACACGCAGGACCGAGGCGGGGCGCACCTGCGGGCGCAGGGACTGGCCGATGCCGCCCTCGACCGGGGGCACGGCGATGTCCGGCGCGGCGGCTGTCTCGGACGGGGCTTCGCCCTCGCCCTGCAGGACTTGTGCGAGGATCTGGTCCACCATGGCCGACATGGAGTCGGGCTCGGCGCGGACCATTGCGACGTTCTCGATCACGGCGTCGCCCGTTGCCACTGTGCCGTCAGGTCCCAGACCTGCGGTCAAGACCGAGAGAGCGGGATCGACCTCGGTCGCGGCGGGTTGCGGCTGGGGCATCGGCAGGATCTGCGCGACGGCCATCAGTTCGGCTGTCGCCACATCCTCGTCCAGAAGATCGACAGGGCGCGGGGCCAGCACCAGACGATCCGGCGGCGGGGCGGCGGTGCCGGTGGCAGCCACGGTATTCACGGCAAGGCCCAGATGGTCGGCGGTGCTGCCACCGGGGGTTTCGGGTTGCATCCGCATCGGCCCTTCGGTCGCGCGCACGACCGGGATGCCGTTCACGTCGCGCATCAGAAGTTTGTATCCCCAGACCGTGACCCCCACGATCAAGGCAAGCGACAAGCCTGCCCCGACCCAGTTCGTCACAGTGCCGATGGATCTGCGCGCGCCGGGCGCATCATCGGATCTGCGCGCACCGGGCGCGACATCAGGTTTGCGCGCGCCGGGCGCGACGACGCGCCCCTCTGCAAGATAATCTGCCATGTCCGCCTTTCCGCCACAGGGGATGCTTTGCCCCCTGCAGTTCGCTGCTCTGCCGATGCCTGCGGATCTATCGTGCGCTTTTATGTTGGCAAGAAAGCCTTGCCTTAGCGCATCTCATCCACAGCCTCGACACCAAGAATACCAAGACCGGCGGAAATGACAACGGCCACGGCCTTGGCAAGGGCGATTTTCGCCTGTGATGTGGCCACTTCACCCTCCTGGATGAAGCGCAGGGCGGGTTCGTCATTGCCCCGGTTCCAGAGCGAATGAAAATCGCTGGCCAGTTCATACAGGTAGAAGGCCACGCGGTGCGGTTCATTGGTGCGGGCCGCGATCTCGACCAGACGCGGCCATTCGGCCAGTTTGCGCGCCACGGTCAGTTCCGCGTCATGGGCCAGACCCGAAAGGTCCGCCGATTGCAGCGCAGCGTCCGAAACGTCGATCCCCGCCTCGGCCGCCTTGCGCAGCACCGAGGCGACGCGGGCATGGGCGTATTGGACATAGAAGACCGGGTTGTCCTTGGACTGTTCCAGCACCTTGTCGAAATCGAAATCCAGTGGCGCGTCATTCTTGCGCGTCAGCATGTGAAAGCGCGTGACGCCGGGACCGACCTGTTCGACCACATCGCGCAGGGTCACGAAATTGCCCGCGCGTTTGGACATCTTGAAGGGCTCGCCGTTCTTCCACAGCTTCACCAACTGGCACAGCTTGATGTCGAGGGGCACGCGGCCATCGGACAGGGCCGAAACCGCCGCCTTCATCCGCTTGACATAGCCGCCATGATCCGCGCCGAACACGTCGATCAGCATGTCGAAACCGCGTTCGACCTTGTCATAATGATAGGCGATATCGGGGGCGAAATAGGTCCAGCCGCCATCGGATTTCTTGACCGGGCGGTCCACGTCATCGCCATGGGCGGTCGAGCGGAAGAGGGTTTGTTCGCGCGGTTCCCAATCCTCGGGCGTTTTGCCCTTGGGGGGTTCGAGGACGCCTTCATAGATCAGGCCCTTGTCGTCCAGCGCCTTCAACGCGGCTTCGATCAGGCCGGTGCCGTAGAGGGATTTCTCGCTGAAGAACACGTCCATTTCGACGCCAAGCGAGGCCAGATCCTCGCGGATCAGGTGCATCATGGCGTCGGTGGCGAAATCGCGGATCTCTTCCAGCCATTCGGATTCGGGTTTGCCCACAAGATCGTCGCCATAGGTGTCGGCCAGCGCCTGACCCACGGGGATCAGGTAGTCGCCGGGATAGGTGCCATCGACGAAGGCCACCTCCTGCCCGCGCGCCTCGAGATAGCGCAGATAGACGGAACGGGCGAGGACATCGACCTGCGCGCCACCGTCGTTGATGTAATATTCGCGCGTCACGTCATAGCCCGCATAGGCCAGAAGGCTGGCCAGCGCATCGCCGAACACCGCGCCCCGCGTATGGCCGACATGCAGCGGTCCGGTGGGATTGGCGGAGACATATTCGACGTTCACCCGCTTGCCCTGCCCCATGGTTGAGCGGCCGAAATCGGCGCCTTCCGTCAGGGCCGCCCCGACAACACCCTGCCAGAGCGCATTGGACAGGCGCATGTTGATGAAGCCCGGTCCGGCCACATCGGCGGTCTGGATGCGCGGGTCGGTGGCCAGACGGCGGGCCAGTTCCTCGGCGATGGCGCGGGGGTTCTGGCCCGCGGGTTTGGCCAGCACCATCGCGGCATTGGTGGCCATGTCGCCATGGGCCGCATCGCGCGGCGGCTCGACCGTGACGGCGGCGGTGTCCAGCCCGGCGGGCAGCAGGCCATCGGCGGTCATGGCGGCCAGCGTGTCCAGCACATGGGCGCGCATCTGGGTGAAGAGGTTCATCACATCATCCTTTGAAACTGGTCAGCGGTTTACCACCGCCAGCGCCCGCGTCAATGCGCGGGCGGGTGCCGGGGGGCAGCAAGCCGTCAAATTCGCCTGTTTTCGGGGCGTTTCAGACCCCCGGCGGGCGATCCGCCGGCTCCGATCCCAGAAGGCGGTGATGTTCCTGCAGCGCGAAACGGTCGGTCATGCCAGCGATGTAATCGGCCACGATCCGGGCCAGCGCCTGATGGTCCCGCGCCTCCTCCACATCCTTGCGCCACTGTTTGGGCAGAAGCTGCGGCTCTCGCATGAACAAGGGGAAAAGGTCATGGACCACTTGCGTGACGTATTTGCGCATCGTGACGACGGCGGGGGCGCGATACATGCGGTGGAAAAGGAAGGTGCGTATCACCTTGAGGTCGGTCCAGACGGCGGGCGAAAACTGCACCATCATGCGACCGGCAAGGCGGATATCCTGTGCGGTGGCGGGGTTGAGTGCGGTCAGGTTCGCGCGGCTGACGTCGATCACATCGGCGACAAGGATGCCGAAGAAGCGGCGCAGCGCCTCGTGTCGGCGGCGGTAGTAGTTGAGGCCGGGATAGAGGCGGTCGACTTCGGCGAAACAGCCATGAAGGATCGGCAGTTCCGCCAGTTCGTCGGTGGAAAAGAGTTCCGCCCGCAACCCGTCATGCAGGTCGTGGTTGTTATAGGCGATGTCATCGGCCAAGGCGGCCACCTGCGCCTCGGCGCTGGCATGGGTGTGCAGTTCCAGATCGTGGCGGGCGTTGTAATCGGCAAGCGCATAGGGGATTTGCCCCGTCACTGGGCCATTATGCTTGGCGATGCCCTCCAGCGTTTCCCATGTCAGGTTCAGACCGTCCCATTCGGCATAGTGCCGCTCCAGCGAGGTGACGATGCGGATCGCCTGCGCGTTGTGATCGAACCCGCCATAAGGGGCCATCTGGGCTTGCAGCGCATCCTCGCCCGTATGGCCGAAGGGGGGATGGCCAAGGTCATGGGCGAGGGCCACCGCCTCGGTCAGTTCGGCGTTCAGGCCAAGCGCGCCCGCCACGGTGCGCGCGACCTGCGCCACCTCGATGGAATGGGTCAGGCGCGTGCGGAAATAGTCGCCCTCGTGTTCGATGAACACCTGCGTCTTGTGTTTCAGCCGCCGGAAGGCGCTGGAATGGATGATCCGGTCACGGTCCCGTTGAAAAGGCGTGCGAAAGACGCTTTCTTCCTCGGGCACCAGCCGCCCGCGCGTCTGTGCCGGGTTTGACGCATAGGGTGCTGTCATCTGCCGTGTGGTCCTTGTCGCCTGTGCTTGCGCCCCATATATTCGGTTTCATGACGATGCGAAACCGTCGAGGAGCGCCCTGATGCAACTGCCCCCCAAAGTGACCCCCCGCGCCTTTGCCCGGCTGGCCGAGATCGGCGCCGCAGGGCAAGGTCAGGCCCTGCGCGTGGCGGTGGAAGGCGGCGGCTGTTCCGGCTTTCAATACGAGATCAAGCTGGATGCCCCTGCCGCCGACGATCTGGTGCTGGAAGGCGAAGGCGAGCGGGTGGTTGTCGATTCCGTCTCGTTGCCGTTTCTGGCGGGGGCGGTGATCGACTTTTCCGAAGAGTTGATCGGCGCGCGGTTCGTGATCGAGAACCCGAATGCCTCGTCCTCTTGCGGCTGCGGGATTTCTTTTTCCATGTGATCAAGGCGTTATAATGGTTAACGCACACTTTTCATGAAGGCAGGCGTGACCGATGACGGCCAGACCGGGCTTGCATGACGCGGCCTGCTGCGGGATAGGGATCGGATCACCCCCAGCCAAGGACATGCCGCCATGAAGATCGCCACATTCAACATCAACGGCATCAAGGCGCGGATCGACGCCTTGCCGCAATGGCTGGATGAAGAGCAGCCCGATGTGGTGGTCTTGCAGGAGATCAAATCCGTCGATGAGGCTTTCCCGCGCGAGATCATCGAGGATCGCGGCTACAATCTGGAAACCCACGGGCAGAAATCCTTCAACGGGGTGGCGATCCTGTCGAAACTGCCGCTGGAAGATGTGATGCGCGGCCTGCCGGGTGATGAGAGCGATGAACAGGCCCGCTATATCGAGGCAACGGTTGTGGGCAAGCAGGCGCTGCGGATCTGCGGGCTTTACCTGCCCAACGGGAATCCCGTGCCGGGGCCGAAATACGATTACAAGCTGTCATGGATGAAACGTTTGCAGGCGCGGGCGGCAGATCTGCTGGCGCAGGAGATCCCCTTTCTGATGGCGGGGGATTACAACATCATCCCGCAGGACGAGGATGCGGCCAAGCCCGAGGCATGGCGCGATGATGCGCTGGCCCTGCCCGAAAGTCGGGCGGCCTTTCGCCGGATCGTCAATCTGGGCCTGACCGACGCGTTTCGCGCACGGGTGTCCGGTCCCGGCCATTATTCATTCTGGGATTATCAGGCGGGCGCGTGGGAGCGGAACAACGGGATCCGCATCGACCATCTGCTGCTGAGCCCCTCTTGCGCGGATATGCTGACGGGTGTGGGCATCGACAAGCAGGTGCGCGGGCGCGAGAAACCGTCAGACCATGTGCCGGTCTGGGTGACGCTGGAGAATTGAGGCAGGTCGCCTGATGTGAAAAGAGCGGTGCCGGGGCACCGCTCTTTTGCATGGCGGTCAGGCCGATGTCAGAACGCGCCCACCAGCGCGGTCGTCAAGGCGGTGCGGTTCGGGGACATGGCGCTGGAGGCCACGCTGTTCAGGGGCGCGGTTCTTGCGGCACCGAACGGCAGGGTGATCCCGAAACGGATGCTGTCCTCGTTATAGGTGTCGACGCCGTCATCCAGCCTTGCGCGGGCCAGTTCCAGCGACAGGGTCGCCGGGACATTGGCCACCGCCATCAGGTCATAGCCGACACCCAGACCAAAGGTCGTGACATCACCAGTGAACACATCGACCTCGGCGCGGGTCACGCCGGCAAAGCCGGTGAAACCATTGCCCAAGGCATAGTGTCCCCCCAGCCCGAGCGTGGTGAGATCAACATCGTCGGTCCCGTCCGAGAGGCGCGAGCGCAAGACATGGCCGCCGATGACGGCATCCGTGCCGATGTTGAACGACACGCGCGCGCCCAGATCGGTCCAGTCCACGCCCGTGCCCGCCAGAAGGTCGGTATCCGTTTCCCCGGCGAAGATCTCGAACGCCATGAGGTCGCTGTCATATCCCACCGACAGGCCGTAGGAGTCGGTTGAATCGCTGCCCAGCCCGTCGACATCGACTTCGGCAAATTCGAAATACGCTCCGACGGCCCAGAAATTCGAGAACACAAATCCGCCGGTCAGGCCCAGCGTGCTGACGTTGATATCCTCGGTAATGCCGTCGACATCGGCCGTCGCGGTCGAGGCCGTGGCCCCAAAGGACAGGCCGTTGTCATAGGTCACGCCGAGTTTGCCATCCAGCGACAGCACGGAACTGTCCGCGAACCCGTCCGAGGCGCTGAAGCTGCCATAGCCAAGAGTGGCGGCGCCGGACATTTCCTGTGCGGCAACGCCAAGTGGAAGGGTGGCGACCAAGGCGCCCAGAAGGACAGGTGAATAGGGTTTCATGATGTATCTCCTCGATATGAAATGGCCTGAGGATCGGCGCTTGGCGTCTTTGCGCGACAAACATCTGCATCTGAAAAAAGATGTGTTCTTATGACTTGGCTCAATCCTCGATTGCATGAAGCACATGAGATGGCGTTTCGTGCAAGATCGAAATGGCTGACCTAAGCTTCTGCATTGTTTGTGGAAATCTGACTTGCCTTGCAATTCAAGGGCCATGGCGAGGGGATGGGCCGCGCGGGTCGCACAATTTCAGATAGTTTTTGCGCCGCGCCGTGGCAGAGCTGCCACAGTCAATGCGCGGTCACATCATGGGTATAGAGCCAGTCGAACTGCCGCATCATCCGGTCAGGTGCCAGCGTGCCGCCGAGGCGCATCACGGCATGGGCGGCAAAGCGCAGCGGCGCGGGGCGGATGTGGTATTTCCAGGCATTGCCATTGGCGGCAGCGATGACGCGGCGGACGCGGGTTTCACGGCGGGCCTGATAGGCGGCAAGCCCTGCCCCGATACTGTCGCTGCGGGCCAGTTCATCGGCCAGAACCCAGGCATCTTCCAGCGCCATCGAGGCGCCCTGCGCCAGAAACGGCAAGGTGGGATGGGCGGCATCGCCCAGAAGCGCCAGATGATCGCGGTGCCAGACGCGCGCGACCGGGTGGCGGAACAGGCCCCAGAGACGGGCATCGGTGACGCGGGCCAGCATGTCGCGCACGGGGGGGCCGAAATCGGCGAAGGCCGCGCACAGGTTGGCCGGATCGTCGGTCTGGGTCCAGCCTTCGGCTGCCCATAGCTTGCGTTCCTGCACGGCGACGATGTTGAGGGCGGTCCCATCCCGCAGCGGATAGCTGACCACATGGCGGCCGGGGCCCATATGGACCCAGGCTTCGGGACCGCGCCCCTCGCGATTGGGCACGACCGCGCGCCAGGCGACCTGTCCGGTGAAGAAGGGGGCATCCGTCTGATTGAGCGCGGGGCGCAGCACGGAATGGAGGCCATCCGCGCCGACCACCAGATCGGCGCAAAGTGTGGTGCCATTGGCGATATGGACCACAGGCTGGGCGCCGCCATCGACCGAGGTGACTCTTTGCAGCAGGCGAATCCTGACACCGGCCTCGCGCGCGCCATCGGCCAGCAGGTCGATCAGATCGGCGCGGTGGACGAAGTGATAGGCATTGTCCGGCAGGCGGGTCAGGTCAAGCCGGACGACGGGCGCGCCGTGATGATCGTGCAGGCAGACCGCGCGGGCCTGCACCGAGGCTGCGACCAGCGCCTGTTCCAACCCGAGGGCGCGCAGCACGGCCATACCGTTGGGGCTGATCTGAAGCCCTGCGCCGACCTCGGTGATCTCGGGCGCCTGTTCCAGCAGGGTCACATCCGCGCCGCGCAGGGCCAGCGCGCGGGCCACGGCCAGACCGCCAATCCCTGCCCCGATCACCACAGCCCGCAGGCCCAGAATGCTCATGCCGTCCCTTTCAGACGAAAACGCCGAAGCAAAGCTGCCTCGGCGTGTCCGTATCGTCGCACCGTTCCAACCGCTCAGTCGTCGCGGTGCACTTTTTCCCGCCGCTCGTGACGTTCCTGCGCCTCGAGAGTCATGGTGGCGATGGGCCGCGCGATCAGGCGCTTGAGGCTGATCGGTTCGCCCGTCTTCTCACAATACCCATACTCGCCATCCTCGATCCGGCGCAGGGCCGCGTCGATCTTGGCCACCAGCTTGCGCTGACGGTCACGGGTGCGCAATTCCAGTGCCCGGTCGGTCTCTTCCGAGGCGCGGTCGGCCACATCGGGAATGTTGCGTGTGCCGTCCTGAAGACCCTCGATCGTGTCGCGGCTGTCTTCAAGGATCTCGGACTTCCATTTGAGCAGGGCGTTCCGGAAATACTCCAGGTGGCGCTCGTTCATGAATGGTTCGTCTTCGGCTGGCGTATACTCTGTAGAATGAAAGGATTCGGCTTTCATGTCTGCTCCCTCATAAAGGCCCGCATCTGTCATCAAGTGGTCCCCGGACATCTGGTGCCTCCCCTGGCGGTGCAAATAGCCCAGCCACCGGCGATTGTCACTACCCCTTTGTGGCCACATTGCAGGGATCAGGGCTTCACGCTAGGGTGCCGCAACATTTACGTTCATCAGGTTGGAGAGACGATGAAATTTCAGGGAACCGAGGCCTATGTGGCGACAGAAGACCTGACCGTCGCGGTCAATGCCGCCGTCACGCTGGAGCGTCCGCTGCTGGTCAAGGGCGAGCCGGGCACGGGCAAGACCGAGCTGGCCCGGCAGGTCGCGGCGGCGCTGGGGCTGCGGATGATCGAATGGAATATCAAGTCCACCACCCGCGCCCAGCAGGGTCTGTATGAGTATGACGCCGTCAGCCGGTTGCGCGACAGCCAGCTGGGCGATGCGCGCGTGAATGACGTGAAGAATTATATCCGCAAGGGCAAGCTGTGGGAGGCGTTCGACGCCGACGAGCGTGTGGTTCTGCTGATCGACGAGGTGGACAAGGCCGATATCGAGTTCCCCAACGATCTGTTGCAGGAACTGGACCGGATGGAGTTCTTTGTCTACGAGACCGGCGAGACGATCCGCGCGCGGCGGCGGCCCATCGTCATCATCACGTCCAACAACGAGAAAGAGCTGCCCGATGCCTTCCTGCGGCGCTGCTTCTTTCACTATATCCGTTTCCCGGATGAAGAGACGATGCGCCGGATCGTCGAAGTGCATCACCCCGGTATCAAGGAAAAGCTGCTGACGACTGCGCTCACGCAGTTCTATGAGGTGCGCGAGACGCCGGGGCTGAAGAAGAAGCCCTCGACTTCGGAGGTTCTGGACTGGCTGAAACTGCTGCTGGCCGAGGATCTGTCGCCCGAGGATCTGAAGCGCGACGGGGCGAACGCCTTGCCCAAGCTGCACGGGGCGCTGCTGAAGAACGAGCAGGATGTGCATCTGTTCGAGCGTCTGGCCTTCATGGCGCGGGGCCAGCGCGGATGACGGCTTGGCGCGCCCCTGATGCGCGGGGGCGTGCCGCGGCGGTCCTTGGGTGGGCATGTCGACAGATGCCACGAAGATGTCTCAAACTGTCCTTAGCCGGGACAGGATGCTCGGGAAATGTCGCCCCGATCATTCCAGAGAAGGGCCGAACATGACCAGAGTTTACCTGCCCCGGATATCTTGGGGTCGCTTACCCATGCCTGATGCGGGGACATTTGCGCCTGCGCACCCGGATTGCAACCGCCTGATGGTTGGGGTGCCGCACTGATGACAACCTTGTTCCCGCGTATTTTGTTGCCGTTTTGCTTTCTGTTGGGAGCCTGCATGCCGGGCACGACCTCTGACATGCCCAGCCGCGCCGCGGCCGCGTTTGACAGCGACCTGCCCCCGATGAGGGTTTTCGCCGCGCCGCAACCGACACAGTTTCCGATCGCCAATGCCGATCTGCAACGTGATTTCGTCGACCTGTCCTTCATGCTGGAATCAGGGCGCACCCTGCCCGTCTTTACCCGCTTTGAAGGCCCGATCACCGTCCGCGTGACGGGGAACCCGCCGCCCACGCTGGCCTCGGACCTGAACCGCCTGCTGTTCCGTCTGCGCAACGAGGCGGGCATCGACATTACCCAGACCGCAGCCACCACGGCCAATGTCACGATCGAAGCGGTGAGTCGCGCCGAGATCCGCAGTCATCTGCCGCAGGCGGCGTGTTTTGTGGTGCCCAATATCAGCCGTCTGTCCGAATTCCGTCTGGCCCGGCGCAGCCCGCGCACGGACTGGGCCCGGCTGACCGTGCGCGAGCGGATGGCGGTGTTCGTGCCCAATGATGCCTCGCCCCAAGAGGTGCGCGACTGTCTGCACGAGGAAATGGCGCAGGCGCTGGGGCCGCTCAACGATCTTTACCGGCTTCCGCAATCGGTGTTCAACGACGACAATGTCCATGCCGTGCTGACCGGCTATGACATGATGATTCTG
>Ga0209347_1005816_pt1 | contig 11417 bp, 9 predicted proteins | sample AutmiccommuBRH23_FD_187382 | JGI IMG/M metagenome (GOLD analysis project Ga0209347, IMG submission 187382) | Deep subsurface microbial communities from Mt. Terri, Switzerland - Autotrophic microbial communities BRH/23 (SPAdes) (version 2) | ecosystem: Environmental > Aquatic > Deep subsurface >...
GGCCGTATGCCGCTGAGCCGGCTCCCAGCCCGGCCGTGCCGTCGCGGGGGGCTGGGTTGGAATCGCTCATTTCGAGGCAGGCGCGCGGGGCGGCTCCTACGATTGACCGGTGATGCTCGTCGAACGCGACCATCAGCTCCACACGCTTGGCGCCTACCTCGACGAGGCGGCGGCCGGTCATGGCCGACTGGTCTACGTGTCCGGTGAGGCCGGCATCGGGAAGTCAGCGCTCGTGAACACCTTCACGGCGTCGGCGGCACCCCAGGCGCGTGCCGCGGTGGCCTACTGCGACGGATCACTGACGCCGTCACCCCTCGCGCCGCTACGAGAGCTTCTCCCGACGCTGCCACCAGGTCTGTGGCCGGACGACGCGACCCGCCAGGTGATCCTCACCTCCCTCCTCGGTGCCCTGCGCGAACCGCCCGGCTCCGTGCCATACCTCCTGGTCGTCGAGGACGCCCACTGGGCCGACCAGGCCACCCTGGATCTCCTCCTTCACCTCGCCCGCCGCATCCACACGTGCCGGGCCCTCGTCGTCGTCACCTACCGACGCGAGGACGTCGACGCGATCCATGGCCTGCGCCAGCTCCTCGGTGACAGCGCCTCCGCCACCGGCACCCGACGACTCGACGTGCCGCCCCTGTCGCGCGATGCAGTGGCCACCCTGGTCGCGAGGAGCACGCGGTCCCACCCGCTCGGCAGCGGGGTGGATGTGACACGCCTCCACGAGATCACGCATGGGAACGCGTTCTACGTCACCGAGGTGCTCTCGAGTGGGCTCGACACCGTTCCCGAGCAGTGCCGAGACGCGATCCTCGCCCGGGTGGCCAACCTCCCCGAGACGACCCAGCAGGCGCTCGAGGTCGTCGCGCTCGCGGGGGCTCGAGCGGAGGTCGACCTGCTCGAAGAGCTGCTCCGGGACGGGCTGGCCGCCCTCGACGACGCGCTGGCACGTGGGCTGCTCGTCGAGGCCGACGGGGCCATCACGTTCCGACACGAGCTCGCCCGCATCGTCGTCGCCGAGCAGGTCCCCATCGGCAGACGGATCCATCAGCACCGGCGCCTGCTCGCCGCCTTGGAGGCTCGGGGCGCAGACCCCGCGCGGCTCGCGCACCACGCGGACGCCGCGGGCCTGAGCCAGTCCGCCATCGAGCACGCGACAGTCGCGGGCCGGCGCGCCTCCGAGCTCGGCGCCCACCGCGAGGCGGCCCGTCAGTTCGAGCGGGCCCTGGCCCATGCAGCCCGTCTCCCCGGGAGGAGAGTGCCTGACGAGCAGCTCGCAGACCTGCACTGGTCACTCGGCTACGAGCTCTACATCACCGGTCGGATCGGTGAGGCCTCCGTGGCCGTCGGGGAAGCCCGTGACCTCTGGGAGGCGCAGGGGGCGACCACTCGCGTCGGCGACGCCTGGCGGTGCCTGTCGAGGCTGCTCTGGTTCGAGGGACGCAACGCCGATGCCGAGGCTGCGGCAGAGCAGGCCCTGGACGTGCTCGAGGGTCCCCCGACACCCGAGCTCGCCTACGCCTACAGCAACATGACGCAGCTGCGCATGCTCACGAGCGACAGCGCGGCCACCCGCACGTGGGGAGCGCGCACGCTGAGCCTCCTCGACTCCCTCGAGGAAGGCCGTGCCCGCACCGAGCTGCGCGCGCACGCGCTCAACAACCTCGGGACGATCGAGGTCGTGGCCGGAGACAGGGCGGCCGGCGTCGCCATGCTCGAGGAGAGCCTGGACCTGTCGCGCCGGGCCGAGATGCACGAGCACGCTGCCCGCGCGTACCTCAACCTGGCCTCCAGCGCCATCTCCCAACGTCGGCACGACGATGCCCAACGCAACCTGGCCGAGGGAATCGAGTACTGCACGGAGCGCGACCTCGACTCCTGGACGAACTACCTGCTGGGGTGCGACTCAGAGTTTCAGGTCCAGCGCGGGGACCTGGCCGCGGCGGAGCGCAGCTCTGAGACCGTCCTCGCCCATCCCTCGCTGGCGAGCTCAGCGGCCCTGACCCCGCTCGTGAGCCTGGCCCACGTCCGGGGCCAACGAGGCGAGGGCGGGTACGAGGACCTCGTCACCCGGGCCGCGGCCCTCGCCGAGGGCATCGGCGAGGTGCAGGCGGTCGCCCCGGTCGCCGCGCTGCGGAGCGAGCTCTCCTGGCTCGCCCGACGAGATGCGGATGCGGGCGCCATTGCGACAACCGTGGTGGAGCTCGTCGAAAGGGCGGACTGCCCGTGGAACCGCGGCTCAGTCCTACGATGGCTGCCGCAGGGTGCACGCGGCACGCACCGCGAGGTGGCACCTCCTTTCGCCGCGGAGCTCGCCGGCGAGTGGGAGGACGCGGCACGCTTGTGGGAAGGCCTTGGCTGCCCGTTCGACCAGGCCCTCGCCCTCGCGCGAAGTGGCGACCCCCACGCTCTGGCTCGGGCGGCAGTGATCTTCGACGAGATCAAGGCTCACGCCGGCGCTGCCCGGTGCCGGGCCGACCTCCGCGCACTCGGGTGGACGCCACCACGTGCGCCAGGCCGGACGACACGAGAGCATCCGGACGGGCTGACGAGGCGAGAGTCGGAGGTGGCCGCACTGCTGGCCCAGGGCCTGTCGGACTCTGCCATCGCTGAGCAGCTCGTCATCTCCCGGCGCACGGCGGAGCACCACGTGTCGTCGATCCTGGCCAAGGTCGGCGTGGGCTCCCGCCGCGACCTGGCCGAGTGGTACGCAGCCTCCAAGTGAGTGGTTGGGTCGCGGCGGCAGGGCCGACCGAGTCGCGCCCGTAGGTAGGGGCACGAAGGACCCGAACATGGGTAGCCGTCACCCATGCCCCGACCCGTCCCCCTCCGTGACTCTGGAGGCATCACCACCACCCACCGAAAGGGGATGCACGATGCCGCTCTTCATGGATGTCCACTCGCTCGGCGACGGAGTCACGATGGACGATGTCGCCAGGGCCCATGCCGCAGACCTGGCCACCCAGGGAGCCCACGAGGTCAACTACCTGCGCTACTGGGTCGCCGAAGGAGAGGGGCAGATCTTCTGCCTCGTCGAGGCCCCCAACGCGGAGGCCGCCGACACCGTCCACCGCGAGGCGCACGGCCTGGTTGCCGACCACGTCTACGCCGTCCAGGAGGGCAGCTGACATGCGCGCCAAGCTCGCAGGCGCCCTGGCCTCGCTCTCCCTGGTCGCGATGCCGTCGCTGGCCGCAGCCCACGACGGCGGGGCCGCCGACGTCTCACCCGGCTCGGCCACGACGCGCGGGCACACCGCGAAGCTCGCTGAGCTGCGAGACGTGACGGGGCCCTATCAGTCCGGGCCCGGAGGCGGCTGGACGACTCAGGTCTTCGACCTCGCGGGGATCACCTGCATCGAGGACCCAGCAGGCCGCGGCACCATGGGGATCCACTTCGTCGACGTCGGCAACCTGCTTGACGGACAGGTGGACCGCCTCGCTCCTGAGGCGCTCATCTACGAACCACAGCCGGACGACTCGCTCACACTGATCGCGGTCGAGTACCTCGTTCTCGCCGATGCGTGGGACGCCGGGCACGCGAACCCGCCCATCCTCTACGGCCAGCGGTTCGCCCGGGTCGCCGCGGGCAACCGCTATGGGCTCCCCGCCTTCTACGAGCTGCACGTCTGGCACGAGAAGGCCAACCCCAACGGGACGTTCACCGACTGGAACCCCGACGTGGAGTGCTGAGTCCGCCGGGTCGACTGGACGCGACCTCACCCGAGCCGGGCGGGGTCGCGCCCACTCACGCGCTCTCGAGTGCTCCCCTCGTCACGCTCGGGTGTCGCGCCAGGAGAACTGGGGCTGGTAGCCGAGCACACGACGCGCCTTGTCGATCGACAGGAGGGTGGTGTGCTCCCCGATCTCGTCCGCGCGCGGGACGTCGGGGTAGACGGCGTCGAGCAGCTCGGCATTGGGACGGGTCATGACCGTGTCCGGTGACGCGACGATGAACGCGTCGAAGCCGGTCGCGTCGTGGAGCAGCGCCTTCTCGACGGCTTGGGCGCCGTCGCGTCCGTCGATGTAGGCCCAGAGGTTCCACTTGCGGGTGCGGGCGTCCTCGTCGAAGGGGAACTCGGCATAGTCGGCGACATCCATGACGTTGGAGAAGCGCAGCCCGATGATCTTGAGGTCCGGGTGCCAGCGGCAGAGCTGCGCAGCCAGCTGCTCCTCGAGGTGCTTGACGAGCGAGTACACCGACTCGGGGCGTCCGGGGTACTCCTCGTCGACGGGCACGTACGGCGGCGCTGTCTCGAAGGGCAGCCCGAGCACCGTCTCGGAGGAGGCGTGGACGATGTTGCGGATCCCGAGTCGGATGGCCGCGTGGAAGACGCTGAACGTCGCCGTCATGTTGTTGCGGAACGTCTCGATGTCGCTGGCGAGCCCGGGCGCCGGGATCGCGGCCAGGTGGACGACCGCGTCCACGGGGGCGGGCTGGGCGCCGTCGCGGGCACCGGAGAGGGCGTCGAGGACCTGCCCGTAGTCCGACAGGTCCACCCGGACGAAACCCGGACCACGAGAGCCCTCACGGTCAAGGTTGACAACGGTGTGGCCGCTGGCCGAGAGCCGTTCGACGACGTGACGTCCGAGCTTGCCCGAACCTCCGGTGACGGCAACGCGCATGGTCGGCTCCTCTGGTCGGCGCGGTTCCCGCCCACCCTAGGCCCATCCCCAGCCGTATGCCGCTGGGCTCGCCCCCGCTCCGACCTGGCCTACGGGGCGGGCGCGAGGGTGCGCCGCCGGATGTGGTCGGTGATGGACTGTCGGGCGGCGCGGCCTTCCGGGACCGGCAGCAGCGGGATGTCGTGGATGGCGTCCGCCTGCTCGTGGTAGCCGGCCAGCGACTCCGTGGGCAGGAGGTCGCGCAGCAGGCGGCAGTCGGGCAGGGTGATGTCGCGCGTGCCGACCCACAGGTCCACGGGCGGGACCTCGTTGAGCTCGCCGTTGATCGGGCTGAGACGCGGGTCGTCGAGGGGCAGCCCGTTGGCCCACGACCGGGCGACCGGGCGCAATCCCGGGCGGGCCAGCCACGGGTCGATGCGTTCGACGGCATCGATGCCCGGGTTGGACATGGTCAGGTCGAGCCACGGCGCGATGAGGGTGAGACCGGCGATCCGGATGTCGTCCCGGCCTGCCGTCGCCTGAGCAGCCAGCAGGGCCAGGCCGCCTCCGGCGGAGTCACCGACGACGTAGGCGGTCCGGCCGCCTGCGCAGACCTTCTCGAGCACCTCGGTGACGAATGCGAGCGCCTCGAGGCCGTCGTGGCGAGGTGCGAGCCCGTAGAGCGGCACGTGCACGTCGACTCCGAGCTCGACGGCGAGGTGGGCCACGAGCTCCCAGTGCTGCCGCACGATCTCCCGCGTGTACGCGCCTCCGTGGAGGAAGACGAGGCTCGTCTGGCCCGGTGCGCCGGCTCGCCCAGTTTCCGCTGCACTGACCGTGTGCACCTGGAAACCCCCGATCTGGCGAGACGACACGACGCAGCGTCGCCTCAGCGACCGAGGCGGGTGGGACGACGACTGTGGCTGCCGGAGCATTGCCGCCCCGGCCTCCTCGCTGAGAAACGCGCGTCGCCGGGTGAGGCGAACGACGAGCGCGACGACCTTCATCTGCCAGCTGGCCAAGGGACCTCCTCATTGGTAGAAGAACCGTAGCGACGGGGCTTCCATGGGGCTCGTGCGGGCATGCCGGTCACCCCGCCGCTGGTCGGGCGAGGTGCGGGGCGGGACGTTCAGGTGTGCCAGGTCACGCCGGTCGGCCTGACGGTCGCCGTCAGCTCGTGACGGTGCACATGGGTGTGGTGCCGTCGGCACAGCAGGGCCAGGTTGTCCATGCTGGTGGGCCCGCCGCCCCACCAGGGGGTCACGTGGTGCGCGTCGGTCCACTGCGCTGGAGCCGTGCATCCCGGGAACGTGCACCCCGCGTCGCGTTGCCACAGCGCGGCCCGCATCGCGGCCGTGACCAGCCGCCGGGTGCGGCCGACGTCCAACGGCTCCCCCGCCCCACCGAGGACCATCGGGATGATCGCCGCATCACAGGCGAGCCGCCGCACAGCCGCCGCCGTGATCACGTCCCCGGACCCGGCGAGCCCGGTGCCACGGATCCGGCCGGTGAGCACCTCGTGATCGAGGGTGACCACCAGCTTGGCCTTGTCCGTCACCGGTAGGTCCGCAGCTGCCGCGACGCCCCGCTCGACGATCTCGACCAACGCGTCCGCGCGGCGCTTGGCGGGCGAGCGCGGGTCCGGCGACACCGTGTGACCGTGCCCGTCCCGCTCCGGACAGGGTGCTGCCAGCGGGGCGATCGCCGACTTCAGCACGGCGGCGGCCTCCGGGTCCAACACCCCACGCAGGCTGACCATCCCGGTCCGGTTCGGTTGACCGAACCACAGGCCCCGCGCCGAGCGTCGGCCCGCATCAACCCGTTCCTCATCCCCCTCGTCCTTGGGTGGCCGGACCTGCTCGGTGTGGTGACGCACGAGGCGGGTGAAGTCCTCCACGACCAGCCCCGGGGCGGCCCCCAGCAGATCCGTCACGGCCCCGTCCACCTCCTCCGGATCCGCTACCGGTGACACCCGCTGGTCGAACTCCACGATCCGGGCCGCCTTGGCCACCGTGACGTGCTGCATGGTCACCCGCGCCCGCAGCTCTCGCCAGCGGGGCTCGTTCACCGCCCGGGCCACGGTCACCAGGTCCTTCGCCTGGCCCGCGCTCATCCCGGGATCCACCGACCGCAGCCAGTCTGCGGGCCGCAGCCCACCAGGCGGCTGCTCGCCACGTGCCTCCAGCTCGGCCAGGACGTTGACGAGCACCACCTCATGCTGAGCTCGCGCCGCGGCCACGTGCTCCACCGCCAGGGCCAGCTCCGCCGAGCCGTGCGACACCAGCGAAGCCCCCAACAACGCGTCGATCTTCACCGCGACCGGCTCTGGACGCTCCGTCTCCTCGGTGTCCAGGCGAGCCTCCGCCTGCGCCAGAGAGGCCTCCAGCCAGCCAGCATCCGCGCCGTCGAGGTCCAGACCCTCCGGATCCACCGCCACCACCTCGAGCGGATCGACCGGCAAGGGCCCATCCGGATCCACCTGCGCCCAGGGGCCACACCGCCGGATCCCACCCACTGCTGGCAACTTGGGGCCCCCACGCCGACCCTGACCACTCGGCGTCGCTTGGGCCGGTGCAGCGTCGACGTGCCCGCGCAACGAGGCCCAGAACGCCTGCGCGGCACCTTGAGCGTCACTCTCGTGTCGCGACTCCACCTCACTCAGCCGCGCCCGGAGTCGGTCGAGAACCGCCGCATCGGGAACCATCACACCAACCTAGGACCGACCACCGACAACACCCCTGTTTCATGTTCAGCCCGCGCGCCCGCCGCACGAGTGCTGGCCCGCGCGCCGTCAATCTGGCTCTGCCTCAGGCGCCTTCCGTGATGCATGTCGTTCGCGCGACCGATGGTCTCGACGAGCTCTGCCTTGCTCATCCGAGAGCGGCCCTGGATCCCGAGCCACTTGGCAACCTCGTACAGGTGTGCCTTCCATAGGTTGGTGTCGACGCCCATCTCCTCGCGGGCCGGCATCACAGCTCGCCTCGACCGGCGAACCCCATCAGGCCACGTCCGAAGCTGCAAGCGGTTCTGGCAGGCGCAGCACGCCCTCGTCGGTGGCGATGTGGAAGCCGAGCAGCTTGACGTCGTGCGCACGGCACACCTCGATGGCGCGCTGGTGCCAGTGGCGGTCGTCGTCGGTGGGACGAAGCGCGCCGACTCGGCCACGTGCCATGAGGATGGAACCACGGCTCTGCGCCAGGAGCGGGAGCACCAGCTCCAGCAGGTCGACCATCTCGTCGGGCGAGGCTCCCGGCTCAACGCAGTTGAGGCACAGGGGCTGCACGCCGTGGTCCTCGCTGTCGCACAACATGGCTGAGAAGCAGCCGAGCGCGCGGTCCTCCTCGAGCGTGATGAGGTCGATGACGTCGGCTGCGTAGGTGTGGTCGGAGAGGTCGAGGTCGCGGGCTCCGCCCTGCGGAAGATCCTTGAATGACATGACCATCATGCTGGCGCGGATCGACCCGGTCCTCGCAGAGTTACCCACAGGCTCGAGCGAGCCGGGCCGCAGGGCCACGTCCCGTCGGTCAGGACCACAGCTCGGGAAGCCGCTCGACCAGCGACTCGAGGACCGCTTCCTCGTGCACGGCCACGCCCCGGGCACGCATCGCCGCAGCGAGCTCCTGGTCCCAGTCTGCTTCGATCGGGCGACCGCTCAACGGTTCCGAACCGTGCCCACCGTGGTAGTCGTCCGTGCCCATCAGCCACGGGTCAGCGCCGAACTCCGCCAGACACGAGTTCGCGAGCGCCACTCCGGCCCAGTCGAAGTCGCCGTGGTATCGCAGGACCGCCCCGGAGGTGACGAGCCGCCTCAGCACTTCCCGCACGACAAGGTTGGCGCGGCCCATGGTGCACACCAAGCCGATTCGCTCGGCAGTCGGGCCCCGCTCGGCGATCGCCTCGAGAATGCGGGGGTTCTCACACACCAGGATCCGCTGCCCCTTCAGGAAGGCGACTCCCGAGTCCAGGTCCCACCAGGTGAGGTGCCGGGGAGCAACGCGGGCATCGGCCGCCCCGGGCGCGGGTGGGCCACCGTCGGTGCGGTGTGCGGCGGTCCCCGAGGGGCCAGGTCCAGCCAACGTCGGCGTCGACGTCGCCGGCATCGGGGCCGGTGTGATGTTCCAGACCAAGCAGGTCGCGGACACGCGGTCGACGACGACCCCAAGCGCCTCCCACAGGCGACGACGCTCTGACGCGCTCCGCGGGAGACGGGTGCCGGACCGGGCAGCCGCCGCCCGCAGCACCACGAGGGCCACCTTTGAGCCGTCGTCCAGACCGTGCGACGAACCCGTGATCCGGGCCGCGAGGTCCGTCCGGGCGTGTGCTTTCGCTGGGCCGTTGCCGAACGCCCCGCAGCCCTCGAGCACACGAAGTGCGGTGATGAGGACAGACGTGCCGTCGGACCCGGCAGTCAGCACCCCGTCACGACGCAGCGCGGCCAGCCAGTCGTCGACCCAGCCGGTGGCCGCCGCTGGGATCAGCCCCACGGACGCCTGCGGCGCCCCAGCGGCGTGGCCCCCGCCCGCCGGTGCACCCGGCCCGCTCGCCGGTGCATCCGGCCCGCTCCCCGATGAGCCGGGCAGCTCCTTCAGCAACCATTCGCGCGCGGCGTCGAACGGCCCCTGCCGCAGGGCGATCGCATCGCGACGTTGCGCGGCGCGGTCGACGAGGACACGACCGGTCACCCACGTCACGACCTCGGCGACTCCCCGTCCCGTGCGGGCGCGGAACCGGTGGTCGAGGTCGGCGAGCCGCAGTCGGACGGTCGCTCCGGTGACGGGTGAGCCGACCACGTCGGACAACGCGTGTCGTTCGTCCCGAGACAGCCCAGCCACCTCGAGCGTGCCGCGGGGCTGGAGCGCCCGTCGCTCCAGGGCGTCCCCGACGTGGTCCCAGACGCGCCGCAGGCGGTCGCCGTGCAACCACTGCGGCGCCGGTTCAGCCATCGCCTCCCCCTGCCGAGCCCGACGCCGCGGGTCTCCCGGCCCCCACCGCAGTCAGCTGCTGGCCGTCCCACCGGTGCTCGAACTGCGCGATGCCGCGCTCCCCGGGGCTGCGCAGCGCCTCGTAGATCGCCAGCTCCGGCACCGTGGCGTGGGTGCCCCAGAGTCGCTCGCTCGTCACGACGAAGTCGAGGTCGAGGTCGACGAGCAGCCCGAAGAGCAGCGGGTGGGTGCGCGCGTCGATCTTCGGGAAGGCGTCGTCGAGCAGGACGAACCGTGGCGCATGGGGCGCCGCGCCCGCGAGGCTGGTGAAGTGCGCGGATGCGGCAGCAAAGAGCGGCAGGTAGCACAGCACCTTCTGCTCACCCTGGGACAGGGCGGACTTGCGTTGCAGGTCCCGCCACTCCCCGGTCTCCGGTCGGTGGTACTGAACGCTGAACGCGAACCACCGGCGGTAGTCCAGGGCCCGAGAGAGGTGCTCGGCGTAGGACTCCTCGGGCGCTTCACTGCGCGAGGAGTCGATGAGCCGGTGGAGCGACTCGCGCAGCTCGATCCGCTCGCTCGGCAGGAGCGCCCCGACCGGCTGCCCGAGCAGCTCCACGGCGCGCTTCGCGTCGGCGGCGATGTCGTCCCGCTGCCGCCAGCGGAGGCGGACGCGGATGCCCTGTGACGTCGTCACACCCCGCAGCTGGGAGTTCATCGCCGCGACGAGCTCCTCGGCCTTGAGTCGCACGCCGCGGAGCGCGTCCCCGAGATACCCGAGAACCTGCTCCTCGAAGATCTGGCGCTCGCGCTGGCTGAGCAGCTCACGGTTCGCCCGGACCGTGGCGGAGAGCTGGAGCTCGAGGGCCACGAGCGGCAGTTCGCCGCCCTCCCCGAGTCCGAAGGCCACCCACACGTCCTCGACCTTGGCCAACCGGGGCTCCAACGTGGCGGCCGCGCTGGCCAGCAGCCCTTGGCTGGCGGAGATGACCGGCGTGTCGTCGCTGCGCCCCCCTTCACCGAGGGCGGCGAGGATGGCGCGTGGTTCGTCTGGCGTCCAGTGGTCGTATGCCGCTGAGCTCGCTTCCACGGCCACGTGACCTTCCGTCGTGGCGGAGGCGATCACGCCGGGAGCGCGCTCGAGGCGGACGAGCCCATCACGGGCCGCACCCAGCCGGGGAGTCGCCTCGCCGAGTGCCTGGGCGGCGGTGCGGTGCTCGCTCTCGAGGGTGGCCGAAGCCCGCACGAGCTGTTCGACCTGTCGCACCTGCTCACGACGCTCGGCGTCGGCCCGATCTCGGGTCGTGGCGAGCTCCTCGAGGCGCAGCTCGAGCTCGGCGACGGAGGCACCGGCAGCCGCGCGGAGCTCGTCGAGCTCGGCAGCAGCGGTCGCGGCCTCGGTCCGAGCGCGCTCGTCGTCATCCGCGGCCTCGTCCAGGCGCTCCCGCTCGGCGACCGCGAACCGGCCTCGCTCCTCCCACTCGGCCAGGTCACGCTCGAGGACCGAGCGTCGGTCGTCGAGGTCGCGGGTCTGGTCGAGGATGGCGCGGAGCCTCTCATCCCGAGCGTGCAGGCCCTGAGCGGTGATGGGCAGGTCGTGGATCTGGCCGAGCCTGACGAGCTCGTCGTGGGCCACCGCCGCGGCGGCGCGTGCGGCCTGGGCCAGACGTGCGGCAGCGGCGAGCTCCGCCCGAGCCTCGTCGACGGCCGTGGCGCTCGCCTGTTCCGCGGCCCAGGCAGTGAGGAGGCCTTCGTGGGAGGGGCGGGCGCGGTGCCAGGCGTCGAGCGATTGCAGCGTGGCGGTGTGGAGCTGCACCTGGGCGCCTGCGACCGCGATGGTTCGACCCAGCTCGTCCAGACGCCCGTCGAGAGCCGCGAGGCGTCGTGACC
>Ga0209347_1005817_pt1 | contig 11416 bp, 6 predicted proteins | sample AutmiccommuBRH23_FD_187382 | JGI IMG/M metagenome (GOLD analysis project Ga0209347, IMG submission 187382) | Deep subsurface microbial communities from Mt. Terri, Switzerland - Autotrophic microbial communities BRH/23 (SPAdes) (version 2) | ecosystem: Environmental > Aquatic > Deep subsurface >...
GAAGGCTTCGGAATCCAGGTTACGCCCCATCCTGATGACCAGTCTCACGATCGCCCTGGGTGCCCTGCCCATCGCATTGTCGCTGGGGGCCGCATCCACCAGCCGGATCGGCATGGGGGTTGTGATCATCGGTGGTACCATGTTCTCTTTAATACTCACCTTGTTTATTATTCCGGCGCTCTACATCATGTGGTCCAGGGAGAAAATTCAGCAGCCTGAGTTTAAATTCCTTGAATCCTATTAATATGTACAACGCCCGTTTTACTCTTAAGCTGCTGCTTTTCATGTTTGCCGCGGCATGTGGAAATGCCCAGGAGATCCTCACCGTGGAGGAAGCGGTACGCATTGCCCTGGAAAATAACTACCAGATTACCACGGCTGCCAATGAGCTGCAGATCGATGAGGTTTCGGTAAGCCCGGGACTGGCCGGAATGCTGCCACAGCTTGGGGCCAGGATTACAGATAACAACAGTATACAATACCTGTCGCAAACCCGCTTGGATGGCACCGAGGTGGAACTGGACAATGCCAGGAACAACAGTCTGAATTACGGGCTTGTGATGGACTGGACCCTGTTTGACGGTTTCAGGATGTTCGCGAACTACGAACAATTGAAGGAAACCAAAAAACTGGGGGAAGCAGAATTAAAACAGGTGATCCTTAATGAGGTAGCCTCACTTATGATCACTTATTATGATCTGGTCCAGCAACAGCAGCAACTTGCCGCGCTTGACAGCACTATCCTTATATCGCAACAGCGGGTAGAACTTGCACAGAACCGGTTTTCAATCGGGAAAGCCTCGAAACTGGAGGTTTTGAATGCCCAGGTTGACCTGAATACCGATCAAACGCTGTTGCAAAGGCAAAAAGAACTTTATGCCAACACCAAAATTCAATTGAATGAACAGCTACCCCGCGACCTTAAGACCGATTTTAAGGTGGTTCCTGAAATTTTTGTTGATGAAAGCCTGAAATTACCGGAACTTGAAAACCTGGTCGCCAGTGAAAACCCCCAACTTCAGGCCGAGATCATCAATAAACGCATCCGGGAGCTTGAACTCAGACAGATCAGGGCGTTACGTTATCCCTCGATCGTTGCGACAACCGGTTATAATTTTGGCAGCACCGAATCAAGCCTGGGGTTTATTACCAGTTCAAACTCCCGGGGATGGAACTACGGCTTCGGAGCAACGCTTAATATTTTCGACGGATTTAACCAGAACCGAAATGAGAAAATCGGAAAAATATCCCTGGAGAATGCCGAAGTTGCGATCGCCGGACAAAAGCAGGCGTTAATGTCGCTGGTGAATACTACCTACCAGACTTATCTGACCAATTTAAGCCTCATTGAACTGGAGGGCAACAATGAGGCCATTGCCAAGGAAAACCTGGCTATTACCGTTGAGAAATACCGGATAGGCATCATCCCTACCATCGAGTTCCGAACCGCCCAGTTGAATTACATCAATGCAAGGGTGCGACATAGCAATGCCAGGTTCCAGGCCAAGCTATCGGAGATCACTCTCAAACAGCTGACGGGGAACCTGCAGCTGTAAAAGTTACAATTTGCTACCCTTAAGATCCTGTATAAGGAGGGTGAAACCATTGAGGTTTCCCTTATCCGCCTGGCAACCCACAAGTTTAGGCTGGAAACTGATTGAAACAGCCAACGATTGTTATAGGCCATTTACGGCATTCTTTATTTAATTGTAACTTCCTGTTTATCTACTTTTAAAGAGCTGTTTGCCCTGTTGGTTTGCAAAAGGCATAAATATCGGCCAGGGTGAAATATTTCTTCCAAATAATTACCCCGCGATAACAAAAGGACAAACAGCCGTTACATCCTGCTTGAAAATTTTTCAAGCTATGTTTCGCGTGCCGGATTAAAGTTTTATTTCACATTTATGAGTGTTATATGGAGCCTTTTGATGAAATTTAACGACATGTTGTCATTTCAATAACCCAACCTGGTATATAGACCTTGAATTTTAAATCGATTTATAAACTTGCCTTATGGACCAGCCTGTTTGGTATTCTTGCCTTTTTTACGGATTTCGGCTTTGCCAAATCCCCCTGGGTACAGTCCGTATTTAACAATTACTACATTTTTGTATTGATCCTTGGAGTGGTGACCACCTCTTTGAGGTATCTCGATAAAAAGTCCCTGCCCTCGCGCAGGGTCCTTATTTTTGATGCCTTGAGCATCCTGCTGACCCTGATTATTATAGGGGTTTATTTCTCAGGGGAACATATTAAAAACCCCAAAACCATTTTCAATAGCGACAACTGGATCAAGTTTGCCGTCCTGCTTACTTTTATCCGGGAGTTTTCGGAGGTGAAACTGAATTACAAGCGCACGGTTTTAAACCCTGCACAATTGTTTGTTGCAAGTTTTCTGTTTATCATATTTCTGGGGTCCCTGCTGCTGATGATGCCAAAGGCAACGCATGAGGGCCTGAGTTTTATAGACGCCCTGTTTACTTCCACAAGTGCCGTTTGCGTAACAGGCCTTATCGTAGTGGATACCGGCACCTATTTTACCGAATTCGGCCAGATCATCATCATGTTCCTGATCCAGATCGGGGGCCTGGGCATCCTTACCTTTGCCAGTTACTTCAGTTATTTCTTCAAGGGAGGGGCCACCTATGAAAACCAACTGGCTTTGAGCGACATGACCAGCTCCCGGAAACTCAGCGATGTATTCTCCACCCTGAAGTATGTTCTGGTAATTACCTTTACCATCGAACTGTTTGCAGGGATCCTCATTTATACAAGCCTCGACCCATCCTTATTCGCAACCCGTACCAGGCAGGTGTTCTTTGCAGTCTTCCATGCCGTTTCGGCATTCTGTAACGCCGGCTTCTCTACCTTGAAAAATGGCCTTTATGAAGAAGGGTTCCGATTTAATTATTACCTGCACCTTACCATTATCCTCAGCTTTGTGCTTGGGGGCCTTGGCTTCCCAATTGTAGCGAACATCATTAAGTATATAAAGTACAGGGCCAGAAAAATATTTCTCCTGCGGGCCGGGAAAGTAAGCCATAGGCCATGGGTGCTCCACCTGAACAGCAGGATTACCCTGGTAACCACATTTGCCCTGATGGCCATTGGTTTTGTAGCATTCTATGCGTTTGAATATAATAATACCTTAGCGGAGCACCGGGGTTTCGGTAAAATAGTTACTGCCCTGTTTGGGGCGACTACGCCGAGGACAGCGGGATTTAATACCATAGATACCGCGGCCATGGCTTTCCCTACCCTCATGATCGTTTTGCTATTAATGTGGATCGGCGCCTCGCCTTCTTCAACCGGGGGCGGGATCAAAACGAGTACCTTTGCCATTGCGATCCTCAATATCCTGAGCCTTGCAAAAGGGAAAACACGCATAGAGGTATTCCGCAGGGAAATTGCCGATATTTCGGTAAGGAGGGCCTTTGCAATTATCGGGCTCTCCCTTCTTGTCATAGGAATTGCCATCCTGTTGATTGTGATGAACGACCCCAGGCATTCCCTGATGAGTATTGCTTTCGAATGTTTTTCGGCTTATAGCACAGTGGGATTAAGTTTAGGAATAACCTCAGAATTAAGTGGCATTAGTAAACTGGTGCTTGTTATTACCATGTTTGTTGGCCGGGTAGGCATGCTGTCTGTAATCATTGCCTTGTTCAGGCCAGTGAAGCATAAAAATTACAGGTACCCTTCGGAGGAGATCCTGATGAACTAACAGGGAATGAATATGAAAGGAGCCATAATAATAAATATGAGACCAACCATAAAGTTTGTCGGCGAATTACAACCGTCTGCCAGGGAGGCAGGACGCACCGGATTAAAACAAATAGTATTTAACAGATGAAATACATCATTGTAGGACTGGGAAGCTTTGGCGGATCGCTGGCCGTAAAGCTTACGGAGGAAGGCAACGAAGTTATTGGGATTGATACGCGTATGGAGAAGGTGGAGGCCTTTAAGGAAAAAATTTCCCATACCATAGCTATGGATGCCACAGACGAATTTACAGTTTCCGGTTTGCCTTTAAAGGATACCGATGTTGTTATTATCGGGATAGGGGAAAACCAGGGGGCCAATATCATGGCGACCGCCCTGTTTAAGAACTTCCAGGTAAAAAGGCTGATCAGCAGGGCTATTAATCCCCTGCATGAAAAAATTCTGCAGGCTATAGGGGTAGACATGATAGTGCATCCGGAAGAGGAATCCGCCGAGCGCTGGGCAAAAAAACTATGTTTCAAAAATGTTATTGATTCCTTTGAGCTCAGCGATGATTACACCATTATTGAAGCCAACGTACCTCCGGAATATTATGGGAAAACCATAGTTGAAGTAGGCTTCAGGAATAAATACAACCTGCTGGTACTGACCAAAATCCGGCAGTCAGAAGTTAAAAGCGTGGTAGGCCATGTACGTAAGGAGTTGGTTGTTCAGGGCGTGGCTACCCCGGATATGGTCCTCAGGGAATCGGATATCCTGGTGTTGTATGGTTCCAATAAGGACCTCCAAAGGTTTTTGAACAAGACGTAGTTGGTTCAACGTTCAAAGTTCAATGTTCAAGGACTCCACATAAGCTTGCCTGAATAAGGTTACCCTGTCTTCCAAATGATCTTATGGTGATTAGTAATTGTGACTTCGTGTTTCAACCGTCATCCCCATCTAAATTAAAATCAGGGTAGGCCAGGGGGCCTCCAACCTCCTCCCCACTTTAAAGATAAGTCGTTTCACTGCAATAGTAAAGCAGCAGCAATGAACAGATTTCCAGGTACTTGGGTTCAATGTACAAGGACTTAACTTTCAGCTTACTGCGGATTGCCTACTGCGGACTGCCTACTAAAAAGTTCCGGGTTCCGGGTTCTGGGTTCCGGGATCTTGGGTTCAATGTTCGAAGACGTTACCATCGACCTACTGCGAACTGCCAACTGCGGACTGCCTACTAAAAAGTTCCGGGTTCCGCATTCAGGGTTCCGGGTTTTAAAGTTCAGTGTTCAAGAACGTCGCCATAGGCCAACTGCGGACTGCCAACTGAAGAGTTCCGGGTTCCGTGTTTTCCGCGATAGCAAGCTAACTTCTCTGCCAAATGCGGACTGCCAACTGCGGACTGCCGGCTCTAAAGTTCCGGGTTCCGGGTTCGGCGATTATGGGTTCAATGTTCTTGGTCCCCCCTATGCAACATTTAACTACATCGTACCTCGTACTTCGTATTTCGTAATTCAAAAAAACCCCGCAGGGACGTATCCGCTGCGGGGCTTAACAACTAACCAACCTAAAAACTATTTTACTGTACCCTCCTGGCCTGGGTTCTTTCTTTGGCACCCTGGCCGGAGCGAACCGCCCTGTTTGGGGCTTTGGTGCTTACCGAGCGTTTTGCCGTTGACCTGCCGGCGGAGCTGCGTTCAACATTCCCTGCAGACCTTACCGTCCTGCCGGCTGAGCTGCGTTCCACCCGCTCTGCGGACTTTACCGTCCTCCCGGCTGTTGATTCGGTTTTCCTGACTACGGAACTTCGGCGGGTAACAGTCTGGTTTCCCTGGTTGCGGTTTACCGTACGTTGGGTTACTGTTCGTTCCCTGCTTTGCTGTACCGGTTTTGAGACCTGTGACTGCCTTCGGTCAACGGACCTGTTGACAACCTCATTACGGCGCTCATTTCCGGACCTCTCCACAGTGTTTGCTGAGCGGTTATTACTCCGTGATACTGCTTCACGCTTGTAGTTCGCGTCGTTTCTTTTTCCTGAACTCCTTCCGGAAGCCACCGCATCCCTGCGAACAGGCGCGTTATTGTTGCTTCGGAAATCCTGGCTTCGGCGGTTACCGTTTTCTCGTACGGCTACCCGCTTGTCGTTCCGGTAGATATTTTCCCTCCTGGGCGATCTGCCATACTCGTAATGTTGTCCGACCCTCGCATAGGATTTCCTGTGGTTATAGGTATAAGGCCTGTAATAGGTATAGCGTACCGGGTTATAATACCTCCTGTAAGGCCTGTTGTACACCAGGCAGAAACCTACAGCCGGCCTCACAAAATACCCGTGCCATGGCCTGTATACATAATGCCTGTTATAGAAATTTACATAACCGCTATAGTGTGTAAATACGCCGCGTGGGTTATAGTAAACATATAATCCGCCAACCCGGTGTACCCTGCCATTCCTGTACCAGATATTCACATCGCCAATCTGGCTCACCCTGCCGTAATAATCATAGTATACCGGAATGTTTTCTATCTGGATAACTGCTCCGTAATCGTCATATTGAACATATGGGTCATAGTTATACCCGGAGTTGAACGTAATGGAGGTGTTGCCAAAGTTCACGTTCGCCCCTACGTTCACCCGGTCGTCAATGTAAAAGTCGAATTCACCATCGGGGTATACGGAGAAGGTAATGCCGTTCTCGTTAAAAATGACGGGGTTGCCATAATTAACCATATTGCTTGTCGCAACTTTTTCTTCGGAAGTTGCGGCCAGGGATACAGTGGATCCCAGGACAAGGGCTGACATAAAAGCGACTAAAGTTTTCATACCGTAAGATTTAAGTTCCCGAATGCAACTATTTACATTCGCCTAACTTAAAACAAACAGTGTGCCAAAAATTAAAATCAATTGCAACTAATTGTATATCAATACATTAAAAATTTAACTAATACCCAGGCCACGACCTGCAGCACCATACGCGCCTTTAAGGGAATCGCGGGAAAAAACCCTGCTGAATCTGCAAATTCCGAAAGAGGTCTGCCTGTGGGTTTTCCTTATCAACTGCACTTAAACCTATGAGGCACAAGGAGGTCGTATACCGCAAAGCGGTTTTGGATGAGGTAAAGAATTAAGTTTTATGGCCTGCATGGCCGGCACCACATTTAACAGGATGGGGTTTGTCCTGCCCTTACTGAACTTTTCACCAGGGCGGAACGTTAGGATATTTCGTTATTAGAAGCTATCTGTTATGGGAAGCTAAACAAGTGAAGGATTGAGTTTCTCTTTAAGATAGCGGGCGGTAACAGACTCCTTGCTCCGTGCAACTTCTTCAGGGGTACCCCGGGCCACAAGGTAACCTCCCTTTTCTCCCCCTTCCGGTCCAAGGTCGATAATGTAATCGGCACACTTTATAAGTTCGATATTGTGTTCAATAACCACAATGGAATGGCCGCGTGTTATGAGCGCCTCAAACGACTTCAATAGTTTCCTGATATCGTGAAAGTGCAACCCGGTAGTGGGCTCGTCAAAAATAAACAAGGCTTTTTCTCTGCTGCTTCCCTTCACAAGGAAAGACGCCAGCTTTATCCGCTGGGCTTCCCCCCCCGACAAGGTGGAAGAAGATTGCCCAAGGGTAACATAACCCAGGCCTACATCCTGCAACGGCTGGAGTTTTGTTACTATTTTGGATTCCCCGTGCTTTTGGAAGAAGGCTATCGCATCGTCTATAGTGAGGTTGAGGAGGTCGTCTATATTGGCTCCTTCGAATCTTACTTCCAGGACGTCCTTTTTAAAACGTTTGCCCCCGCAGGCATCGCATTCCAGATGTACATCGGCCATAAACTGCATCTCCACGGTAATTTCGCCCTCACCCTTGCACTTTTCACACCGGCCTCCTTCTACATTGAACGAGAAATGTTTGGCCTTATAACCCCTGATCCTGCTTAATTTTTGGGAAGCAAATAGCTCCCTGATATCGTCATATGCCTTAATATAAGTTACGGGATTAGACCTGGACGACCTCCCGATGGGGTTCTGGTCTACAAATTCGACGCTCTTAATAGCAGCGTAATTTCCCTCCACTTTGCTGTACTGCCCGGATTTTTCTCCGTAACCGCCTACCTCCTTAAGGATAACAGGGTATAAAACTTTCCTCACAAGGGTACTCTTGCCGCTTCCGGAAACCCCGGTAACCACGGTTAGCATATTGAGCGGAAAATCAACATCAATATTTTTAAGGTTGTTTTCCCTGGCTCCCCGGATCCCTATAAAATTCGGAGACGTCCGTCTTTTTGATGGCAAAGCGATCAGTTCACTCCCATTCAGGTACGCCGCGGTGAGGGAGTCAGACTTCAGGATGGCATCCATATCCCCGTGGGCCACCACCTCGCCGCCATGGGTTCCCGCGAGTGGGCCAATATCGATAACTTCATCGGCAGCCCGCATGATATCTTCATCATGCTCAACTACTATGACGGTGTTGCCCAGGTCGCGCAGGGAACGCAATACCTCAATGAGGTTGGCGGTATCTTTTGGATGCAGGCCTATACTGGGTTCGTCGAGGATGTACATAGAACCCACCAGGCTGCTGCCAAGGGAGGTTGCCAGGTTAATGCGCTGGCTTTCTCCGCCGGAAAGGCTGTTGGATTTCCTGTTGAGCGTGAGGTAATCCAGACCCACTTTCCCGAGGAACCCAAGCCTGGTCGTAATTTCTTTCAGCAGCCGGTTTGCGATTTGCCGGTCGTGCTCCTTTAACTCCAGTTCATCAAAAAAAACTTTCAGGCGGGAAACCGGCCATCCTACCAGCTCCGAAATATTTTTACCGCCTACCTGCACGTAGTTGGCTTCCTGCCTGAGGCGTTTCCCCTTGCAGCTCTGGCAACGTGTTTTTCCCCTATACCGGGAGAGCATCACCCTGTTCTGGATTTTATAGCTTTTTTCCTCCAGCTGTTTAAAAAAGGCATTAATGCCGGTAAAATGTTTATTGCCCTTCCAAACGAGTTCCTGCTGTTCTTCCGATAGTTCGAACCAGGGTTTATGGATGGGAAAATCAAACTTATATGCATGGTTTACCAGCTGGTCCCTGTACCAGCCCATACTTTCGCCTCTCCAGGGAAAAACCGCATTTTCATACACTGAGAGGGCGGTGTTGGGTATAACCAGGTCAGCATCGATCCCTATAACGTCGCCGTAACCCTCGCATTCGGGGCAGGCGCCGTAAGGATTGTTGAAGCTGAAGAGGTGTACATTGGGCTCCGGGAATTGAATCCCGTCCAATTCGAATTTGTTGCTGAATAATGTTTGCTTCCCGGAAGCCATTTCTTCCAGGACACATTCGCCTTTCCCTTCAAAGAAGGCCGTATCCACGGCATTGGCCAGTCGGTTATAGAAATCCTCCTCATCCCGGCTGATAATCCGGTCGACCACCAGGTAAAATTCCCTTTCCAGGTCGGCGGGGGCTTCTTCTATCTTAATTACTTCCCCCTTGTATTTAATACGGGCATATCCCTGCTGCGACATAAATTTAACACTTTTCACGGGGTCCCGGTCTTCCGGGATGCGGACAAGGGCCAGCAATAGCAACCGCGATCCTTCCTCCAGTGTTTTCACATGGTCTATTACATCGCTTACAGAATGTTTTTTCACTTCCCTTCCCGAAACCGGGGAAATGGTCTTCCCGATACGGGCATATAAAAGTTTCAGGTAATCGTAAATTTCCGTGGAAGTACCAACGGTCGACCGCGGGTTGGTTGAATTTACCTTCTGCTCAATGGCTATGGCCGGGGCAATCCCTTTGATATAGTCTACCTTGGGTTTATCCAGCTTACCCAGGAACTGCCGTGCATAAGAAGACAAACTTTCCACATAACGGCGCTGCCCTTCGGCATAGAGGGTATCGAAGGCGAGGCTCGACTTGCCCGAGCCCGATAAACCGGTGATAACCACCAACTTGTTCCTGGGGATCACCACATCTATATTTTTCAGGTTATGAAGTCTGGCCCCTTTGATTATAATATTTTCCCTGGGGTTAACATCTATGCTTGCTGCCATGTTTATTGCTAAGTTTTGCAAAGATACGCTATGTTGCCATTAATCGCCAACAGCCGCGTCTTCACATCTTAAATAAGCCAAATCACAACATTGATTTTTTTAGCCGGAACTTTTTTTTCTATATTTGATGCCTGATGATCTAAATAATAAGCCTATACAGCAATAATTACTTTTTTGATTAGTACCTAAATAACAATGGTTTCCTCAGCTTGAGCAAGCCATTAACGTAACCAAAAAAGTTAATTGTATGGGACTACAGATCGAGGATTCGGTATTGGTGAGAGATTACATGAGCGGAGATGAGAAAGCTCTCGAAATACTGATCAACAAACACAACCAGCGCCTCTCCAGTTTTATTTATTCGAAGGTCCTCGACAGGGACATTACCGAGGATATCTTCCAGGATACCTTTATCAAGGTTATCAAAACGCTTAAAAAAGGTTCCTATAGCGAAGAAGGTAAATTTCTTCCGTGGGTAATGCGTATTGCGCACAACCTGATCATCGACCATTTCAGAAGGAACAAACGGATGCCGCGGTTTGAATGCAATGGGGATTTCAATATTTTCTCCATCATCGGCGACGATAAACTCAATATCGAGAAACAACTCATAAAAGACCAGATTGACAGTGACCTCACCCTGTTGATTGAGGAGCTCCCTGAAGACCAGAAGGAAGTCCTCGTTATGAGGATCTATCAGAACATGAGTTTTAAGGAAATTTCCGAAAACACCGGCGTCAGCATCAACACAGCCCTGGGCCGGATGCGGTATGCCCTCATAAATCTCAGGAAGATCATTGAGAAGAATAATATTGTTTTAACGAATTAATCCGCACTAGATCGAATTAAAATATTGTTTTTTAGTTTGACGGCGTTACCTGTGGGTAACCAAGTCAGAGTATGAAACAGATTTACCCCAGCAAACCCGAAAGCTGCGAACTTGTAAAGGCCAGGCCCGAAACCATACGCTTCCTTACGGATTATTCCAGATCCCTGAATATTGTCAGCTTTAATGGCATAGACTTCGAAAACAACCTTAATTAGGATTTATCCTTTATCCGGGTTGTACTTCACCGATCACCTTCCCTTTCGCAAGGGTGCAAGTGGCATATGTTACTCAGAATCCAAATCTGGGCCGGATGATTTTTTTTGGTTTGAGGGTAGGCTCAACTGAATTTTTTCCGATTTATTATAAGCATGATGTAGGAAATTGCTACTTCACATCATAATTGCCGCGTTTGACAACATACTTTTTACCACCCCTCCCCATTTATCTACTTTTAAAATGGAATTACTGAAAAGGTGATTCCGGGATTTAGAGCCTTACAACCCTAAGCCCTTATTAAGCCAAGCACAGACCAGTACCTAAACCAAAAAATACTATTTATGGAACTACAAATCGATGACTCAATCCTGGTCAGGGATTACCTTAGCGGGGATGAAAAAGCTCTTGAAATCCTGATCAAAAGGCACAACCAACGCATTACCAGCTTTATTTATTCCAAAGTAATGGACAGGGATATCGCAGAAGACATCTTCCAGGATACTTTTATTAAAGTCATCAAAACCCTCAAAAAAGGCAATTACAGCGAAGAAGGTAAGTTCCTCCCATGGGTGATGCGGATCGCCCACAACCTTATTATCGACTACTTCAGGCGAAACAAGCGC
>Ga0209347_1005818_pt1 | contig 11410 bp, 13 predicted proteins | sample AutmiccommuBRH23_FD_187382 | JGI IMG/M metagenome (GOLD analysis project Ga0209347, IMG submission 187382) | Deep subsurface microbial communities from Mt. Terri, Switzerland - Autotrophic microbial communities BRH/23 (SPAdes) (version 2) | ecosystem: Environmental > Aquatic > Deep subsurface >...
CCAACTCGGCCGGCAGGCGCAGATCGCGCCGAGCAACCTGCAGCCGCTGCAGCAGATCGCTCGTGCGCGTGAAGAGCACGCGGAATCCGCGCTCGATCAGGGCGTGACCGAGGCCGGCGATCAGATGATCTCGTACCGACTGTCAAGCAGGAGAAGGCGCAATTTCGACGTGGCAGCGTCGAGCTCGTCGGATTTCCTCTGGAACACTGAATTGGTCACGAACGATCTGTTTGGCCTCGGCTACGCTGATTTCCCGACCATCCGGCGCACGAAGTACGTAGCGCTGTCCTGTCTTCAACGTCTTGTAGATCCGGTTGACGAGCCGCGTTGCGACGGCGCAGATCGCCTGCTTATGGTGATGGCCCTTCTTGACCATCAACCGCCAGTACACAGCGGCTAGGTCGGGATCGATTTTGCGGGCGATGTCTGCAGCCAGAAACAGCGCGCGCTTGATACGGTCACTGCCGCTCTTTGTGATCCGCTGTCCGGGACGTTCGATTCCGCCAGAGGAATTCTTCTTCGGGAACAGTCCGCAGAACCCTCGAATCTGCCGCTCGTTGCGGAACCGCTCAGTGCGGGCGATCACGCCGGCCAGCAACGGTGCCAATGTTATGCCGATGCCCGGGATTGAACGCAAGGCATTCGATGGATGGACCTGTTCGTAGAGAAGCTCATTTCGCTTCTCCAGTTCGGCAATGTTTTGGCTGAGCAGCCGGACCATCTCCACTTCCTGGCGAACCTCGAACTGCAGTGCCTGGAAGTCGAGTCGGTCTGCATGCAGGGCGATCGTCCTGCGCGCCGCCTCCTTCAGGGACTCCACCAGGTCGTCGACAAAGGGACCGCTATGCGGGTGATTGCCGGAAGCGTTATCGGCGATAAAGCGCGCCAAAGTGTCCCTGCGCGTCTTTAGCACGCGGTGCGGATCGAAGAAGTCGGCCAAGAGCGCCAGAGTCAATCGCGTGGTCGTGTCGGGCAGAACCGGCTCGAGTTCGGGGCATGCCCAGCGGATCAGATCGAGGACTCGGCGGCGCGACGAGCAGATGAGCTCCTGGTAACGGTGACGTTGCTTGGTCAGGCGCTGGAGCGCGTGGTGCTGAGGCGACGGGATATGCACGGGATCCAACGATCGGCTACCGAAGCTGGGAAGCGCACCCAGTACGTGAGCGTCGGCCAAATCGGTCTTCGCATGCTCGCTCAAGTACTGGCGAAGGGCCTTGACCCTTTGCCCTTTGACACGAATGACCCGGACTCCCGCGCCCTCAAGCCACGAAGCGACAGGAAACCATGCCATCCCCGTGGGCTCCATGACGGCGACGATCGGCACGCCGGGTGGAACATCGCGCACGACGGCATCAACAAACTGCTTAAGGTCATTGGCAGTCAGCCGGAATCGCAATGGCTTACCCACCGGCACTCCGTCGTCGAAGATCTGAGCGACCTGGACGGCACTGATCGCCAGGTCAATACCCACGGTGCGTCGTTGCATCGCTTCCTCTCTATCCGGTTGTTCGGGCTCGATGCCGGGCAGCACTTCCAGGTGTTTGATTCGTGGCCGCCTGTTGCGCCACTATCTCGTTACTCTTGCCTGCGCCAGCTCGGCCACGCAACCTTCGGCTTCACATCGTCGGGACGAACTCGCGAGGCTCTCCCACGTTCTTGATCGGCGGCATGACCGATGCCCGTGGGCGAGAGTACCCAAGCGATAGGGCGGGGTCGATGTCCAGCGACTCGGATTGCTCCGGACCTCATACTCTTGCCCCTCGGCATCAGCCCACTGCCAAGAAGATACGGGGCTGATCCGCGATCACTTCGTCAAGGCGCCTTGCAAATCCGAACCCTTATCGACTTGCCTCTCGGCATCAACCCCGTATCGCTATAGATACCTGACTCTTGCCGGCTCGTTCGCCGCGACCCGCCAGTCGAGCAGCGTGACGTCGGGCCGGACGCGAAAATAGAGCTCCAGCGCCCGGCTTTCGGCATCCGCCCTGCCGACGAGCTCAAACAGCGGCGAGTTCAGCAGGAAGTCGTCGAGCCGTTCGCAGCAGCGCTCGGGCGGGGCCGCCAGCATGACGCGCAACGGCCGTCCGGGAACCATTTGTCGCCGGCGGTGGTATTCGAGCAGCGGTAGCATTCGAGGGTCGTCCCGGAAATATTCAGGCCGATCTTGCCACAGCCCCGATGCTGATGACATTGGGGATTCCACGCGGCATCGGGCGAACTGCGCGGATCCCGCGGGAGGAATCGGCGCCCGGACGGAAGCGGGGGGCGGAACGTCATCTCACTTCATCGGGAGACTGCGCCCTGTCACGCCTGACACACTTCGTCACATTTACATACTATGATCCCCTCATTGTAAGAGGAGCGACTTTAGGAGACATGACGTGGCATCCGGACTTGTTTCTCGCAGCCTGTCGAAAGTGCGCGCGATGGTCGCCGGAGCAGGAGGAAAAAGCGGCGAGCCGTCGGAAAAAGCGCTCGCGCGCATCCGGCGGCAACTGAAGGAATGCGCCGAGGGACTGGGTGGCGAAGTGTCGACCCGGCTGCGCGCAGGCCGTCTCGCCGAAACCTATCTGAGCCTCGACGATGCGGGGCGGATCGCATTCCTGCGCATGATCGCGCTCGAGTTCGGCCCCGATCCGGAAAAAATCGCGAAAGCGCACGAAGCGTATCAGGCCGCGGTGGGTACGGAGCGGCAATGGGACGCCGAAGCGCAGCTGCGCGGCGCGATGCGCTCGTCGCGTATCCGCATCCTGACCCAGTTCAACGCGATCCCGCAGGGCGTGAAGTTCCTCGTCGACCTGCGCGCGGACCTGCTTCGCTTCCTCGAGCAGCACAAGGACCTCAAGTCGCTCGACCGCGAACTCGAAGCGCGCCTGACGGCGTGGTTCGACGTCGGCTTTCTCGAGCTCACGCGCCTCACGTGGAGTTCCCCTGCCGCGCTGCTCGAGAAAATCGTCCAGTACGAGGCGGTGCACGAGATCCAGTCGTGGCGGGACCTGAAGAACCGGCTCGGCTCCGACCGTCGCTGCTACGCGTTCTTCCACCCGCGCATGCCGCAGGAGCCGCTGATCTTCGTCGAAGTCGCGCTGATGGAGGAGCTCGCCGACAACGTGCAGAAACTTCTCGACGAAAACGCTCCGGCCGCCGACCCGGAACGCGCGACCACCGCGATCTTCTATTCGATCAGCGCCACCCAGGAAGGGCTGCGCGGCGTGTCCTTCGGCAATTTCCTGCTCAAGCGCGTCCTCGACGATCTCAAGCGCGACTTCCCGAAACTCGACACTTTTGCCACGCTCTCGCCGATCCCGGGACTGGTGCGCTGGGCTTCGAAGCACCCGAACGAAGTCGCCGCGGCGTTCACCGAAGCCGACTGGAAGCGCCTGGCCGCGATCGGCATCGAAGGTCCGGATTCGGAACGACTCAAGCCGGTACTGGCCGGACGTCACGAATGGGTCGCCGACCGGCCGTTGGCGCGCGCGCTGCGCGACCCGCTGCTGCGGGTCGCTGCCGCTTACCTGCTCGGCGGCCGGCGAGACAGCAAGGCGATCGATCCGGTCGCCCGCTTCCACTTGGGCAACGGCGCCCGCATCGAGCGGCTGAACTGGCTCGCGGACACCTCGGACAAGGGACTCGACCAGTCGTGGGGGATCATGGTCAATTATCTCTATGACCCCGACCGCATCGTGACGAACGTCGAGACTTTCGCCGCCAGCGGAGAAATCGACGCGGCGGCGGGCGTCAAGCGGCTTGCGCGGCGCTGACGGCGAGGGACCGTGAAGTTTCCTTTCCGCAGCACGTCGATCCGTGTCCGCCTGCTGCTGGCCAGCACGGTCGTCCAGGTCCTGCTGCTGACGCTGCTGCTCGCCAACAGCGTGCGCCTGATGAACGACGCAACCTCCGCGAGCCTCGACACCCTCATCGACCAGAACGCGACGATGCTCCACGCGATGGCAGCCGCATATGGCGACCAGCGCCAGTTCGATGTGCTGCAGGACGTGCTGGGGGAATTGCTCGACGAAGCAGAGGAAGGCCTTGTCTATGTGCGCATCGGCACTGCGGACGGGCACCCCCTCGTCAGCGCCGGGATGCCCGGGATGGCCGGGCTGCCGCCCGACAACTCGGACGTCGCCGACGGCAGCCACCCCAGCGAGCTGATCCACGTGCGCCGGCCGCTGCTGCTCGAACGCAACGAAATCGGCTTCTTGCAGTTCGGCGTGTCGGTGTCGGTGCTCGCGGCAGCGCGCAAGGCGATCACCGAGCAGGGCGGGATGATCGCGCTGGTCGAGATCCTGCTGACTTTCGCGCTGCTGTCGGGCATCGGTTTCCTGCTCACGCGCAAGCTGAGCCGCCTCTTGGCAGGCAGCCAGGCGATCGCCGAGGGGCGGCTGGACCACCGCCTGCCGGAAGACGGCCACGACGAGCTCGCGCGCCTCTCCCAGCATTTCAACGTCATGGCTGCGAACCTGCAGGACCGGATCGGCGAACTGCAAGACACGGCGTCGCGGCTCAAAGCCAGCGAGCAGCGGTACGAACTCGCGATCCAGGGCGCTCACGACGGCCTGTGGGACTGGGACATCGCCGCCGGGTCGGTGTATTGCTCGCCGCGCTGCTGCGAGATCGCGGGCCTTTCGGCCGACCAGCCGCTGCAGTCGCCCGCCGACATCCTCGGCGCAATCCACCCGCTCGATGTATCGGCGTACCGCAACAAGCTGGTCGAGCACCTGAAAGGAGACAGCGCCCAGTTCAAGGCGGAATACCGCATGCGCCAGCACGACGGCAGCTATTGCTGGGTCATGAAGCGCGGCGTGGCGCTGCGCGGCCCCGATGGCCGCGCATTCCGCATGGCAGGTTCGATCAGCGACATCCACCTGCACAAGCTGGCGCAGATGCAACTCCAGTTCGATGCCCTCCACGACCGGCTGACGGGACTGCCGAATCGTGCGCTGTTCCTCGAGCATGTGCGCAGCGCGCTCGGCCAGCAGCAGCGCCGCGCCGAGCGTTTCGGTTTTGCAGTGCTCGCGATCGACCTCGAGCGCTTTCGCCTCGTCAACGACAGCTTCGGCCACGCCGCAGGCGACGAGCTGCTGAAGAAAGTGGCGGAGGCGATCCGGGCGACGCTGCGCCAGGGCGATGTCGCCGCGCGCGTCGGCGGCGACCAGTTCGCGCTGCTGCTCAATGGCATCGACGATCCGGCCGAATCGCTGCGCCTTGTCGAGGCGCTGCGCGAGAACCTCGCGAAGCCGACGTCGCTCGCCGGCCACACGTTGTACCCGAAATGCCGCGTCGGCATCGCCTTGAGCACCGACCACGACGACGGCGAAGCCCTGCTGCGCGACGCCGACAACGCCCTGCAGCAGGCGCGCGAAGGGGGCTGCGAGGGGCGCGTGGCGATGTTCCATGCGTCGATGCACACCCACGCGCTGCAGAGCCTGCGGCTCGAAGGCGAACTGCGCATGGCGCTGCGCAGCGGCGCGCTGGCGGTGCATTTCCAGCCGATCGTCACGCTCGCCACTGGCCGCATCAGCAGTTTCGAAGCGCTGGTGCGCTGGCCCCATCCCACCGAAGGGATGCTGGCGCCGAACCTGTTCATTCCGCTCGCCGAGACCCTCGGCCTGATCCACGAACTCGACATGCTCGTGCTCAGACGCGCCTGCGAGCACCTCCTGCAGTGGCAGCGCAGGGCCAACGGCGACCCGGTCCCGCGCATCAGCGTCAATCTTTCCGCGTTGCAGTTTTCCCGGCCCGATCTCGCCGGCGAGATCATCGCCGAAGTGCGCCGTCACGGCTTGCCCCCCGGGCTGGTGCGCGTCGAAGTCACCGAAAGCGTCCTCGCCGAGACGTCCGGCCCGGCGGCTCAGGCGCTGCAGCGCCTGCGCGACACCGGCATCTCGGTGCTGATCGACGATTTCGGTACCGGCTACTCGGCGCTGAGCTACCTGCACACCATCCCGTGCGACGTTGTGAAGCTCGACGGTTCGTTCGTCCGCAGCCTCGAGCACGACGAGCGCCTGCGCAAGATCGTCGCGCGCAGCATCGAGCTCGCTCACGACCTCGGCATGCGGGTAGTCGCCGAATGCATCGAAACGCCTCAGCAAGACGCGCTACTGCGGGCGATGGGATGCGACTACGGGCAGGGCTACCACTATTCCCGTCCGCTGGACCCTTTGGCGACCGAACAATTGCTGTTCGGCGCTTCGACGGCGACCGAGCCCTCCACATGATCTTCCGTCCCCTGCATTGCGCACGCGTCCTCATGCTGCTGATACTGTGCGCGGCCTTCCACGCGACGGACAGCGCCGCGGCCGACGCGGTGAAGCCCGAATTCTCGGGTTTCGCGACGCTCGGCGCCGTCACCACCGACCGCGACGACATGTGGTTCATGCGCTACGGCGTCAACTACCCCGGCAGCAGCGATCCCGACTTCAGCCCCGACTCGCTGCTGGGTCTGCAGGCGAGCCTGCGGCTTCTGGCCGACAACGACGTCACGCTGCAGGCCCTCGTCATGGAGAACGGGAGGAACAGCCACGACCCGCGGGTCACGCTCGCGTTCTTCCGCCGGACGCTCGCGCCCGGCCTGGCGGTACGCGTGGGCCGGGTTCGGGCGCCGTTCTTCATGCTGTCGGATTCGCTCTACGTGAACTACGCGAATCCCTGGGTGCGCCCACCCGTCGAAGTGTACGGACTCAATCCGTTCAACGACCTCGACGGCATCGATTTCATCTACCACGCGCGGATCGGCGACCTCGACGCCGAAATCCATCCCTATTACGGTCGCAGCGCGATCCCGTTTCCGCAGGGCAAAGCTCGCCTCGAGGCCAGCCGTGGTGTCAATCTGGTGCTGACGCAGGGCAGCTTTTCCCTGCACTTCGGCCATACCCGCGCGCAGCTCAAGATCGAATATCGCGACCCGCAGCATGTGGCGCTTGCCGCAGAACTCGTTGCGGCCGGCCTGGGCAGCGTGAGGAGCGAGCTGTCGGGCCGCGACGGCCGGGCGAGCTTCGATTCGGCCGGGCTGCAATGGGACGACGGCCGCTGGCAGGTCAGCGGGGAATACGTGCGCCGACGGGCCGACCGCTACGTGACGAGTTCCAGCGCGTGGTACGTGAGCGTCGGCAGGCGCTTCGGCGCCTTCACGCCTTACGTCTCGTTCGCGCGCCAGATCCGCGACGAGCCCGCCGCGCGTGCCGCGATCCCTCCGTCCTTCGCGGCGCTCGAGGCCGACTGGAAAGCCTATCTGACCTCGCGCAACAACGCGCAAGGCAGCATTACCACCGGAGGACGCTGGGATCTCTCCACCGCCGCCGCGCTCAAGGCCGAATTCACTCACGCCCGGCTGGACCGCAACGCGTGGGGGTCCTACTTCCCGCGCGGCAACGTGCAGACCACTCCGATCGGGGGAAACACCGCGAACACGTTCAGCCTGTCGCTCGATGTGACTTTCTGAGGCGACACACGTGAAACGGCTCCCCTCCGGAATCCTCGTCGCGGCGGCCCTGACGCTGTTCGCCCCGCTCGCCGTCGCGCAGATCCTCATCGTCACCGACACGCGCGGCGCAATCGGCGAATTGTCACGACAGCAAGCCGAGCAGTTGTACCTGGGGCGCACCCGCAGCCTGCCCGACGGCACACCGGTCGCGCTTGCGGACCTGCCGGCGGGCAGCGTGCGGGACCGCTTCTACGAGCAGCTCACCGGCAAGAACCCGAGCCAGATCCGCGCCTACTGGTCGCGCATGGTTTTCACCGGCCGCGCGCTGCCGCCTCAGCAAGTCGGAAACGTCCGCGAACTCGGCGCACTCCTCATGACCAACCCGAACGTCATCGGCTACCTCCCCGCTGCCGACGCGGATTCGCGCATGAAAGTGCTGCTCGAGCTTCCCTGAGCGCCATTTTTCCTGTCCACGACTCGAATCACGGCCGAAAAGACGCTTGACCGATCCGGCAGGCAATGTTGTAATGCGAATCGTTCCTATTCGTTATATGAAACATGCCAAACGATCTCCTCCTGCCGCCGCGAGCCACGCCCCGCCCTCCGGTCGAGGGTGCATCGCGAGGAAGCGCGATGGAACAGCATTCGCAGCCGATCCCGAGCACCGAACTGCTGCTCGGGCGCCCGAGCGTGACGATCGACCACGAAGGAATGCATTACGTCCTGCGCGCGACCCGCGCGGGGAAACTTATCCTGACAAAGTGATCCTGCGCCAAGCGGGCGAACAAACGGAACAACGAGGCTAGACTATGTACGTCTGCGTCTGCAACGCGGTAACGGATCGTCACATCGAACAGGCAGTCAGCGAAGGGGCATCGACCTTGCGCGAGCTGCGCACGAAACTCGGCGTGGCGAGCGAGTGCGGCCGCTGCGCGACGTGCGCCCGTGATTGCCTGCGTTCCGCGCTGGCAGAGCAGACCGCGACTCCGGCTCCCGCCGGCGTCGCGTCCTCGTTCTCGTTTGCCGCGGAGGCCCTATGAAAGGCGACGTCAAAGTCATCCAGTTCCTCAACAAGCAGCTAACCAGCGAGCTGACCGCCGTCAACCAGTATTTTCTGCATGCCCGCATGTACAAGAACTGGGGGCTCGAGCGGCTCGGTCATCACGAGTACGAAGAATCGATCGAGGAAATGAAGCACGCCGACAAGCTCATCGGCCGCGTGCTGTTTCTCGAAGGACTGCCGAACCTGCAGAACCTGAACAAGCTCCTGGTCGGCGAAAACGTCCCCGAGTGCCTGGAAGGAGACCTGAAGCTCGAAGTGGCGGCGCGGACCGACCTCATCGAGATGATCGCGTACTGTGAAACCTGTCAGGACTATGTTTCGCGCGAACTGTTCGAGGAACTCCTCGAAAATACCGAAGAGCATATCGATTACCTCGAAACGCAGCTGGATCTCATCGGCAAGGTCGGCCTGCAGAATTACCTGCAGTCACAGATGGAAAGCTCCAGCTAGGCGTCGTTGCCGGGGTCGGGCGCGCCATGCCGCGCCCCTTGCGCCCGGTTGCCACTTCCCATTCACTTCACAGCCGCTTCACCCCGACTTCCCAGCCACTCCCGCCCGTTCTCGCGCAGAACCCGCCAGATACCGGACCCGATACGAACAGGCGAACATGAACCGACCGATTTCTCCGCTCCGCAGCACGACTCCGCTGCCCGCAGCCTTTGCCGCGCGTCGCATCGCGCTCTACCTCGTGGTCGCCGCTGCGGCAATCGACCGCCTTCTCGGATGACCCCTGAGCTGCCTGCTGCAGGCGCCAGCCGATACCCCCGCAGGCCGCACGAACCAGACCCGATGAACCTTCCGCATAGCCTTTCTTCGGATTCGTTCCTCGACCGCCAGGATGCCGCGCCGCGGCGCGCCCCGTCCACTGCGCCGCGTCCGGGAACGTCCCGCCCGAGCATCGCACGCGAATCGCGCCTGCCCCCGGGAGCACGCAACCGGCGCGAGCGTCGCCTGATGCTCGTGCTCGTCGCGCTCGCGCACGCCGCCGCGGCGATCGGGTTCGCGCGATTTCAACCGGCTCCCGCCGAAGCGCCGCAGCCTCCGATCACCGTCGCGCTGATCGAGCCTCCCGTCGCAGTGCCGACGCCCGAACCGCCGGCTCCCGTGCCGCCGGCTCCCGTGCCGCCGGTTCCCGTGCCGCCGGTTCCGGTGCCGCCGCCGAAACCGGAAGTCAGCAAGCCGGCGCCTCCGAAGCCCGCGCCGCGCCGCGTCCGCCCGGCACCTGCGAAAGTCGCGCCACCGGTTCCACTCACGCAGGCGCCTACTGCGGTCAGCCGCGAAGAGCCGCCGCCCGCGCCGCCTGAACCCGTCGCCGAAACGCCCGCACCGCCCGTCGAGGCGCCCGCCACGCCGCCGGCCCCTGCCCGCCCGGCCCCTGCCCGCCCGGCCGAATCCCGCCCGGCCGAAACCGTCGCCGCACGCTTCGACGCCGCCTACCTGAACAACCCGGTACCCGCATACCCGCCGCTATCGCGCAGGATGCGCGAGGAAGGCAAAGTCCTGTTGCGCGTCTTCGTGACAGGCGAAGGCCTGCCGGGCAAGATCGAACTTTCCGCCAGCTCGGGCTCGGCGCGCCTCGACACCGCTGCACGCAACGCCGTGTCCGGCTGGCGCTTCGTGCCGGCGAAGCAGGACGGACGCAATATCGACGCCTGGGTCGTCGTGCCGATCATTTTCAAACTCGAAGGAATGTGAACATGCCTAGCGACACTTTCGGCCTCGCGCACCTGTGGGGCCAATCCGATCTCATCATCAAGCTCGTCGCCTTCGCGCTCGTCGTCATGTCGGTCGCAAGCTGGTACCTGATCCTGGTCCGCAGCGTGCGCCAGTTCCGCGCCCGCCGCTTCGACAACGCCGTCGAAGCGTTCTGGAACGCCCCGCATCTCGACGAAGGCCTCGCGCGGTTGTCCGGTGCGGCGCCCGATTCGCCGTTCGAAGCGCTCGCCCGCCAAGGCGCGGCCGCCGCCGAACATCTGCGCCGCCACACGCACGGCGACACGCTGGGCGGCAAGCTCGACGCCGACGAGTTCGTCACGCGCGCGATGCGCAAGTCGATCGCGCTGTCGACGGCGCAGCTCGAGTCGGGCCTCACGGTGCTCGCATCGATCGGCTCGACCGCACCTTTCGTCGGCCTGTTCGGCACCGTGTGGGGCATCTACCATGCGCTGATCGGCATCAGCACGTCGGGAATGGCGACGCTCGACAAGGTCGCCGGCCCGGTCGGCGAGGCGCTGATCATGACCGCGTTCGGCCTGTTCGTCGCGATCCCGGCGGTTCTCGCGTTCAACGCGTTCACCCGCGCGAACCGCCTCGAGCTCTCCGAACTCGACGCCTTCGCGCACGACCTGCACGCCTGGTTCACGACCGGCACGCGGCTCGCGAGCGCCCCGACCGGCGACGTCGCCCCGGGCGCGAATCCGCGCAGCGCAGCGCCGGTTCAGCTGCGCGTGCCGACGCCGGGAGCGGCGTGATGGCTTTCGGCGGATTCAGCCAGGAAGGGCGCGGCGCGCCGATGAGCGAGATCAACATGGTGCCGCTGATCGACGTCATGCTGGTGCTGCTGATCGTATTCATGATCACCGCCCCGCTGCTGACCCATGCGGTCAAGATCGATCTGCCGCACGCGGCGAGCGCAGCGGCGAACGAGAAGCCCGAAACGGTGACCCTGGCGATCGACGAGGCCGGCACGCTGTACTGGAACGACCGCCTGATCAGCGACGCCGAGCTGCAGGCCCGCTTCGCCGAAGCCGCGGCGAACCCGGTGCAGCCGGAGCTGCACCTGCGCGCGGACCGCGAGACGCGCTACCAGAAAGTTGCCGAAGTGATGTCGGCGGCGCGTCTCGCCGGCATCCAGAAAATGGGCTTCGTCACCGTTCCCGAGAACTGACCGGCAGGCGCGGGGGCGCGGCCACATCCACGCC
>Ga0209347_1005819_pt1 | contig 11409 bp, 10 predicted proteins | sample AutmiccommuBRH23_FD_187382 | JGI IMG/M metagenome (GOLD analysis project Ga0209347, IMG submission 187382) | Deep subsurface microbial communities from Mt. Terri, Switzerland - Autotrophic microbial communities BRH/23 (SPAdes) (version 2) | ecosystem: Environmental > Aquatic > Deep subsurface >...
ATAGCATCTGGTATATTTCTTTTGATATCTGTCTCTGAAGGGCCTTTTCCAGTCTCTTTTCCTTGCTGGCCCGCTGCAGGCACTCAACACGGGGGCAAATATACGCCCCCCGGCCGGATTTTTTTCCGGTGCTGTCTATTTCCACGCTATCCTGGGGGGTGCGCACAATTCTGATCAATTCCTTCTTGGGCTTCATCTCCTGGCATCCAACGCACATCCGCTGAGGAATTTTTCTTACCTTGGGCAACTTTCCCCCTCCTATTTGATGTAGTCCTCTTCGCTCACAAAATCACCTTCGGGCAATTCTTCCTCCGAATATGCCTCCCCGTCCTCACCATAGTATTCCTCGTAGCTATCCTGACGGTAGATTTCCTCCATCTGGGACTCGCTCTTTATGTCTATCTTCCAATTGGTAAGTTTGGCGGCCAGGCGGGCATTCTGCCCCTCCTTGCCAATGGCCAGGGAAAGCTGGTAATCCGGCACTATCACCCGGGCCACCTTTTCCTCATCCCATATTTCCACCGCCACCACCTTGGCAGGACTTAATGACGCGGCCACAAACTTGGAAGGATCGGAATTCCACTTGATGATGTCTATTTTTTCCCCGTTTAACTCGTTAACAATGGACTGCACCCTCATCCCCTTGGGGCCGACGCAGGCGCCCACCGGGTCGACGTTTTCGTCCCGGGAATAAACGGCTATTTTTGACCTGTAGCCGGCCTCCCTGGCCACCGCCTTAAGCTCCACAACCCCCTCGTAAAGCTCCGGCACCTCCAGCTCAAAAAGCCTTTTAAGAAGTCCCGGATGGGTCCTGGACACTATAATCTGGGGGGCCTTGTTGGTCTTTTTGACCTCCACAATATAGGCCTTTACCCTGCTCCCCTGCCGGTAATCCTCACCGGGCATCTGCTCGGAGGGTGTTAGAATGGCCTCTGTTTTACCCAGCTCAATATAAACATTTTTCTGTTCCACCCGCTGGATGACCCCGGTGATAATATCCCCTTCCCGGTTGGCAAATTCCTCGTATATTATATTCCTCTCGGCCTCCCGGATCCGCTGCACAACCACCTGCTTGGCGGTCTGGGCGGCAATACGGCCGAAATTCCTGGGCGTAACCTCATCCTCCACTATTTCGCCCAGCTCATAACGGGGGTCTAATTCTCTGGCCCCGGCAAGGGATATTTCCAGTCTGGGGTCGCTAACCTCTTCAACCACGGTACGCTGGGAAAATACTTTAAATTCGCCGGTGTCCCTGTCTATGCTGACCCTGGCGTTCTGCAGCGATCCGAAATTCCTTTTATAGGCTGACAGCAGCGCCGCCTCAATGGCTTCCAGCAAAACGGCGACAGCTATCCCCTTTTCCTTTTCCAGATCATTAAGGGCTTCCAAAAATTCGGTATTCATCCCCTGTGCCTCCAACCATTAAGAAATTTAAAACTTAACATGCAGCTTTGCCGAAGAAATAAGGTCCATGGGAATAGTTATGCTTTTGCCCTCTTCCTCGATCAAAAGCACTCCTTCATCTGTTCCCTCAAGCTTTCCGGTGAATTTTTTCCGGCCCTCCAGCGGTGCGTAGGTGGTCACGTTGACCATGTGTCCGGTAAATTTCCGAAAGTCCTCCTGCTTCTTCAGCGGCCTCTCTATCCCGGGTGATGATACTTCCAGATAGTATGTTTGCGATATGGGGTCAGCCTCGTCCAGAAGCTCATCCAGCCTTTGGGAAAGCGCCTCGCAGTCCTCGTGGGTGACCCCCCCGGGTATGTCCCTGTCTATAAAAACCCGTAAAATCCACCTGCCGCCCTCCTTGAGGAACTCGACATCAACCAGCTCCAGGCCCAGCTCTTCGGCAGCAGGAGCGGCTAATTCCCTGACGGCAGTGGCCACGCTGTTTTTAACAGCCATTACAATCCTCCCTGGCTCAAAAATACCGCCTCCCTGGCGGGAGGCACCTGTGCTCCCCCGATTTGTTCCGGAAGCCGGATATTATAAGACGAAAGAGTGGGGAATACCCACTCCTTCGAAAAAAATCTGTTTCCTTGCACACCAAGCACGACTAGTATATCATAACCGAAATACCTTGACAAGTAAAAGCTGTAAAATCTTAATCCGGGTGTCTTCTTATATTATAATAGCCAATATTGATCAAATTTTATACCAGCTTTTCGTTTTATTGCAGTCCGCCGGTTAAATCATCCCTGCCCGGATAAACGCAAACGAGCCGGCTATTTATGATATCTGCCGCTACAAGCGCGGCATCGGGCCTGCCCAGACGGGCAGACTCTGCGGCCATTTTTTTCAGTCTGTGCGGCTGGGCAAGGCAGGCCGAAATCTTTTCAGCCAGATCCTTAACTCCGGAAACACCCACGGCGGCGCCCTCGGCCGTTAAAAAGGAACTGTTCCTCTCCTCCTGTCCGGGAAGGGGCTCCACCAGGAAAAGGGGCAGTCCGCACGCCAGCGCCTCGCTGCAGGAAAGCCCCCCGGCCTTACTGACCATCAGGTCCGAGGAGGCCATAAGCTGGTGCACATTATTGATAAAACCCAGGGTCCGGACGGGGTTTTTAAGCCCCGGGGCGATTGCGTCGACATTATCCTTCAGCTGGGTGTTTTTCCCGGCAACAACTATAATCTGACAGCTGTTGGCCAGGTTTCCCAGCGCCCTTACCGACTCCGCCAGAGGCCCCATCCCCAGCCCCCCGCCCATTACCAGTATGGTAGGGAGTCTTCCTTCCAGGCCATATCCTTCCAGAACCGAATTTCTGTCCCCCTTTGACCGGAAAGAGGGGTCTATGGGTATGCCGGTGGCATGGATCCTTTCCGGGGGAATACCGAAGCCGGCCAGGTCCCCGGCCAGCTTTTCCGCGCCCACAAAATAAAGCTCTGTTTCCGGGAAAACCCAGTAGGGGTGAATAGTCAGGTCGGTTATGGCGCCCACGGAAAAACAGCTTAATTCACCTGATTTTTTTACAGTTGAAATAACCCCCAGGGGGAAGGGGTGGGTGCATATCACCGCGTCAGGGCGCTGCTCCCTGATATATTCCAGCAGCCTGGCCGCAGAAAACCTGCTCAGCAGGCGGTTGAACTCCTCCTTGGCAAAGCCGGACAGGCTGCGTCCCTTTTCAGACTGGCTGTACAGGTATCCGTACAGCTGCGGTGTTCTTTTGAGCATCTCCATGTAGGTGCCCAGTATTATTTTCTCCAGAAACGGGGTGGTGTACCTGAAGGTGTCCAGAATGGTGACCTCACTGCCGGGGCTAACCGCTATAAAAGCTGACTTAAGCGCCTCGGCGGCCCTTTTGTGGCCCGCACCGGCGCTGACAGAAAGGATAAGTATACTGCGGCAGCCTGCCGTCATTCACCAGCCACCCGCTCACCGGCCAGTAGCAGGGAAACCCTGTTTACCAGTTCGTTCACAGGAACCATTTCAGTGTCCCCGCCGGTTCTCAGCCGCAGTTCCACCTCACCCGAGGCCACCGCCTTTGATCCCACCGTTACCCGCACCGGGTACCCCACCAGATCGGCGTCCTTGAATTTGACCCCCGGCCTTTCGTTGCGGTCATCTATAACGGTCTCCAGCCCGGCGTCGGTAAGCATCCGGTAGACCTTCTCGGCCAGGCCGGCCTGGTCGCTGTCCTTGACGCTGACCGGCACCACCACCACCTGAAAGGGAGCTATTGATACAGGCCATATTATGCCGTTCTGATCATGGTTTTGCTCAATGGCCGCAGCCATGGTCCTGGTTACCCCTATACCGTAGCACCCCATCACTATGGGCCTGCTCTGGCCCTTTTCATCCAGGTAAGTGGACTCAAGCACCGTGCTGTACTTGGTGCCCAGCTTGAAGACCTGGCCCACCTCAATGCCCTTGGCCTCCACTAAGGCTGCTCCGCACTGGGGACATGGGTCTCCGGCCCTGACCGTTCTTATATCGGCCACCCTGTCAGGCCTGAAGTCCCGGCCCGGGTTTACATTGACAAGGTGTGTATCCTTTTTGTTCGATCCCGACACTGCATTGGAAATGGCCTCCACCTCGGGGTCGGCCACCACCATAACCCCGGAAAGGCCCACCGGGCCGGCAAAGCCCGGCTGAACACCGGTAATCCTCAGCACCTCTTCGGGTGCGGCCAGCTCAATATTGATGGCCCCCACCACCTTCATGAGCTTTATCTCGTTGACATCCCGGTCACCTCTCACCAGAGCCGCCACCATACCCCTGTCGGTGCTGTATATAAGTGTTTTAATAAGCTTTTTGGGAGAAATTTTCAGGAATGAGGTTACCTCATCCACCGTGCGCATACCGGGAGTTTCCAGAGTTTGGACCGGCCTTGCCTCTTCCCCGGGCCCGTTAATGTCCGGGGGGCTGTCCGCCCTTTCCACATTGGCGGCATACCCGCAGGATTCATTGGGGCAGTATACCACCAGGGCCTCGCCCGAATCGGCCAGCACCATAAACTCATGGGTGTCGTTTCCGCCAATGGCCCCGGAATCGGCCTCCACCGGCCTGAATTTAAGGCCGCAGCGCCTGAAAATCCGGGTATAGGCGTTATACATCTTCCGGTAGCTTACCTCCAGGCCCTCTTCATCCCTGTCAAAGGAATAAAGGTCCTTCATTATAAACTCCCGGCCCCTCATCAGGCCGAAGCGGGGCCTTCTCTCGTCCCGATACTTGTTCTGCACCTGGTACAAAAGAAGAGGCAGCTGCTTGTACGAGGAGACCTCTCCCCTTACCAGGTCGGTGATAATCTCCTCATGGGTGGGTCCCAGGCAAAAGTCCCTGCCGTGCCTGTCTTTCAGCCTGAACAGCTCCGGGCCGTATACATTCCAGCGCCCGGATTCCTGCCAGAGCTCTGCCGGCTGGATGATGGGCATCATAATTTCCTGCCCGCCTTCCCTGTCCATCTCCTCCCTGACAATGGCCTCTATCTTTTTTACAACCCGCCAGGCCAGGGGCAGAAAGGTGTAAACACCCGCTGCGGCCTTTCTTATGTAGCCGGCCCGCACCATCAGCTGGTGGCTAATTATCTCGGCCTCGGCCGGGGTCTCCCTCAGCGTGGGCAGCAGCATTTCAGATACTCTCAATGTTTAACCTCCTCGTAACAAAAATAATTAAGAAGGGGTCGTCCCGTCAATTATGGCAAATACTTCTTTCATCAGCTCGTCCACCAGCTGTTCTTCAGGAACCTTGCGGATTACCCGGCCCTTTCTGAAAACAAGGCCCTCTCCCCTGCCGCCGGCAATGCCGACATCGGCGTGACGGGCCTCTCCCGGGCCGTTTACCACACACCCCATGACGGCTACTTTAAGAGGGGCCTCTACACCGGCCAGCAGATCCTCCACCCGGTTGGCGATGGAAATGATGTCAATCCGGGTCCTGCCGCAGGTGGGGCAGGATATAAGCTCCACCCCCCGCTGTCTTAAGCCCAGAGTTTTCAGTATTTCATAGCCCACCCTCACCTCGTGGGAAGGGTGGCCGGTGAGGGAGACCCTTATGGTGTCTCCTATACCCATGGCCAAAAGGGCCCCTATGCCCACCGCAGACTTTACCGTGCCCGATCTCACCGTGCCGGACTCGGTAACACCCACATGCAGGGGATAGTCAACCTTTTCGGCCAGGGACCTGTATGCCTCTATCATCATAGGCACCTGGGAGGCCTTTAGTGAAATTTTGATCTCCTGGTAGTTCAGTTCCTCCAGCAGCCGCACATGCCGCAGGGCGCTTTCCACCATAGCCCCGGCCGTAGGGCCGCCGTGCCTTTCCAGCAGGTCCTTTTCCAGGGAGCCGGCGTTTACTCCTATCCGGATGGGAACTTTCCTGTCCCTGCAGGCCTCCACCACGGCCTTAACCTTTTCCCTGCCGCCTATGTTGCCGGGGTTTATCCTCAGCCCGTCAATACCAGACTCCAGGGAGGTAAGGGCCAGCCGGTAGTCAAAATGTATGTCGGCAATAAGGGGCAGAGAAATATTCCTTCTTATTTGGCCCAGGGCCTCGGCGGCCTGCTGGTCGGGAACGGCCACCCGGACAATCTCACACCCGGCCGCCGCCAGCTCGTTAATCTGGGCCGCAGTGGAGGAGGCATCCCTGGTGTCGGTATTGGTCATGGACTGCACCGAAACCGGCGCACCGCCCCCCACCCGGACGGACCCCACCATAATGGCCCGGGTGCCGTTCCTGTGCATTAAACCCTCCATGTCGCTATATACCCGCCTTTATAATATCCTCAGTATGTCGTTGTAGGTTATGACCACTATCAGAAGCAGCAGCAGGCCAAAGCCGATCATATGGATAAAGTTTTCCTTCTGCGGCTCCACAGGCCTGCCCCGTACTTTTTCAATCAGCAAAAAAAGAATGCGGCTGCCGTCCAGGGCCGGTATGGGAAAAAGATTGAACAGCCCCAGGCTTATGGAGAGCAGCGTGGCCACGCTTACCAGGTTCAAAAGCCAGCTGGTGCTTTTTACGGCCTCGCCAATGGTGGCCACTATCTGCACCGGCCCCCCCAGCTGTATGGGAGTCTTCCCCATCAGCCCATTGCCCAGCAGGTTCAAAATCTGCGCAGTGGTGGAAAAGGTGTGCTTGGTGCCCAGGGCCAGGGCGGAAATGGGGTTGGCCTTTTTAAGGGTTGGCTGAATGCCTATCAGGTAGTGTCCCTGATCGGAGTAGGGGACTACATTTTTAATCGTAACCTGATGCCCTGCCCGGTTTACCGTTATATCGAGGGGCTTTCCGGAGCTGGAGGCCACGGTCTGGCTGAGCATTTCCCAGCTTTCTATCCTGGCCCCGCCAATGCCGGTAATTATATCACCGGGACGAATGCCCGCCTCTGCCGCCGGCTTACCTTCCAGTACAGCACGGACCCTGGTGCTGGGAGCGTCGGGCAGCCCGTAAAACATAAAAATAGACGCCAGCAGCAGAATGGCCAGCACAAAATTCATCAGCGGCCCGGCTGTTATTACACCTATTCTCTGCAGCACCGACTTCCTGTTAAAGCCCCTTTCCTCATCAGCATCTTCCTCCTCCTCGGAGGGGTCCATCCCGGCCATGCGGACAAAGCCCCCCAGCGGGAGAAGCCGCAGGTTGTATACTGTCTCCCCCCTGGGAAGCGATATGATTTTGGGCCCGAAGCCCAGGCTGAATTCGTGAACCTTTATGCCCACCATTTTAGCCACCGAGAAATGGCCCAGCTCGTGAATAAAGATAAGTATCCCGAAAACAACTATTGATGCCAGAAAAGTACCCATAATTTATCACCCTTTATTGTTAAGGTCTAAAACCATCCTGCTTTAACCGCACCTATTATATTCTGCCGTATTACAGCACTATTTAAATCCGTAGTAGGGCAGCTGTTATTTGGGGTCCACCTGCCGGGCCCTTTCCCTGGCCCAGCGGTCTGCCTCCAGTATCTCCTCAAGGCCGGGCCGGTCTATAATGTCATGGCGGCCCACCACTTCCTCAACCACCCGGTAAATGGCTGTAAACCTTATTCTCCCGGCCAGAAACAACTCCACGGCCACCTCATTGGCGGCGTTCATTACCGCCGGAAGGGTGCCTCCCCGCCCGCCCACCCGGTAAGCCAGGTCAAGAAGGGGAAACCGGCCTGTGTCCGGGGGCTCGAAGGTCAGTGCACTTATTTTGGCCGGGTCCAGCCTGGGAACATTCCCGGGCAGCCGGTCCGGATAGGTGAGGGCATACTGAATGGGCAGTCTCATGTCCGGCAGCCCCAGCTGGGCCATCACTGACCCGTCCCTGAACTCCACCATGGAGTGTATTATGCTCTGGGGATGGACAACCACCCTTATTCTATCGTAATCAAGTCCAAACAGCCACCTGGCCTCAATAACCTCCAGGCCCTTGTTCATGAGAGTGGCTGAGTCCACTGTTATTTTCTTCCCCATGCTCCAGTTGGGGTGGGCCAGGGCCATTGACACGGTAACCCTTTCCAGGTCCGGCTCCTTTCGGAAAGGGCCTCCCGATGCCGTTAGGATTATACTTTCCACCTCACCGGGCCGGGATCCCCGCAAGCACTGCCATATGGCCGAGTGCTCGCTGTCCACCGGAAGAATATTAACCCCTTTTCCGGCCGCCAGGCTGGTTACCAGAGACCCTGCGGCTACCAGTGTCTCCTTGTTGGCCAGGGCAATGTCCTTCCCTGCCCTGATGGCCTCCACCGTCGGCAGGAGCCCGGCTGTGCCGGTCACCGCAGTGATCACCACTCCGGCAGTGGGGTGGGAGGCCACAGCCCGCAGCCCTTGAGACCCCCAGAGTATTTCGGGAACCTTTCCGGCAAACTCCCGGGCCAGCGCCAGCGCATCGTCCTCTTTTTCCACCGAGACCAGTAGCGGCCCATACCTTTTTATCTGTTCTCGCAAAAGCTTTATATTTTTTCCGGCCGCCAGCCCCACGATGCGAAAGTCAGGCCGCCCGTCCAGCACATCCAGCGCCTGGCGGCCGATAGAGCCGGTGCTGCCCAGTATGGAAACTCCTTTAATAAAACACACCCCCGGAATTAATTTATAAATTACACCCTTTTTAGCGCCTTGTATACGGACTGGAAGGTAATTAGCAGTATGGGGCCCAGAAAAAGGCCGGCCACCCCGACCAATTTCAGGCCTATATACATGACGGCCAGCACCGCCAGGGGATGCAGCCCCAGGTTGGAGGCCACCACCCTGGCCTCAAGGGTCTGCCTGACCAGCCATATCAGCAGGTAAAGCACCAGCAGCTTTATGCCAAAGGCCACATTGCCGATTATGAAGCTCCATATGGCCCAGGGCAATATAATGGCGGCCGGCCCCAGCACCGGCAGAACATCGAAAAGGCCTATCAGGAGTCCCAAGGTCAGGGCATACTTGGCTCCTATTATATAAAGCCCCACGATAGCCTGTACAGTAGTAAGGGACATCAGAAAGGCCTGGGCCCTGATATAGCTCAGGAAAGCCCTGGACACCTCCCGCATCACCTGCAGGCTCCTGTCACTCCATGGAGAAGGTATAATGTTCATCCACAGTTTGACAATAAGCTCCCGGTCCTTGCTGAAAAAATAAATGGCTATCAGCGAAACTATTATGCCGAGCACCGCCCCTGGAAGGGCCGAGGCCAGTCCTATAAGAAACTGGGCCAGGGCGCCGGCCATGTCGGAAAGGTTGCCGGTCATGTTTCCCAGGCCTTCCCTCAATTTTAGAGTAACGTCCGGAGGCAGGCTGAAATACAGCAGTTTACTGCGCTCAAAGGTGTAGGTGGTAAACTCCTGAACAGGCTTTACATACCGGGGAAGGTACAGAGAAAGCTCACTCAGCTCCCTGACCAGCCTGGAAATGGCCAGGGTAATCAGAAGGCCTAAGCTCCCGAAAATGGTCAGCATTGACAGGGCCACTGCCGCAGACCGGCTCATACGGGTCCTGGCGGTAAGAAGGCTTATGGCCGGCTCCATCAAGAGGGCCACCAGTGCCGCTATAATAAAGGGCACCAGTATGGTCAAAGCACCGCTTAAAATAACAAATAACTCCGGCACAAAGTAAATCGCAGAGAAATACATAAGGGCCAGGGCGGCCCCTGCCAGAATAACAGCCTGGATATACTTCGACATATCACCGACTCCTCATCCTATTGGCCAGAAGGCTAAAAGGTAGTAAACCGCAGGGGCTGCGAAGATCAGGCTGTCAAACCTGTCCAGCACCCCTCCATGGCCGGGTATAATATTTCCGCTGTCCTTTATTCCCCCCTGCCTCTTCAGGCTTGACTCAAACAGGTCGCCGATTATACCGAAAACACCGGCCACCGCACTTACCGCCAGAACCTGTCCCGGGGGTAGTGAAGGAAATAGCAAATATACCCCAAAAGCCCCCAGGATACCTCCGGCCAGGCCGCCCACGGCTCCCTCAACTGTCTTGCCGGGGCTTAACTCCGGAGCCAGCTTCCTTTTGCCCAATTTTTTTCCGGTAAAATAGGCCAGGGTGTCGCCGGCCCAAATAGCCGCCAGAAGGGTCAGTATCCACAGCTGGCCGCCGTCCAGTGTCCTGATCAGGTAAAAATAAATAAAAAGACTTATGTAAAGTGTCCCGGTCAGCCTTACCGCCACACCCGCAGGTGTTACCCCGGGGTAGCTCAGCACCCCGCTGATAAGTATGATCATAACCACCGGGACTACCGCCAGCCCATAGAAACCCACTCCTCCCCACAGGGCGCCGGCCGATAAAACCAGCATACCGGCCGCCATTATGAAAAAGGAGGTCTTGGTTTCAGTTAACAAAAATAATCTATCAAACTCGTAAAGAGATAAAAGCATAATCAGCACGGTGGCGGCAAAAAGCAGCCAGCCCCCCCGCCAGACAGCCGCCAGCAAAACCGGAATACCCACGGCGGCGCTCAAAATCCTCTGATACAGCAAATAATCACCAGCCTACTCTTTTAGTCCCCCGAACCGGCGGTTTCTCCTTTGAAAGTCAACCACCGCCTCAATCAGGTGAATTCTTTTAAAATCCGGCCACATTACATCGGTAAGCCAGAATTCTGTGTAGGCCAGCTGCCACAGAAGGAAATTGCTGACCCGTAAATCTCCGGCCGAACGTATAAGAATATCGGGATCAGGCTGTCCCGCCGTATACAGGTGGTCTGAAATAACACTCTGGTTGATGTCGCCGGGAGAGAGATCCCCTGTGGCAACCTTGGCGCCGATCCTCCTGACGGCATCTTCCAGCTCAGCCCTCCCCCCGTAATTGAGGGCAATATTAAAATTAAGTCCGGTGCATTTTTTTGACATTTCATGGGCCCGGACCACAGCCTCCCGGGCCTTGGGGGGAAGATCAGCCAGCTTTCCTATAGCCCTTACCCTGACATTGTTCTTTACAAGGTCGTTTATTTCTTTATAGAGATATTCAACCAGCAGTTCCATCAGGCTGTCCACTTCCTCCTGGGGACGCTTCCAGTTCTCGGTGGAGAAAGCATATACCGTAAGAAATTCCAGCCCGATATCGGAGCTTGCTTTTACTACCTCGCGGAGGGACTCCACTCCGGCCCGGTGCCCCAAAGAGCGGGGCATGCCCCTGCGGCGGGCCCACCTGCCATTTCCGTCCATTATTATAGCCACATGACGCGGCATGAGGGTTGGATCCAGGGCCGCTTTAAGCAAATCCTCCTGGTCTATTTCCCTGTCCGGGGCCCTGCGCATGAGGTTCACTATATTTTTAAACACCGGGTCACCCCCACAATTGATTCATAAAGCAATGCCTGTAAGCAATAAAGACAACCCCCTCAGGGTCAGAGGGGGTTTTTTATTATTCTTCAACAATTGCTCCGGTGGGACAGGAATCAATGCATATACCACAGCTTTCGCATTTATCGTGGTCTATGTTGTAGGTTTCCCCCTCAATTATGGCCTCGTTGGGGCATGATTCCATGCAGGTCCCACAAGCCTGGCA
>Ga0209347_1005821_pt1 | contig 11397 bp, 8 predicted proteins | sample AutmiccommuBRH23_FD_187382 | JGI IMG/M metagenome (GOLD analysis project Ga0209347, IMG submission 187382) | Deep subsurface microbial communities from Mt. Terri, Switzerland - Autotrophic microbial communities BRH/23 (SPAdes) (version 2) | ecosystem: Environmental > Aquatic > Deep subsurface >...
AATTTCTATCATATCATCTTCAACCAGTAAAATGTTTAGACTTTTTCTCATTAGTAGTGTTTTTAATTAATGCCCCTATTTTTTAATTGTCAATAACTAACAATAATCATCAAAGATCATAAGAATGCATCATTTAAAGGTAAATATTCGACTAGTCTTAATTAAGTGTCGATGAACTGCAACTATTCATCGATGAATGAAAAAAGAAATACTCATCACCATCTATTTTATTGAAGCGTTGCGTTAATTTAATAAGATTTTTTCTGCTTTGTAAGTTGCCAAAACAAGTAACGATATTTCAATATTAAAAATAATAAATGTTACAATATGTCAAAATTTAACATGTGAAAGTTTTGATTTTGAAAAAAACAAATTTAATATTCAACCATATGGTAATAAGGACAGCCTTTTTGTTTTAATTTCTCTAAGTTTTCCTCAAAATTGTCATTTAAAACACTTCCTGTTTTATCGTGACAAAACGGACATGCATTTATTTGTCCGTCGGTGTCTACATAAAGCCCCATCAATCCAGCATTAAAACATCCCCGTTTTCTTTGGTGGAAACCGTGATATACAATTAATGGGTACTCTTTAAAATGGCTGTGATTATTGAATTTTAGATACGTTTTTTCTAAAATAGCTTCATGTTCCGGCAACAGAAATACATCCTTTCCTGCATAATGACCCACCGCTTTAGGTTCCAAAAACTGAACAAATGAAACCTTTAATTTTTTAGCTAAATCCATATATTTCAATAGATTTTCTGCTGTGGCAAAAGACCTTGTGACGCAAACAGACAATGCCACAATCAAATTATTTTCCAGAGCGCTGTGAACTGCTTCAATCACCCATTCAAAAGATTTGTCATTACCTCTGAATTTATTGTGTTCTTGAGGCAAGTAATGATCCAAACTAATCACAACGCCGCTTAAACCCGCATTTTTTAATTTTTGGGCATTCTTAAAATTTAAGTGATAACCTGATGTGAGCATCCAAAAATCTGTTCCATTTTTGGCGTTTTCCATAGCGTTTATCATCATATTCACTTTAAGCATAGGTTCACCACCCGTAAAATAAATTTGGTTTACGCCTTTATCCTGCAATACAGAAATAATCTTTTCAACAGTTTCGTTTGTTAAAACATCTTTTTTATTCAGTGCTTCCCATTCAAAACAATGCTCACATTGCAGGATACATTTTTTGGTAATCGCCAAAAACACATTGTTAAACCGCTTAACTTCTTCATCCAGCAGAACAAATCTGTTCATTTCAGAAAGCACAAAAGATTTAAAAGTTGATCCGTTCCATCCCGGAATATACAAACCCATATAATACTTGCCGTTTGCTTTTACCATTTTCCGAATCACATTGTTTCCTTTTACCGATTTTCGTAATTTTAGAAAATGTTGCAAGACGTTAATTGCTGTAATCGGATTTTTATATTTTGCAATGGCCAAGCTAAAAATCGTCAGTCTCAATCTTTTTCTAATAAAAAAAATTGGCCAGCCATAAACTATTTTCTGTCCTTCAACCTCACTGATTTTATTGGCAGATTTAAATCGAAATAGATTTAATAGACTGACAATATAATCTTTACCGAAAATATTGGATATTGATGTTGTTAAACTATTCATTGCTTTGTACAATTAGATCCAGCATATGAGGATTGGAAACATATTGAAAATAAGTCTCTTTTGAAAAACGTGTAAAAGCGCCTTTTTTCCTGAAAGATTTGAGTTCCGCAAAATCGGGTTTCCCTTTATAATCCCTAATATAGGTATAATAACCGCTGTTTTTAAGAAAAACCGTTGTTGAGGTGTTAGCGGTTCGACTTTCATCAGCAACAAAATCAATGGTTGTTACGCTCCCTATTTTAGACTGAATCAGATACTTATCATCTGCATCAACCAATTCATTAGTAACATTATTTCCTTCTTCATCAAATGCCTGTTTTGGTTTTATGTAAGAAATTTGAATGGGTTGATTTTTAGAAAAATCAATGCCCGCATAATCTATTTCCCAAAACATAAATCCGCTTTCCAATTTAATTGAAATTTTAGTATCTCCTGATTTTTCAAATTCAATAGGCACCACAAATTCCCTTTTTGCCAAAGGTCCGGTGACATTTTCATACGCAACAAGTTTCCATCCGGTTGAATTTTTGACATAAATTCCTAGAGGAATTCCCTGATCAAGCATCCACTGCCAGCTTTTTGCGCTCGAAACACTTTCCTGATTTTTTTGAAACTCGTTGAAAAACGTTCCCAATTTCTCATTGAATTTTCCATACATATAATCCAGCCAATAAGAATTTCTTGCAGTCAGCACCAATTTTGCTGATGCCACATTTTTTGGCTTCGCAAATTCTAAAACAACGCTGTTTAATTCATCGCCATTAACCATATTATCGTTAAATTGATAGGAAATATCATCATTTTCCATAAAAGGTTTCAAATCGGCATTCAAATCATTTACAATCAATTTTGAAGGTGTATTTAATTGCGAAATGGTTTGTGCATTTCCTTTACTGTCCAATAGAACCCTGAAATTCTGATTGTGTTTTATCTCAATCAAATTCAACAAATTTGTATACTGAATTTCTTTTAATTCATTGGAAACCTTAATGGAATAGAAACCATCTTTGGATTTCAGACTGGGCAGCAACAAGTAATCATCGCGTTCTAATTTTGCCCTGATTGCGCCGGGATACAATTCTCCCTGGAAGATATAATTTTCCCCATCATTGGCATATATAAACGGACAAGAACTTTTTGTTAAAGCAACAATAACACCTACTAAAACCAAAGCGCCAGCAACGCCGGCTGCGGCCATAAAAATGGAGCGCCCCGTGGCTTCATCGTAAACTTCGATCTTTTCAAGCTTTGAAAAAGGCAAAACAACGGCTGAATTTTCGCTCATATCCAAAGCTGCATTTGAATAAAAATGCACCTCATAAGTAGGATTGCCTTTGCCTTTATTATAGCGATATGCTGAATTCCCGGGATTTGCCACATAATAAGTGTGGTCAGCATTTAATGGTTTTGTTATTGCCGTCAATTGTTGATTGTCGTTATCAACAACAATGGATGCCAAATGCATCGTTTTCCCTCCTGAATGTAAAATCACATACTTATTGGCGCCATAATTTTCTATACTGGCAGCATTAATCGAGTCACCTGTTTGCACTTTCCCAACTTTATAATATGAACAGGTTATCACCAACAATAACAAAATTAAAAAAACAAAGAGTTGTGTTTTTGAATAGGGAAGTTTTCTGAGCCCAGTTAAAGACTTAAATTTGCTTAAAGTCATAAAATTAAATTTAAAACCATTCAATTATTCCATTTAGCGGAATTTTAAAAAACAATGACGAGAAAATTTCTATAAATGAAAAACCTGAAAAGTATTGTTAATCTAAAAGCTAAAAAATTTAAAATGGGGTAACCATCACTGTATCGGTGAAATAGAAGATTTTGCACAGTGTAAAAGCTCATTTAAATTTAAGACAAAAATACCTTATTGCCAAATTTATAGGATTAAATTATGTGCTTGCCACTTTCCTGATTTCAATTATGCGTATTATAATTTGCAAATACAAACCGCAGCTAACAAAAATTCTTTGGCTTAGATTACAAATTAATTCATTCTTTCCCTAAATTGCACACATGAAAGCGGTCACCGTAAAAGAAATTAAAACAGAATTGTTGCATTATTCCCAAAAAGAATTGGTGGAGCTTTGTTTGCGTTTGTCGAAATTTAAAAAAGAAAACAAAGAACTGCTCACCTATCTTTTGTTTGAATCTTCCAATGAAGAAGGCTATATCAGCAGCATCAAACTGGAAATTGATGAACAGTTTGAACTGGTGAACACCAAAACGTATTACTTCATAAAAAAAAGCGTCCGTAAAATTCTGCGCAACATTAAAACAGCCATCCGCTATTCAAAAAACAAGGAAACTGAAGTGGAACTCCTCCTCTACTTCTGCAAAAAACTGAAGGATTTTAAACCTTCCATCCATAAAAATACGGTACTCAAAAATTTGTTCGACAGAGAAATTGCTTCCATCGAAAAAAAGATGCTCGCTTTACACGAAGATTTACAGTATGATTATGAGCAAGTTTTGCAAGAATTATATCTTTAGACTAAATAAAAATGAACAAAAAAAAGATAAAAAATTAAAAAGTCGAAAGTTCAAAATTCGTAAATCTAAAATCATAAAGCCTTATATTTGCGCAACCAAAAACAACATGAACTATACGTTGCTCTCTTCACCCTTGCAAGGATTTACCGATTTTCGGTTTAGAAATGCCTTTAACGCCATTTTTGGCGGCATAGACACTTTCTATTCGCCTTATATTCGCCTAAACGGAAGTTTGGTGATTAAAAAGGCGTATGAGCGCGACTTGCTGCCCGAAAATAATGTGGGTTTGGAAGTGATTCCACAAATTATCACCAATGATGCCGAGGAATTTTTGTTTGTGGCCAACTACGTGCAGCAACTTGGCTATAAAGAATTAAACTGGAATTTAGGCTGTCCGTACCCAATGGTCACCAAATGCGGTATGGGATCCGGACTCATCAGCGACCCGGAAAGAATTGACAAAATTCTTGAAAAAGTTCACGCCGAATCGGACATAATTGTCTCAATGAAAATGCGTTTGGGTTATGAAAACACAGAAGAAATTTTGCATGTTTTACCCATTTTGGAAAAATACCCCATTAAAAACGTTGCCATCCACGCGCGTATTGGCAAACAATTGTATAAAGGCGGTGTACATTTAGACGCTTTTCAGCAATGCATTAACCAAACCAGCCTAAAACTGTATTACAACGGTGACATTACTACCGTGGCAAAATTTCATGAAATGCAGGAACGTTTTCCAACCATTGACCATTGGATGATTGGCCGCGGATTGATTGCCGATCCTTTTTTGCCGAGTATGATCAAAAGCAATTCAACAAAATATCCTGCAAACAAATTGGAACTTTTTAAGGAGTTTCACGACATCCTTTTTCAGAATTACAGTGAATCGTTGTCGGGTTCAACCCATCTTTTATTGAAAATGTACCATTTGTGGGAATACTTTTCCGTGCTGTTTTCAAATCCGCACAAAGCCTTAAAAAAAATTAAAAAAGCTGGCAGCATTAAAAATTACCAAGCTGCGGTAAAAGATATTTTGGACACGGAGCGAGATCTTCGTTAAGATTTAACGTTGTTGTGAGTTCCAAATCCGCGTTATTGTATTTATCACAAACCTTCAACAAAAATATTGCTTCTGTGTAAAAAACTCCTATTTTTGCTTCACACAAATTGATTATCTTCAATCCGAATAAAGTAATAAACAAAAACAACATGATAAAGTCGTTCCTCACATTTCCTTTATTATTACTTCTATTTACACTATTGTTTTTCAGCAGTTGCAATAAAGGCAAATCCCAAGAGCAAAACTTGGACAACTTCGAAAAAGACACTGTAAAAATTGCAATAAACCCGGAAAAGAAAATTTCCATAATCGATACGGTCGACTACAACCAAAGAATGTTGGCTTTATCCAATAACGACACCACCGGATTTTGGCCCGTAAAAACCCCATATCCATTGCCTGGGGCGGTATTGCCTTACAACAGAATTATTGCCTTTTACGGAAATCTGTATTCCACAAGAATGGGGATCTTGGGAGAATTGCCTAAAGACGAAATGCTAAAAAAACTGCAAGGCGAAGTTGCCAATTGGCAAGCCGCAGACCCAGCCACAAAAACAATTCCAGCCTTGCACTACATCGCTGTCACAGCCCAAACCAAGCCAGGAAAAGCAAATTTGCACCGTTTGCGAATGCCTTTTAAGCAAATTGACACCATCCTAAATTGGGCAAAATCTATTGATGCTTTGGTGTTTTTGGATATTCAGGTTGGTCACAGCAACGTAAAGGATGAAGTTACTGCGCTGGAAACTTATCTTAAACTGCCCAACGTTCATTTGGGAATTGATCCTGAATTTTCCTTAAAAAATGGCCATGTTCCCGGCACCAAAATTGGAACTTTTGATGCCTCGGACATCAATGATGCGATTGATATTTTGGCAAACTTGGTCCGAGAAAACAACCTGCCTCCAAAAGTGTTGGTCGTGCACCGATTTACGCAAGGAATGGTGACCAATTATAAAAACATAAAAACAGTTCCCGAGGTTCAGATAGTGATGGATATGGACGGATTTGGCTCTAAAATTTTAAAAAGATCAACGTACCTGCGCTATATTTACAGAGAACCTGTGCAATTTACCGGCTTTAAATTATTTTATAAAAACGACAATAAAAATAACTGGAAAATGTATTCGCCTGAAGAGTTATTAAAATTTACCCCCAAACCCATTTATATTCAATATCAGTAAATCATGTAATCAAAACCAGATTACGAGATCCGATAAAAAATTTACTTAGCCAGAAAAAAGATAAAATGAAAACCTATAAGCACTTTGAAACTGACCGGTTAATTTTACAGCCAACCACTTTGGCAGACGCCGAATTCATTTTTGAATTGGTGAATACACCCAAATGGTTTAAAAATATTGGTGACAGAAATGTAAAATCGGTTGAAGATGCCAAAACATATATCAAAGAAAGAATGACGCCACAACTGGAAAAACTTGGTTATGGAAATTATACCTTGATCAGAAAAGTTGACAACCATAAAATAGGCACTTGCGGTTTGTATGACCGGGAAGGTTTGGAAGGTGTAGATATTGGCTTTGCCTTGTTGCCGGCATACGAAAATTTGGGCTATGGTTATGAAAGTGCGGCAAAATTACTGGAAGTTGGCATTAAAGAGTTTCATATTAAACGCATCAGCGCCATCACCACCAAAGAAAATATAGCCTCACAAAAACTCATAGAAAAATTGGGACTTAAATACGTAAATATCATAAAAATGCCCGATGATGAAGAGGAATTACTGCTTTACAGTTTGTAATGTTGAAAATTCCCCATTGCATATTTATTAAATAAAAAACTACTTTTCCCTAAATTGAATCAGCTTCTATCCAATTTGGTTTGACTTAGTATTTTCAATTTAAATCATAAAAGACCTTACAAATAATTTTATTGGAAGCATCAGCACAATCATCAACATTTTTATGTCCGCACAAATATTTGTTATATTTGCAACTATGAAAACACTTTGTTTCATCTTGTCATTATACGTTTTTTTCCTTTCGGTGGTTCCTTGCTGCTCGGATGATGGCTGCATTGATGAGACAATCACTGAAAATGCCTACAATCATTCACAAGAACCTGCGGAAGAAGGCGATTGCAATCCCTGTTCTCCATTTCTTAACTGCGGTACTTGCATAGGTTTTGTTTTTACAAATTTGCAAATTGACGTTGCTGAAATCCCTACTGTTGAAAATCATTTTGTTCCAATTTACAAACCCCAATTTTTTGATGATTTTTTTGATAAGATCTGGCAACCGCCAAAAATAAGTTAATGATAAAATTAGCGGACTTCATCACTTTTATTTGTGGTGTATTTCCCCGTTTAACCCAATCTTAAATTATTTACTTAATCATTTTAAAATGAAAAAATTTATCTTGCCTTTTTTGGCAATCATATATACTTCGTTGGCTTTTGGACAACATACCTTTAAAGCCATCATCAAAGACAGCGAAAGCAAACAATTTCTTTTGGGCGCAACCGCAATTTTACAAGGCACCACCAATGGCGCAAGTGCCGACCAAAACGGTTATCTGGAAATCAAAAATATTCCCGGCGGAAAACAAACCATCATTTTTAGTTATGTGGGTTATCAGGAAAAAAAGAACACTTTTCTTTTTCCTTTGATTCAAACCGAACCATTTATTATTTTGCTTTCGGCTGCTGAAGGCGAAGAACTGGAAGAAGTGGTCATTTCTTCTACCCGTTCAAGCAGAACAATAGACAATATTCCAACAAGAATAGAAGCCATTTCGGGCGAAGAGCTGGAAGAAAAAGGAAATATGAAACCTGGCGATATCCGCATGATGCTGAACGAAAGCACGGGTATTCAAACGCAGCAAACATCGGCCACAAGCTACAATTCAAGCATTAGAATTCAAGGACTCGACGGAAAATACACCCAAATATTAAAAGATGGTTATCCGCTTTATGCAGGTTTTTCCGGCGGATTAAGCTTGTTGCAAATAGCGCCTCTCGACTTAAAACAGGTGGAAGTGATTAAAGGCGCTTCCTCAACACTTTATGGCGGCGGCGCGATTGCCGGATTGGTAAATCTTGTTTCAAAAACACCGGAAGAAGAAAGAGAATTAAGTTTTATGCTTAACGGAACTTCTGCATTGGGTTTGGATGTAAGCGGATTTTACGCGAAAAAAAATGATAAAATTGGCACAACAATATTTGCATCCTACAATGCCGGAACAGCTTACGACCCTTCCGATATTGGTTTTACCGCAATTCCTGAATTTACGAGATATACGGTCAATCCTAAATTATTTGTGTATTTCAATGATAAAACCACGTTAAATGCCGGTGTAAATACCACAATTGAAAAACGCATTGGCGGCGATATAAAATATATTGAAAACAATGGCGATGAAACACATAGTTATTTTGAGAAGAATAATACCAACCGTTACAGTGCCCAGTTGGGACTTGACCATACCATTAACGACAACTCAAAATGGTCATTTAAAAACAGCTTGAGTTATTATGACAGATCCATTGAAATTCCGAGTTTTAAATTTTCGGGAGTTCAATTGTCTTCTTTTAATGAAGCAACCTACCATTACAAAGTTGAAAATTCTGAATGGATTTCCGGTTTAAATTTATGGACAGACAAATTTACCCAGGATCAATTTGACGCATCTGAAACTGTGGATTACCATTACACAACTTTTGGCGGATTTGTTCAAAATACCTGGAATGCCACCGAAAAATTTATTCTTGAAACTGGTTTGCGCGGCGACTACCAAAACGAATATGGCTTTTTTGCATTGCCAAGAATTTCCGGACTTTTAAAAGTGAATCCGAAATTATCGCTGAGACTTGGCGGCGGTTTGGGCTACAAAACCCCAACCGTTTTTACGGAAGATGCAGAACGAATTCAGTTTAGAAATGTATTGCCCATTGACGTTTCAAATACAGAAGCCGAGAAATCTGTAGGCGGAAATTTTGACATCAATTATAGAACCTCTCTTTCAGACAACATGGCTTTTAGCATCAATACCTTGTTTTTTTATACGGAAATTAAAAATCCGTTAATACTGATGCCAACCAGTGAAAATTCATATCAATTTCAGCAACCAAAAGGCGCTATTGACACCAAAGGAATTGAAACAAATGTAAAACTGACTTATGGCGACTTAAAACTTTTTGTGGGTTACACTTTGGCAGATGTGAAGGAGCATTACAACGGAGAATCAACAAAATTTCCCCTGGTGGCAAAGCACCGGCTCAATAATGTATTGATGTATGAAATAGAAGATTCTTTAAAAATGGGTTTGGAAGCTTATTATTTTAGTCCGCAAAAACTAAATGACGGAGCTCAGGGCAAAGAATATTGGCTCTTTGGGTTTATGGTTGAAAAAATTTGGGATTCGTTTTCAATTTTTATCAATTTTGAAAATTTTGGGGATACGCGACAAACAAAATTCGACACCATTTATACCGGCACCATTACCAACCCAACATTTAGGGATATTTATGCCCCAGTTGACGGATTTGTAATCAACGGCGGATTAAAAATTAAGTTGTAACACAAACAAAAAAGGAATTTCAGTAAAATAATAACTGCTGGAAAACTACAAATCAAACATATTGGCTTTTCTGGTTCGTTTTTTAAGTTTAAAAATTCGGTCCTGATAATATTCCTTTAACTCATCTATAAACGTCAGCGGATTTTCATATTCCGTCAGCACTTTATAGGTGTGTTTGGTTTTGGCGATTTGTAACTGTTTTTCCAATTTCTCAACCTCATTTTGTAAATAAGCATCTTCTTTAAAATTTATGTTTTTTTCAGAAGCTTCAGGAAAATGCATCATCGCATTCCCGCTAAAAATGTGTGTATGAAAAATTTGAAGTTCGGCCAAGTTGCCGGATTGGTAAATTTCTATCAATTTGGTGGTCACTTCTGTTGCCAGGTCAATTTTTTCGTCGTGCATCGAAAATTTGTCGGGATGCACAAAAAGCATGGCTTCGCGGTACAAGCGTTTCTTTTCTTTTTGGTCGTCTTTGCTTGCGGATTTTGTGGTGTTTATGGCGATCACTTTCAAGCCCTCCAAATCCTTAAAGTTTTTACCTTTCTTTTTTTGCGCAAAGCGTTTTTCCTTTTTTTCCAGTTGCACTTTTTTGTAAAGTACCGTTAACTCCTGTTCTTCAATTAGTTCATTGCTTAAATGCGAACGCAAAACAGCTTCAAAAGCAGCTGTTTTTTGTTCAATGTCATTCAGTTCCTTTTGCAAAAGGTTGATTTTAGTTTTCAGCGACAGTTGCTCTTGCTCATTATCGTTTGAAGCAGGAAGTGTGTTTTTAGTCATTTATAAAATATAGGTGTGCAAATTTGCTAAAAAAATTGCAAATAGCCGACATTACTTAATTTGTGGGATTGCAAATTATTTTAAGCGGTCTTTTTTAGACAGAAAAAACAAATTCTTATTGATGAAATACTGTCGTATTCTTTTATCAACTTCAGATTTTTTTGATTGAATAATATCATCGCTTAAACCAATCAACGTTTTAATTTTTAGGTTAATTTCATCGAGTTTTTGGACTTTTATTCGCTCGTTATGGGCAGTACTGTATTGGTTTTCTTCCACAATGCTTAAAATTTGATGAGAGCTTACCGCTTCGCCGGAAACCAACAACTGCAAAATTTCCATCGCTTTTTGATCAAACTCAATAAATTTATTTTGATAACGCAAGCCATTATCCAACAAAACAATTTTCTTTCTTTTTTTGAATTGCTTAAATCCAAAATTAGCCAACAAAGCACTAAACATCAAAAATGCAACCAATGAAAATGATCCTTTTAACAAATTATGATTGCTGTAAAATGCTTGTGCAGAAACAAATTCACCAATAAATTCATTTTCACTGGCACTTCTGAAATAAACATTATTAGTATGTTTATAATTATTTGCTCTATATGAGAAAAAATAAAAGCGGTCATTCAAAAAATAATGATTTAAAACCGGTATCATATTATGAGAATATTTACCGTGTTTAAATTTGGTGTGTTTGTTATTGCCTAGATCTATGGTTGATATTCCATTGGTATAAATCATCAATAAAGATTTTTTATAACGTATTGGATGGCCAAGATTGGATAAATCAATGAATTCACTTGTTCCCAAATAATGCCATTCGTTCAATTTAAAATTGTATTTCCACACTTCATTATTAAAATACAT
>Ga0209347_1005822_pt1 | contig 11396 bp, 9 predicted proteins | sample AutmiccommuBRH23_FD_187382 | JGI IMG/M metagenome (GOLD analysis project Ga0209347, IMG submission 187382) | Deep subsurface microbial communities from Mt. Terri, Switzerland - Autotrophic microbial communities BRH/23 (SPAdes) (version 2) | ecosystem: Environmental > Aquatic > Deep subsurface >...
ACCGTCGCCTCGGTGCGCCCCGACGACCAGTTGATGTCGATCCCGCAGCACACGCTGCTCTACCGGGCGCGGCGCGGCATCTCGATTGCGCTGGCTGTTGCCGCGGTATTTGCCGAGGGGTCCGATCTCGAAAGCCTGCAGGCAAGGAATGCGCGCGCGCCGCTGGAAGGCGAGGACGCGTCGATCTTCAAGAAGCTTCTGTCAGCATCTGCCTACGTTTCAGCATTCACGTTCGCTTCCTACCTGCTGCAACTGATCGAGGCCGATGGCGAGGCGCCGAACGACATCCAGGAGCCGGACTTCCTGTTCGACACGCCGCAGGATGCGCTGAAGTCGCTGATTGCGGGGCTCGATGGGGTGCTGGCCGGCGCGAAGAGCGACGCGGATCTGGCGGTACGGGCGAAAAGTTTTGCGCGCGTGGCGATGGAAGGGCTGCTCGCGCGCAAGGGTCGTTTCGACGGCATCGGCAGCTTCGACGACGCGCATATCCGCATCGAGGCGGATGATTTCAATCTCGACGGCTTTGATGTAGCGCCGGGCCAGAAGCGCACCAAGCTGGTGATGACGTTCAAGAAGCCGAACGAGATCATCGGCAACCACATCGCCAAGTTTCAGGCCATGAAGCTGGCCAAGATGCTGATGGCGTATGATTTCGACCGCCAGCTCAATCCGTTCGTGGAACTCGGCGGCTTCCTGTTCACTTTCATCGGCGACGGCGCGCCCGGCACCGGCAAGACGATCCTGATCCAGATGCTGGCCGGGCTCGTCAACGACTACTGCCAGATTGCCGGCTACCCGTTCCACTACGAGAATTTCGGCGTCGACCAGATTTCGTCCTACCAGGGCAAGTCGGGACAGAACTGCAAGCAGTTCGTGACCAACGTGATCAATCCGCGCGCCATCGGCTTCGGCACGGTCGACGATATCGACCAGGTGGCGGCCAAGCGTTCCGACGACCGCGCCTCGGCCGGCCAGCAGGAAGTCACCGGGGTGCTGATGGAGAGCTTTGCCGGCGCGACCACGGTGGTGCGCGGCAACTGCTCCTTCGGCATGTTTTCCAACTATCCGGAGAATGTCGACGATGCGCTGCGCCAGCGCGCCGGGGCGCGATGGCTGGTCGACGGTCCGCAGACGCGCGACGACTATATCGACATCTTCGTGCTGCTGGCCGGCAAGAACCACAAGATACCGCTCGGCGACCATGAACTGTTCGAGGCGCAGGTGATCCAGAAGGCCGTTTCGGCGGCCTATGAAGAGCATTCAAAGCCGCAGGAAGAAGGGTTGAAGAAGGTCTATGACCGCTATCTCGACGAATTCGGCGAGCCGAAGACCATGTCGGACATCGGCACCTATCTGCACCTGATCAAGGAAGCCGAGCCGCGCTTCACGGGCCGCGCCATCAAGAACGTTACCGACGCCATCAAGATGCGCGCCATGGACATCGAGCTTCCCGACGCTTGGTTCGAGACGCCGGAGGCTTTCATGCACAAGGGCTACGACGACAAGAAGGCGATGATCGAGGAACTGCGCGGGCCGTTCTCCATGGCCATGGTGATGCAGGAGATCAACCGCTACGCGGATTCGGAATTCCGCTATTCCGACCGCTCCGACGATGCCGATGTGTCAAAGCTGCTGCGCGATGCGCGCCTGCGCGAACGCGCGGTGCGCGAAATGGAGGAGATGAAGAAGAACGGGCAATGGAATGCTTGAGGTGACGCTACCCCTCACCAGCCTGTCGGCAGCCTCCCCCGCGAGCAACAGAGGGAGGGGGGGCTCGACGTTGAGGCCATTTCCGATTGGAGCGGCAGCAATTATTTGCCATCGCTCGACAGTCTCGTGTGGGAATAAGGCATGACCGCGCTAAAGCCCGACCTGCTGCGCGATAACGACCTGATCTATGGCCGGCTGCTGACCATCGACCAGCCACACCTGATCGAGCGCTACAACAAGGCGCTGGTGGCGTTCGGGATGAAGCCGACCAAGCTGAAATCCTTCGAGATCGACCGCACCGGATTTTCGCCGGAGATCGCCGAGGAGTTGGGCGACTATCAGTATCTCGACCCCAACGAGGTCAACCGCCGCTTCATCATCCTGACGCCGGCGCAGGCCGACCTGCCGGTCGTCCACACCGCGTTTTCCAACACCTCGCAGCTTGTCTACGAATTCTTCGAGAAAAACGCGCGCGCCATCAACGCGCTGACCATCAAGGACGTGATCTACGGCGAGCTCGAGGATTCGGTGTCGAAGGTCGACGACATTGAGGATCTGCTGTCGATAAATCAGGTCGAATTCCGCGTGCTGTCGGCCGAGGACGTGATGGGCAAGGCCGCCGAACTTGGCAAGCTGACCAACCGGCTGGAGCAGGAGCCCGACGCCTGGCGCGACGACCAGATGCTGAACCGCATGGTGGAACTGGCCAAGATCTGCGGCGACATCCGCGAGAACGCGCTGGTGCCCGACCAGGTGATCTTCCGCCACAACGCCTTCTGGACCAGTCATTTCGGCGGTGTGTATGTATTTGTCGATCCCGACACGACGACAGTGATCAGCGATCCGGCAGCGCCCGGCTTCCGGCGCTCGCGACCGTGGCAGGTGAGCTATCTGTCGATCCATGACGCCGACCGGGTGTTCAAGTTCCTGACGGCGACCGGCCGTATCGAGTTGCCGCGCGGGTCGTGGATCGAGGCCTCCGGCTATCTCGAGCACCGCGCGGAGATGGTGATCCGCGCCCTGATCGGAAAGTCCGAGCCCATCCGCGAGCTTGGCTCCGTCGACAAGGTGTGGCTGCAGACCTGGATCCTGAACCATGCCGACCTGATCAACAGGGACGGCATCTTCCCGTTTCTCAATGCGGCCAAGCGGGAGATCGCCCGGCTCGGGCATCTGAAGATCGACGAGGTCCTTCCGCAGCACCGCTTCCTGGTGGTGCGCGCCAGGCCGGACCATCCGGACGCCTGGCTGACCAACCGGCTGATTTCGGATTTTGTGCCGTCGGATTTCGTCTCGCGCTACATCTTCAACAAGCAGGGTTTCTATTCGGACTACCAGGGCTGGCCGGAACCCTGGCGGCGTCATGTTGTGGACACGCTCAAGAGCACATATCTCAAGGACAAGGCGGGTCTTCGGGCGCGTCTATACGGACTTGTCGACTAGGGGGTTGCAGAATGCTTGATCCGATCGTGAATTTCTTCACCAGGATTTTCCAGTGGATCGGGCGCGGCATCGGCCTTGCCGTTGGCGTCATTCTGTGGCCGTTCTTGTGGGTGGGGCGCTGGTACACGCATCGCGGCTGGATTCTGAGATCCGTGCTCGGACTGGCTCTTGCGGTGCTCGTCGGCCTCTACGCCTATTTTTTCTGGACGACGCAGCGCTGGAACAATTTCGATCCGGACTACGTCGCCAAGTACGATGTGGCCACTCGAAAGGCATCTGCCGGCGAAGCGCTGGAGCCCGTGGCGGGCGCAACTGCCACTCCCGGAGCGGCCAAGACCTGCGCACGTTCGACGATCACGGACGTTACCGCCGACCTGATCGATTTCAACGTCAACCAGAATGCCTGGGTGCCGTCGATGATCCTGTCCAAGATCGGGTTTTTCGGCGTGCCCTGGCGCCACACGCCATTCTTCGACAACAAGGCTGCCTTCCAATTGGGCGTGAACCAGGCGATCCGCCGCACCGCGATCGAACTTGTCGACACGCTCGGCCGCGTGCGCGGCACGTCGCAGATCGACCAGAACCTGCAGGATGCGCGCGGCGCCGTGACCTTCGACGAGGAAACATGGTATTTCGGCATCAGCCCGTTCGGGCCGAAGACGCCGACTCCGAGCTTCTATCGATCGGCCATCGGCCATCTGCGAACCTTCAATGACAGGCTCGAGGCCTGCAACGCGACCTTCGATGCGCGGGCGGACAATCTGGTCACCTTCCTCGACCGCATCGCCAGCGATATAGGCTCGACGTCCGACATGCTGCGAATCCGGTCCGAGGAATACAATTCCGGCTGGTTCGACACGCGTGCCGATGACCGGTTCTGGTTCGCCTACGGCCAGCTTTACGCCTATTACGGCATCATCCATGCGACGCGCGCCGATTTCCAGGAGGTCATCCAGTCACGCGGCCTTGCACCGCTGTGGGACCGCAGCGAGGAACGTCTGCGCGCCGCCCTCAACATCATGCCGTTCATCATCTCTAATGGCAATGAATCCGGCTGGATCATGCCGGCGCACCTGGCGACGATGGGCTTCTATGTGCTGGGCGCACGCGCAAACCTCGTTGAACTGCGCTCTGTGCTTGACCGGTAGACCACAGCCAAGCCGTGGCGGCGACAGGCAGGGGGCCGCGGCATCCGTGCCCCGTCTGTCGCTTTTTTCGCATTGTGCGCCTGTTTTGAGACGGCGTGCCTGGCCGTGCTCTTGCTTCTATGCGCCACGCGAACCGTTCGCAAAGGCGATACGACGCCCCAATCCAATTTTCTTTACAGGAAACATTCTTGCATGCTGGTTGACTGTTTCGCGGCAAGAAGGTTAGATCGCCGCCTGACGGCAGCGAGCGGGCCAGCGTGCCTTTAACCAGTTAACCGACCTGAATCTCAACAGTCCAATCCGAGGAAACGCCTTCATGGCCGAAGTTAAATCCGACATCGAGATCGCGCGCGCGGCGACCAAGAAGCCAATCATGGAAGTTGGTGAAAAGCTTGGCATCCCGCACGAACAGCTTTTGCCCTACGGGCATGACAAGGCAAAGGTCTCGGCCGAGTTCATCAAGTCGGTGAAGGGCAACAAGGATGGCAAGCTGATCCTCGTCACGGCCATCAACCCGACGCCGGCCGGCGAAGGCAAGACGACGACGACGGTGGGTCTTGGCGACGGACTGAACCGCATCGGCAAGAAGGCCATGGTGTGCATCCGCGAAGCATCGCTCGGGCCGAACTTCGGCATGAAGGGCGGTGCTGCTGGCGGCGGTTATGCGCAGGTCGTGCCGATGGACGACATGAACTTGCACTTCACCGGCGATTTCCACGCCATCACCACGGCCCACAATTTGCTGTCGGCTCTCATCGACAATCACATCTACTGGGGCAACGAACTCGGCATCGACAGCCGCCGCGTGGTGTGGCGTCGCGTCATGGACATGAACGACCGGGCGCTGCGCCAGATCAACGTGTCGCTGGGCGGCGTTGCCAACGGATTTCCGCGCGAGGCCGGCTTCGACATCACGGTCGCCTCGGAAGTCATGGCGATCCTCTGCCTGGCGCTGGACCTCAAGGACCTGGAAAAGCGCCTCGGCGACATCATCGTCGCCTATCGCCGCGACAAGACGCCGATCTATGCCCGCGACCTTAAGGCCGACGGCGCCATGACCGTGCTGCTCAAGGATGCCATGCAGCCGAACCTCGTGCAGACGCTGGAGAACAACCCGGCCTTCGTGCATGGTGGCCCGTTCGCCAATATCGCGCATGGCTGCAATTCGGTTGTCGCCACCACGACGGCGCTGAAGATTGCCGACTATGTGGTGACCGAAGCCGGTTTCGGCGCCGATCTGGGTGCTGAAAAGTTCTTCGACATCAAGTGCCGCAAAGCGAACCTTAAGCCGGCCGCGGCCGTCATTGTCGCCACCGTGCGCGCCATGAAGATGAATGGCGGCGTCAAGAAGGAAGATCTGGGGCCCGAGAATGTCGACGCGGTCAAGAAGGGCTGCGCCAATCTCGGCCGCCATATCGAGAATGTGAAGCAGTTCGGCGTACCGGTGGTGGTCGCGATCAACCACTTCACCACGGATACTGATGCCGAGATCCAGGCGATGAAGGATTTCGTTGCCTCGCAAGGCTCCGAAGCCATCCTGTGCAAGCATTGGGCCAAGGGTTCGGCCGGCATCGAGGACCTTGCGCGCAAGGTGGTCGAGGTCGCCGAATCCGGATCGGCGCAGTTCTCGCCGCTCTATCCCGACGAGATGCCGCTGTTCGACAAGATCAACACGGTCGTGCAGCGCATCTACCGCGGCTCGGAAGCGATTGCCGACAAGTCGGTTCGCGACCAGCTGCATGCCTGGGAGAAGGCCGGCTACGGCAACCTTCCGGTGTGCATGGCCAAGACGCAGTATTCCTTCTCGACCGATCCGAATCTGCGCGGCGCGCCCACCGGCCACACGGTGCCGGTGCGCGAGGTCAGGCTTTCGGCCGGCGCCGGTTTCGTCGTCGCCATCTGCGGCGAGATCATGACCATGCCCGGCCTGCCGAGGGTGCCTTCTTCGGAGAAGATCATGCTCAACGCAAAGGGCGAGATTGAGGGCCTGTTCTAGGCTCCCAAGACTTCCTGTTCAGCTTTGTCGGGGCCGCCTTGCGATGCAGGGCGGCCCCGGTCTTTTGGGGCGTCCAAGCCTAATCGCGAGCCGGTCGCTGACGCGCCGGATTGCCGACAACTGTCGCACCGGCAGGCACATCGCGGGTGACGACCGAGCCGGCGCCGACGATGGCGCCGTCGCCGATGCTGATGCCGCCCAGGATGATGGCGCTGCCGCCGATCCAGACCTTGTGTCCGATGCGAACGGGGCGGGCGATCTCCAGCCCGGCGGCGCGCTTGGCCGCGTCCTTGTGGTGCTCGGCGCAATAAATCTGGACGCCGGGCCCGAGCAGGGTCTGGTCGCCGATGACGACGGGCGCGCTATCGAGGATCGTGCAGCCGGCATTGAGGAATGTGTTGCGCCCGAGCGCGATGTTGAAGCCGTAGGCGCAGTAAAATGGCGCCTCGACGCGTGCGTCGGTGCCCGGGTCGCCGAGCAGCGAGCGCAGGGAGGGGGACAGGTCGCCGCGCGCATCGGGATGCATTGTGTTGTGTTTGTAGAGGGCACGCCGTGCGATGACGCGCAGACCCTCCAACTCGTCATCGATGCAGGTGTACCATTCACCCGCCTTCATCTTGTCGCGTTCGCTCACCGAGGCGATCCTCCCAGTTGCGCAGTTTCCAGCACAAAAGCCACAACCTCGCAATTGCCTGGGAAGGGGCAACGCCCGAGAGTATCGTTTGGCAAGAACGAACCCACGGGTATTTGGTCGGGGTTTACCGGCAACTGTTCGAAACATTTGGCGCAAAAAAATCCATCCACCATTTTCAGGCGGATGGATTCTGGAGGAAGTATCGGTACGAGCTAGTTGGCCGGCGCTGGTGCCGCAGGCGCCTCGACCGCGGGCACGTCCACCTTGATGTCGACGTTGCCCCCACCGCCACCGCCGCCGAGATCGATCACCCCGGTCGCGAAAAGCACGATTACGAGAGCCACGACCGCGACAATGACGGCGATTACTGCCGTTCCACCACCACCTGAGTTGATTACTGTAGGGCCATCGGCCATTTCTGATCTCCTTGTGTGCCTGGGATAATCAACGGTCAGCCGCCATCCCTGCCAACCGGACGGTCGACGATGTGCGGTTGAATTACCGACACTAAACGAGCGGCGCGTCCTTTGGTTCCATGGCTGGCCAAGCGGGGCGGCTGTCGCCCGGGCGAAGTGCGCAGTGCCTAGCCTTCCGGCCTGACCGCCAGCCGCTGCGCGCCCGATCCTTTCCTCGCCAGCCGGTCCTGCGGGTTGCGCAGCGGGCATTTGTCGATCGACATGCAGCCGCAGCCGATGCAATCTGAGAGGCCGTCGCGCAGTCGCTTGAGCTGGGCAATGCGCCGATCCAGGTCGTCGCGCCACGCAGTGGATAGACTGGCCCAGTCGTCGCGGGTCGGCGTGCGCCCTTCGGGCAGCGCATCGAGCGCCGCGGCGATCCCGGAAAGCGGGATGCCAACCTCCTGAGCGACTCGGATCACCGCGATGCGACGCAGCACATCGCGGGCGTATCGCCGCTGGTTGCCGCCGGTCCGGTGACTCTCTATCAGGCCGCGTCGTTCGTAGAAGTGCAACGCCGAGACCGCCACGCCACTGCGCCGGGCAACTTCACCAACCGTCAGTTCCTTGCGCATGCCGAAATCCGCTTGACCTGAAGTAAAGTTAAGGTTTTATCACGCTAGCTTCACTGTGCAAGCGGAGCAAGCGAGATGCCTGGACACGAGAAACCATCGGGCGCCCCCGGGCCTGCAGCGCCGGGCCGCTCAGCCGAGCTGCCGGATGGCTTCGCCGGCGGCCATGGCCGCCGAGAGCGCGACATTCAGGCTGCGCCCGCCGCCCTTCATCGGGATCAGCAGGCGCGCATCGGCGCAGTCGCGCACGCGATCTGGCACGCCGGCGGACTCGCGGCCAAACAGCAGGATGTCGCCATCGGTGAAACTGAAATCGCAATAGGGCAGGGCGGCGCTGGTCGAAAACAGCAGCAGCCGGCGCTGTTGATCCCGGCGCCACGCCTCGAAGCTGTCGAAGTCGACATGCCGGGTGAGCGCCGCCATTTCGAGATAGTCCATGCCGGCGCGTTTGAGGTTGCGGTCGGAAAGGTCGAAGCCGGCCGGCTCGATGATGTCGACGGCCAGGCCGAGGCAGGCCGCCATGCGCAGGATGGTGCCGGTGTTGCCGGCGATATCTGGTTGGTAGAGCGCGACGCGGACGCCGGTTTGAAGCTTCATCGGGTTTCCATCTGTGGCAGTCGCGCAACAGCTGCGACGGAACGTCGCAAATCGTGCGCCTGGCCAGTAGCCAATTCACGCAACCGGGTCTATAGGACGCGCCGTGTCAACTCGAACCGATGGAGGGGTCAATGGAATTCATGATGACTATTGATATTCACCGCCCCACCCGTGGGCGCATCGCCTGACGGCGGCTTCGGTTCGACGCATCCTCTGACAGTCTAGAGCATCATCGTTTCGATTCCCGCCGGAAGAGTTTTCCGTTTCCGAGGAATCCGACCATGTTTGACCTGTTTTCGCGCGGGCGAAAAGTCCCGCTTGAGCCAGACCATCCGATCGCCAGCAGCAAGCTGAGTAAGGCAAAGCTGGCGGCCTGGGCAATCGTCATTGGCGAACGGCGGGCAGGTTCCGATCCGCCCTATTGCTCGCGGCGGCCGCATCGCGGCATGCTGGACGACCTGCCGCAGGCAGAAACGCCCGAACCGGCGCCGCTGCCGACGATCCGCAGCTTCGTCGAGGTGATCGGGCGATTGCTCGCATCGCGACCGGACAAGGCCGCATACGGTGGCGCGGTGGCAGGAGGCCTGAATACGCCTGTCGGCGAAATCGTTCCGGTGACCTACATTGACCGCAGCGACGCGGGCGAATCGCATGCATCCGCGCCAACCGGCACGGATCAAAAAGACACACGGAACCATGCCGCCTGAAGCGGCATGGTTCCGTTACCGCACAAGAGAAAAATGATGTTCCGCTGGTTTGAAAATCGCCTCGACCCATTTCCGCCTCAGGAGCCGGTTGAGCCGCCGCGCACGCTGTTTGCGTTCTGCATGCACTATACGCGCGGCGCATGGCGCTACATCGCCATTTCCGCTCTTCTCACGTCGCTGATTGCGCTGACCGAAGTGTGGATGTTCGGTTTCCTGGGCCGGATCGTCGACTGGCTGTCGATCCAGAATCGGGAGACTTTCCTGCAGACCGAGGGTTGGCGGCTGGCAGGCATGGCCTTTGTCGTGCTTGTAGCGCTGCCGGCGACGGTCTTTGCGCATTCGCTGTTCAACCAGCAGACGCTGATGGGCAACTACCCGATGCGCATACGCTGGCAGGTTCACCGCTACCTGCTCAAGCAGTCGATGAGCTTCTACCAGGACGAGTTTGCCGGCCGCATCGCCACCAAGCTGATGCAGACCGCGCTGGCGGTGCGCGAATGCATCATCAAGCTGTTCGATGTGCTGAACTATGTCGCGGTGTATTTCCTCGGCATGCTGTTCATCGTCGGTTCCGCCGACTGGCGGCTTGCCGCGCCGCTCGGTGTATGGCTGCTCAGCTACGTCCTGCTCTTGAGTTTCTTCATCCCAAGGCTCGGCAAGGTGGCCAAGCAACAGGCCGACACGCGTTCGCTGATGACGGGCAGGGTGATCGACAGCTACACCAACATCCAGACGGTGAAGCTGTTTTCGCACAGCCGCCGCGAGGCGAGCTATGCCAAGGAGGGCATGAACAGCTTCCTTGAGACGGTTTACCGTTCGATGCGCCTGGTGACGCAACTCTACGGCGTCCTCTATCTGCTCAATTCGCTGCTGCTGTTTTCTGTGACGGCCCTGTCGATCTGGCTCTGGCTCGGCGAACTGGTGACGATCGGCGCCGTGGCCGTGGTCATCGGCCTTGTCCTCAGGCTCTGGGGCATGTCGCAGTGGATCATGTGGGAAGTTTCGGCCCTGTTCGAGAATATCGGAACGGTGCAGGACGGCATCACGTCGATCTCGATGCCGCGCCTTGTCGAGGACCGCGAGGGAGCGAAGGAGATCTCGGTTCCAGCCGGCAAGATCGAGTACAAGGCGATCGGGTTTCACTACGGCAAGGGCAAGGGTGTCATCGAGAACCTGTCATTGACCGTCCAGCCCGGCGAGAAGGTCGGCATTGTCGGCCGCTCCGGCGCCGGCAAGTCGACGCTGGTCAATCTGCTGCTGCGGTTCTACGATCTCGAAAGCGGCGGTATCCTGATCGACGGACAGGAAATCGCCTCGGTGACGCAGGAGAGCCTTCGCGCGCAGATCGGCATGGTGACGCAGGACACGTCGCTGCTGCATCGCTCGGTGCGCGACAACATCCTCTACGGCCGACCCGACGCCACGGAAGAAATGATGATCGAGGCGGCGCGGCGGGCCGAAGCGCTCGACTTCATTGCGGGACTGGCGGATGCCAAGGGACGAAAGGGTCTCGACGCGCATGTCGGCGAACGCGGCGTCAAGCTGTCGGGCGGCCAGCGGCAACGCATCGCCATCGCCCGCGTTATGCTGAAGGATGCGCCGATCCTGATCCTCGACGAGGCGACGTCGGCGCTCGACTCGGAGGTAGAGGCGGCAATCCAGGAGAACCTCTACCGGCTGATGGAAGGCAAGACCGTGATCGCCATCGCGCATCGATTGTCGACCATTGCCGCCATGGACAGGCTGGTGGTGATGGATCAGGGCGAAATCATCGAGGAAGGCTCGCACGACACGCTGGTCGCCAAGGGCGGCCTCTACGCGCAACTCTGGGCGCGGCAGTCGGGCGGCTTCCTGCTGTTTGACGAACCGGCGGAGGCGGGACCCCTGACGGCTGAACCCGAGGGCCAGGCGGCGGAGTGATGAACAACGAGCCTGGATTTCGCGAGAACCTCTGGCGGCGCTTCGAAGGCGCCGTCGATGCGTTTCACGATACCGACCGCGAGGTTCTGCCCGCGACGGCCTGGCAGTTCATCCTCTATTTCGCCAGACAGGCAAAAGGGCCGTTCGCGCTGCTGCTCGTCATGGGCGGGCTCGCGGGCGCGGTGGACGCGGCGCTCTACTGGTCGATCGGCTG
>Ga0209347_1005824_pt1 | contig 11393 bp, 8 predicted proteins | sample AutmiccommuBRH23_FD_187382 | JGI IMG/M metagenome (GOLD analysis project Ga0209347, IMG submission 187382) | Deep subsurface microbial communities from Mt. Terri, Switzerland - Autotrophic microbial communities BRH/23 (SPAdes) (version 2) | ecosystem: Environmental > Aquatic > Deep subsurface >...
CGGCCGGCCCGAGAATGTCTTTCAGAATGTGGTTGACCTGGCAGTAGCACCCTTCCTTTTCGGGCCGGCCGATGGCCAGGAACGCCAGGTTCCCCCGTTCCTCCAGGGCGGTCAGCATTTCGTAGTCGAGCCGGGCGACCATTTCGCGCCGGTCGCCGGAGACTCCCGTTTCCACCTGACGGATCAGTTCGTTGCGGATATCGTCGACCGTCTTGTGGACCGTGATGCCGAGTGCGGTGGAAAGTCCGACGGCCGGGTCGGCATCGATGGCCAGGACCCGGTTGTCGGGATTTTCAATAAGCCGCTTGACGATCAGGGCGCTTATCGATGTTTTGCCGACCCCGCCTTTGCCGCACAGGGCGATGATGGTGGCCTTTGCCGACCGGTTTTTATCGGGCATGGGCGGCGCTTCCCCTTTCCCGCATGGTACGGTGCATGGCGCGCAGCTGGGAGACCTCGCCGCAGACCTCGGTGAATTCGCAGGTATCGCAGTCGAAATTAAGATCGTCCGCCATCTTGTTCATGGCCCCGATCCGGTCGAATATGCCGCCGGCGATCCCCTGTAGTTCCAGCACGTCCTCTTTGCCGGAGGTGATGAAAATCGTTTCCACCGCCCGGACGTAGTCGAGCCGTGAAAATCGATCCATCAACGCGCCGCCCAGGGTGTTCAGGGAAAATCCGCGATCCAGCGCCTGCCGGCTCACCCGGCTCCATTCACGCTGGTACTGGGAAACCCCCCGCATCATGCAGCCGTCCAGGTGAATGTCGTAGCGGAGCAACTCCATTTCCCGATAACGGGCATAGCTGTTTTGTTCGTCGAAACCGGACCCGTGGACGATGACCGCCTTGCCGAACGAGACCTGCCGGCCGGCAAGCTCCCGCAGGTCCGGCCCCACCAGGGTGATCCGCCTGTCGACCACGGCCGACGGATCGTCGACCCAGAACAGAAATGCGGTGGAGGCATCCTTCGGATGCCCGAGCTCGACGGCGGTATCCGCGGTCAGCACCAGGTTCCGGTTTTTTTCCGTCGGCCACCGGACCGGCCCCCTGTGGATATGCTCGGAAACCTTCCCTTCGTCCGCTTTTCTGGCCAGGAAGTCCCTTATGGCGGCGATAGAACCGGCAAAAAGATCCATTCTAAAGAAGCCCTCTTACGTGAAAAAATTCATCGAGGCGTTCCCGGGTCGCTTCCCAGGATTCCACCCGTTCGTCGAAGGCGTCGTCATACATGATATGGACCGGGTATCCCTGTTTTTCAATGTCCCGGGCAAACGGTTTGATCATCCCCCAGGTATTGCGGCATCCCGGCGTGCCGTTGTAAATGAGGCAATCGGCCTTGTAAAGGCGGGCGATTTCCAAAGATTCTTCAAGCCACATCCGCGGCCGGTCATAGGGACCCCGGATGGAGCGGACCATGGGGAGCCGGGAGTTCATCTGGGCAATGGAATCGAGCATCGTCTCCGGTGTGGACAGGTCGACGCCGTAGCCGGAGCCGTCGAGGTTGCGGGTATAGACGTTGTCCTCCCGGAAGTTGCGGGACAGCATGGTCCCCACGTGGGCGATGCTCCGCTCCTCGAAGTAATTCCAGAAATTGAGGTCCACGTTGTAATGATCGATGTAGCACATGTAAACGCGCAGCTTTTCCTTCCCGGATTTGAGTCCCGGCAACCCGGTCTGCATCCGCAGCTTCCCCCAGTCGACCAAGGTCTGGAGAAGTTCGGTATAGTCTTTTTGCCCGGCCACGCAGAACCGGGCGGCGTATATGGCCAGGTTGAAAAGCGGTGGAATCGGAGTGGGGACCATGAGGAGCATGTCCTCCAGATCGGCGATCAGCGCATCCTGCCGGTTGATTTCCTTCAGAATTTCCGCGAGCCGGGCGTAATCCATCTTTTTGCCGGTCTGCTCCTCGATGAACCGTATCAGGGCCTTGTAATCGGCCACATGATACGCCTGGCTCCGGTCATCTCCCAGGGTGGACGGGTAGTTCAACTGGTAAAACGGTATGTCCAGGTACTCGGATGCAAACGCGAAGGCATTGGCGTTGGTGTCGCAGATGCCCGGGGTATCGCAGACCGCGAAATCGACCTGTTCGCAAAGTCCGGCCAGGTATGCCCCCAGGACCCCGCGTTGGGAAGAACATGAGGTTTCGGGCATGCCGACTTCGACGCAGTAATCCATATAGTCGAACATTCCCCGTTTCCAGATTAGCGTTCCGATGGCGGTCAGCACCTCGAAGGTGACCGGCATCACGTCCATGGCATAGAATATCGCCGGGGAGTTGCAGAAGGTGGAGGCGGCGATTTTCTTGCCCCGGCTGTGGGCGGTCAGGATGTTTTCATAGTACCGGGCAAGCAGTTTCAGCAGGGCGATCCCCGGCTCTTCCGCGTTTATGAATGTCTCGGTTGCCCGTTTGTAATTGGGGATGTACCGGTAGGTCTGCTCGATTTCCTTCGGCAGGCTGCCGGCCACCCGGGCGGCGGCGTTCAGGGTGGTTCCCATGAGCCAGTCGTAATTGTACTCGCAGTATTCGGGTCTCATAATGGCGTCATCCGGCCTTCTTCATTTTTTCCACTGCTTCCCGGGCGTACAGGGCCGCGCCCATGGCGCCCATGAGTTGCGGGTCGACAGTTTCCAGTTTTTTCATCGGAACCCCCAGGGCCTCGGAAAGCGCGGAAAACACGCCGGAGTTCTTGGCCACCCCGCCGGTCATGACCACATCCCCACGGACCTCGATGCTCTTGGCCAGGGAGGCGACCCGCTTGGCCAGGGCATGATGGAGGGCGTTGATGATGTCGGCGATTTCCTTCCCTTCGTTGACCAGGGAGACCACCTCGGTTTCGGCGAAAATGACGCACTGGTTGGAGATGGATAGCTTTTCCGTGGATCTGGCGCCGATCGCACCCAGTTCAGCCAGGGGAATTTCAAGGGCTTCGGCCATGACTTCGAGGAACCGGCCGGTGCCGGAAGCGCACTTGTCGTTGTAGATGTAGCGGGCCACATTGCCGTTTTCGTCCAGCCGGGTCGCCTTGGCGTCCTGGCCGCCGATGTCGATGACCATCCCCGCCGTTGGCATAAACCGCCAAACTGCTTTGGCATGGCAGGAGATCTCCGATTCCATCCCGTGGACAAAGGGAACCTGCTGGCGGCCGTACCCGGTGCCGACCACGTAATCAAGCTCGCCCATGGAGAGTCCGGCCTGTTTGAGGGCGGCATCCATGACCCGGTTCGCCGATTCCGACGGGCTGGTTCCGGCACGCATGATCGCGCTGGCCCGGAGAGTGTCGTTTTCAAGGATCACCGCCTTGGCGGTAAGTGATCCGATGTCACAACCAGCTGTAATCATAAATATTTCTCCTGTATCTGATTTTTTCATTCACAATTGACCATTAACGATTCACAATTCACAATTTTGAATTCAGCTGTCTCTGAGTCCTCGGTGCCTCTGTGGTTTATTCACTGTCAACGAATCGAATTGTGAATGGCCAATTATTAATTGTGAATTGTCAATTGCATTGCTTCACGACGCCTTCTTATGCCCGTTCACCTTTTCCCAGGAGAGCAGCGCGGCCCCGATGGCGCCGGCGATCTGGGGGTCGGCTCTCCGGGCCTTCTTGATCCGCCTGCCGATCAGCTTTTCCAGGGTCGAGACCACGCCGATGTTCTTGGCCACGCCCCCGGTCATGAAGATATCGCCCTCCGGCTTGACAGAATTGACCAGTATGGCCACCCGGGCGGCCATGGCGGCGTTGATCCCGGCGCCGATGTCTTCGATGGGAACCCCTGAATTAAGATACTTGATGATATCGGCCTGGGCCCAGACGGTGCAGGTCGAGGCCAGGGTGATGGGGGCGGTGGCCTTGGCGGTAAGTTTTCCCAGCTCATCCATGCTCACCCCGAGGACCCGGGCCATTACCTCCAGGAAACGCCCGGTTCCGGAGGCGCACTTGTCATTTGTGGTAAACCGCTCGATGTTGCCATCCGGATCGATCTTCATGGCCTTGCAGTCCTGGCCGCCGATATCGATGACCGTGCGGGCCGTGGGCAGCAGCCACCGGGCCCCCTTGCCGTGGCAGGAGATCTCCGATACCGCCTCGTCGATGAACCCGATCTTTTCCCGGCCGTAGCCGGTCCCGATGCAATAGACGATCTCCTTTTGCAGAAGGCCCGCGTTTTCCAGGGCTCCGGCCATGGCCGCATCAGCCGAATCCCGGGGCCGCGGTTTCGATTTGAGGATGGCGCTTCCGATGATTCTGCCGTTTTTCAGGATCACGGCTTTCGATGTCAGGGAACCCACATCACAGCCGGCAACAATGCTCATAACAACCCCCTTATATGAAAGAATTCATCCAGACGTTCCTTGGTGGTCTCCCAGGATTCGACCCGGTCATCAAATGCGTCGTCATACATGATATGGGTCGGAAACCCGTGTTTTTCCATGTCCCGTGCGAACGGCTTGACCATCCCCCAGGTGTTGCGGCACCCGGGAGTGCCGTTGTAAATGATGCAGTCGGCCTGGTAGAGCCTGGCACAGGCCAGCGATTCCTCCAGCCACATGCCGGGCCGGTCATAGGGGCCCCGGATGGAGCGGACCATGGGGAGACGGGCGTTCATCTGGGCCACGGTGTCGAGCATCGCCTCTGGCGAGGAGATATCGATTGCGTAAGCGTTGGACGGCATATCTTCCACGTACTTGTTGCCGTCCCGGAAGTTGCGGGTCAGGATCGAACCGGTATGGGCGATTCCCCGCTCCTCCAGGTAATCGTAAAAGTTCATGTCGACCGTGTAGTGGTCGATATAGCAGAGAAAAATCCGCAATTTTTCCTCTCCGGCGCTTAATCCCGGAATCCCGTCCCTGATCCGCTGCCGGGCCGAATCGCGCATGACGTGGAGCAACTCGGTATATTCCGGATGCCCGGCAAAGCAGAACCGGCTCGCATACAGGATCAGGTTGAAAACGGGGGGGATGGGGGTGGGGACCATCATCAGCATGTCCTCGATATCGGCCGTAATGGCGTCCTGAGCGTCCACCTCCTTGAGAACCTCGGCCAGGCGCCCGTAATCGAGTTTCCTCCCCGACTGTTTTTCGATGAACCGGACCATCTCCCGGTAATCATCGACGTGGTATTTCTGGCTGCGATCGTCCCCGATGACACTCGGGTAATTGAGCTGGTAGAACGGCTTATCCAGGTAACCGGCGGCAAAGGCGAAGGCATTGGCGTTGGTGTCGCAGACGCCGGGGGTGTCACAGAGAATGAATTCAACATCCTCAGAAAGTCCGGCCAGAAGGGCGCCGAGGTATCCCCGCTGGGAGGAGCACGACGTTTCCGGCATCCCCACTTCGCAGCAGTAATCCATATAGTCGAACATCCCCCGTTTCCATACCAGGCAGCCGATTGCGGTCAGGATCTCGAATGTTACCGGTAGGATATCCATGGCGTACAGGATAGTGGGAGTACTGCAGAAAGTGGTTCCCGCGATGATTTTCCCGTCGTCCCGCGCCGTAAGGAGGTTCTCGTAGTATTTCCCGAGCAGTTCCAGGAAGCGGATACCCGGTTGGCCCGCATTGATGAACGACTCGGCCGCACCTTTGAAATAGGGGATGTAGCGGTAGGTCAGCTCGGTTTCCTTTTTCGTGCCGGCGGGGATCCGGGCCGCCGTGGACAGGGTTTTTCCCATAAGCCAATCGTAGTTGTATTCTTTTATTTCCGGCCGCATGTCCGCAAACTCCTTGCTGGGAAGGTTTTTATACCGGTTCGGAAACCGCTTCGGCGACATCCCGATGCCGGGGCCGATCCCCGACGGCCGTCATCCGTTCCAGGAAGGCATTGAGCCGCAGTTTCATCCGGCCGGCGTCGATATGGGGGCCGTATTCGCGTTCCACCCGCAGGCAGGGAATCCCGACCGCTTCAAGATCCCGTTCGAAAAGGCCGTTTTCCGCGCCGTGCAGATCGCAGAACCGGATGTTCTGCATGATGACTCCGTCGACCTTGGACCGGGCGATCCGTTCCTTCAGCAATCCGAGACGCTCTTTGTACTTGCCGAACATCCGGGGGCAGACCGAGGTCCCCATGTAATGGGAGGCCAGGGCCGCGACCGGATCGCCGTCCTCGGGGATTTCGTTCCCCTCGTACCGGATCCCGAAGCAGAGGTTTTCGGCCACCACGATCGCTTTCCCCGTATTTTCGATCAGTTCGAACAGGTCGATCTCGTCGCTGACGCTCCCCACCACCATCAGCCGGGCCTTCCCCTCGCTGAGCGAGGTCTTGCGCCGTTTAATCCCGGAGACAAATTTCCGGAGTTCCGCGGTGTATTCCTCCCTGGGCATGACCGTTCCGGCCACCGTGGCCGCAAACGCATCGGCGCCCGACACCACCACGATGCCCGCCGCCCGCAGGTCTTCGAGTTCCTTCAGCAGCCGGCGCCCTTTGTTGAATTCCGTTATGGCCGACCGGAGCTTGTCGGCGGTGATCTCCACACCGAAATGGTCTTCGATGCTCTTGATGAGCAATTTTAATTCATCGATGAACCAGTCCATCCCGTGGGCTTCGGCCTTGTGGGGAACATCGAAGTAATAGAAGTAATCGGGTACGATCCCTTCGTAGTCCTCGCCGGCCTTGCGCCAGCATTCGTCGAGACGTCGCATCCCGTCGCACCCCGGTGTGATGATCGCACCGTCGAGGAAATTGAATCTCCCTTTTCCGGCCAGTTGGAGGATGCACTTGGGAAACGTGCAGATAAACGGTCCGAAATAGGTATCGCCGATTTCCGTCCCTTCGGTTTCGATCCCCCGGAGCCGCACGGGCAGGATATCGGCCGCATGGAAGACTTCGGCCGGGGTGTAGGAGCAGGTATAGCCGACCACCGGTTTACCGGCGGCTTTCCAGTCCATAATCGATGGGCATTGCACCCGGGTTGCCGCGTCATGAAAGACCTGCATGGCTATACCTCCTCAATTTCGAAAATCGAGCGCAGCGCCGCCCGGGCATCTTCCGCGTCGTTTTCATAATCGTCATCCGCCGGCTTCAGGGACGCGCTGATCCATTTCACCAGCCCCGGCACGAAGGCCCGCGCCACCGGCTGAAGCCGGTCGCCGGCCCCGTTGAAGATATGCCGGGCCGCTTCGGCCAGTTCATATTCGTCAATGGCGGAAGCCGCCTGGCCGACGAGTCCGGGCAGCAATTCGGGTCTCTGGCCCGCCACCCGGTTGAACAGCCGGAGGGTGTTGTTGATCATTTCGCCCAATTCCTGGACATCGTAGGCGGAAAAATGGTTGGCCATCGACTTTGCCGTTTCCTCGTCGTCGATCGAATCCCAGTGGGCGAGCTTCTGGTTGGCGGTTTTCATGTGGATATTGGCGATTTCCGGTCCTTTGATCATGGCAAGCTGCTTGAAGGCGGGCATTCGGTTGACCGCCGCGGCCATGGCAAGTTCAAAAGCCGCCCCAGTTTCGGCGAGTGCCGTCTTGGCCTTCCACAAGGTGACCGGATCGACGGCGGTGATGATCGTATCGATCTTGGCGGCCAGGAGTTTCGGCAACTGGGGCGCCCCGGGTTCGCCGAGCAGCCCGCTTCCGGTATGGATCTTGCGCACCAGTTCGGTCAGCGCGTTGATTACGCCGGCCACCGGTTCCGCGCGGATTTCATCCAGGAACGAAAGGATGACGTCGGTGAGCAGATCCGGGGGGAGTTCGTTCAGTTTTTCCAGCGAAATGTCGGCCGCCGTCGTGACCATGTTGACCAGGGAGGGGATGAGCGACAGGAGGAGCACCACTTTGGCCGGGTACTGCCAGATGACCTCGTTGATCATGACCACCATGGCCCGGGCGTCGTTTCCGGACCGATCGATCATTTCCCTCAACTCCCCGAAATCGACCGTTTCGATCCATTTCCGGAAGCCGGGTTCCAGGCGTCGGGCAAAAAATTCCGGATCATCCTTGTGAATATCATTTATGATGCGGCATCCCCGGGTGATCAGGGTGCCGGTCTGCCCGGTGGCCAGCTTTTCGATAAGCTCCCCGAAAAGTTCCTTCTTTTCCCCGGTGTCGAGTTTCTCGATGGTTGTGGCCGCCGTGTCGATTACGTTGAACAGGCCGTTGATGATATCGGGCAGCGGTTCGGCAATATTCCGGACAAAGGCATCGTCCTCGAACAACTGGAGGAGTTCCGGCTTTTCGAAGACGTCGTCGGGACGGGAGAGGCTTTTGTTCAGGTATCGCCCCACCAGCCGAAAGAGTACCTTTTTGACCCGTTTGTCCCCGGCCAGCAGGTTGAGCACGTCCGGCAGGAGATCGGCCAGGGTCTGCCGGACTTCACGGGTCTGGAGAATGCGGGCGATCGCCGTATTTTTTCCGGCCTCCTCGGCCAGGTCGATCTCCGACAGCTTCCGGATGCCGGCGGGGAGTCCGTTATTGTTGGGGAATCGGTTCATGGGCAGTCCTTGTTCGTAGGGTTAGAATTTCAGACAGCAGCCTGTGCAGGTATTTGCAGTGGCTTCACGGCCTCGGGTTCCATTCTCCCCCGCGCCCCGTCCGCGGCCATCAGATGTTTGGCCAGCCGTTTGCCCAGGGCCAGGATCGTCCATGTGGGCGGCAGCCCCCATTCCTGTGGAATCACGGAGCAGTCGCATACATAGAGATTGTCGAACCGGGTCTTGAGATCGGTATCCAGGCACTCGCCGATCTTTACGGTTCCGCCCGGGTGGGCCGCGAACATCCAGCTCTTGTAGACCTCGGTGGCCCCGGCGTTATAAAGGATCCGTTTGGCGTGCTCCGCCCCCTTGTCGAGCTTCAGCCGGTCGTTCCGGGTCAGTGACTTTTTCACCCACCCCCGGCTGGTTAGCTCCCCGTCCAGGTCGTCCTTGACCTTGATCATGATCGGCAGGACATCGGCATAGGAAAACGCCTGCTTGAACTTGAAGACTTCCAGGTCGAACATGATCTTCATCATCCGGGGCTGATGGAAATCGGTCATAACGATGCCGTCTTCGGGAAAGTGGATGCCGGCGCTCATCGGAATCGCCTTGCCGTTGCCCAGTCCCTTGATCCTGCCGTAGACGAAGACCAGCGGGTCGAAGAAGAAATCGTATCCCGCCCCCCGGATGCCGCTTTTGCGCAGGATCATGGGAGAGCCGATGCCGCCGGCGGCGATGACAACCTTCGGGGCATACGCCCGGAATGTTTCCTTCTTATGCCGGTATTCGACTCCCACGGCTTTCCTGTTTTCGATGAGGACTTTTTCGACTTTGGCGTAATTGATCATCCGCGCCCCGTTTTCCAGTGCTTCGTCGATAAAAAGGCGGGCGCTCCACTTCGCCGAGTAGGGGCAACCGTACATGCAGCGCTGGCATTTGGTGCGGCATTTATTCTGGTGGATGAATTTGTTCAGTTTGTGGGCGTCGTAGCCGAGGTCCAGGGCGCTCTCCAGAAATCGCCGCGGGCCCGCGGCCAACAGTTCATCGGAAAGGGGGGCGATGGGGACGTCCTTCCGGACTAAATCGGCTTCGGCGGAGATATCGACCCCGTAATTTTTCAGCATGTCGACCGGTGGATCGAAAGCGGTGCCGCAATAGATCATGGAGCTGCCCCCCGTGGTAATGGCGCGGACCACCCCAAGGGCCTGGCTGGTGAGGAGCATTCCTTTTCCGGGAATAAACGCCCACGGCAGCACTTGGCCGAACGTTCCCTTCACCGGCTTGTAGTCGCCCCACTCGAGGATGAGCACTTTTTTCCCGTTCAAGGACAGATCCCGGGCAACGGTGGCGCCCCCGGGACCGCTGCCCACGACAATGGCGTCGAAATCGGTTTTAAATGGTTTCATGGGTCGCTCCTTTAAAGGTTTGTGATCGTGCTCGGTGCGCGTAATCGCAACAGCATGGCAGTGCGTTTTTTACATCAGAAACAATGGCGTTAATCGTAAACAATGTTTACCTACAGCACGATTCGTGCCATTACCGGATAAATCGATCAATGCCCCGCCAATGCTGTATTTTCGATTGTTGCAGGGAAACTGCTGATGGATGACCGACTGCCAGATCTGCACTAATGCGGAAAATATGTGGTGATTTTGAATGTGATTTTAAGCAGTTGGCATTATGTGCCAGCTTTGGCGCTTTAAGTGCCATTCTGGCAATTCGCCCGGGGAGGATGACGTTGATCGAAGTGGTTGTTCAGCGGTCCGGGGTTCCAAGGAACTCATGCTTCAGATTCGTGCTCGTGCGCGTAATCGTAATCGGGTTTTGAAGGTCCGATTACGCGTACGATTACGCGCACGCGCACGAGAGTAAAAGTCAGGACACCCCGTACTGCTTCAGTTTGCGGTAAAATGAGCGGAGCGGAATGCCCAGGTGCGCGGCGGCGTTTTTGCGGTTCCACTGGTGCTGTTGCAAGGCGTCGACGATCAGCTGCTTCTCCGTACTTTCCATGACCGACAGGTAACCGGCGCCACCGGTTTCGATGTTTACGGGCGCCGGAGCGGCCGGGGCCGGAACCGCCGGGGGAGCGGGCGCCAGTAAATCGAGCTGACCGAGGGTGCAGTAACGGTGCAGCACATTCTGCAATTCGCGTACATTACCCGGCCACTCATGGGAGAGCAACGCTTCGATCATTTTGCCGGTGATCGGCGGTGGATGGTTTTTGTGGCTGTAAATATTGATATAATGCTCGATAAGCAACGGGATGTCTTCACGGCGCCGGCGCAGCGGCGGCAGGTAAATCGGGATGATATGAATCCGGTAATAAAAATCCTTGCGGATCCGTCCCGTGAGCATGGCTTCCTGGAGGTCCCGGTTGGTCGCCGCGATCACCCGGGCATTCGAGGTTTTTACCTCCTGTCCGCCCAGCGGCCGGTAGCTGCCGTCTTCCAGGGCGCGCAGGAGCTTGACCTGGAAATTGAGTGAAATTTCCCCGAGTTCATCCAGGAACAGGACCCCGTCATGGGCCACATCGAGGAAGCCCTGCTTGTCGGTATTCGCTCCGGTAAAGGCCCCTTTTTTATACCCGAAGAATTCACTTTCCAGCAGGGTTTCCGGGATGGCCCCGCAGTTGACCGGGACAAACTGTCCCTCCCTGCGTCCGCTCATTTCATGAACGGCCCGGGCGACCAGCTCCTTTCCGGTCCCCGATTCCCCATAGACGATCACCGGGGCGTCCGTGCCGGCGGCTTTCAAGATCAGCTCATAGACGTCCTGCATGGGTCCGCTCTTGCCGATAATGCCCCCAAAACGGTAGCGGTCCTTGATGTTGGAACGGAGCATGAGGTTTTCCTTGCGAAGCGATTCCTCCCGCTCCAGCAGGGCATCGGTGGCCGCCTTTCGCTGGGAAATGTCGATGATGAATCCTTCGATCATCTCCAGCTCGCCATTCTCATTGAATATCGTCCGGGCATTGACCGAAACCC
>Ga0209347_1005825_pt1 | contig 11392 bp, 7 predicted proteins | sample AutmiccommuBRH23_FD_187382 | JGI IMG/M metagenome (GOLD analysis project Ga0209347, IMG submission 187382) | Deep subsurface microbial communities from Mt. Terri, Switzerland - Autotrophic microbial communities BRH/23 (SPAdes) (version 2) | ecosystem: Environmental > Aquatic > Deep subsurface >...
ATCGGAATGTTCCCCAGCAGAACGACCAGGCCGAGCGGCGTTCCAATCAGGTTGTTGAGAATCACGGCGATGCCCGAAATGCCACCCGGCGCGATCTGAAACGGCGCTTCGAAGACGATCACGGCGACCGCCGAAATGAACGCCCCCAGGACGAGCAGGATAATTCCCCAGGCAGCAGCTAACCATCGAGTATTTCGCGAGCCTGTCATGGAGATATCCTTTCACATCGGGCGTCCCACTGCGACGCACAAGAACACGCAGCCGTCCGGGTCGGTTAGCGCCAGTCGCTTTCGTCGGGAAACAGCGAGCGGTACTTCGTGCCGTAGCGTGGCTCGGCCAGCATTTCCGGCGCGGTGTCGCGCCAGCGCAAATAATGCGCCGTGTCTTTATGCCGGTCGGCCGCTTCCCGCGACTCGTAGATTTCCGTCAGCACGAACCGCGTCGGGTCGTCGGCCTGCTGGAAAAAGTCGAAGCGCAGGTTGCCCGCTTCCTGCTTGCTGTTGCGCACGTTGTCGAGCGTCACTTCGATAAACTGATCGATAAATTCCGGCTTCACTTTGAGATGGACGTGAACGATTTGCACAGACGACTCCTTCAACCGGTCTAAGCACCAGACGTGTCTAATTTTCACCTGTTCGCCCAGCTTCCGCCAGCGCTCATTTGCACCGGCGGCAACAGACTGCGAACGTAAAAGCGCCGAGTCAGCTTGACTCGGCGCTTTTTCTTGGCGATCATGCGCGCGTACCTGTATTCTCAGGAGCGCTTAACCCTCGTGGATGACGTATCACACCTTCACTTTGGACCTGCCAGCAGACATGCTCCATGAAGGGGACTCCAGAGAATGGACCAACGCGACCGCTATTGTACGCACTAGAGAGCAGGACTGAGGACTGAGGGCCGAGGACTGAGTGAAGAAATTGTCAGAAGTAAGCGGTTCTAAGTCTTGGATTACCATGATGCAACCAAGACTTGAAGACGACTCTCCGCGACAACCGTTTTACTCAGCCCTCAGTCCTCGGCCCTCAGTCCTGCTTCTTTACCCCAACGCCAGGAACACCACGCCGGTCATCATCACCGCCGCCGCGGCCAACCGCCGCACGACGTCCCCCTCAGACAGCAGTCGCGCCCCCAACGCTGCGCCAAGCAAAATGCTGATCTCGCGCGTTGGCGCGACGTAGCTCACCGGGCTAAACGTCAGCGCGGTGAGGACCAGAATGTAGCTGAGCGGGCTCAAAATGCCGACCATCAGCGCCGCCGTGCGGTGCTCGCGCCAGTGGCGGGCGACCTCGGCCCGGTGGGTGAGCGCGTACGGCGTCAACAAAAACCCACGCACGAAGCCGTTTGACCAATCGTAAACCAGCGGCGGAATCAGCAAAATGCTGACGGCGCGCTTGTCCCACAGCGTATAGCCGGCAATCACCAGGCCGGTCAGCAGCGCGTAAATCACCGCCTGCCCCGCGCCAGACTGGCGGAACTTGCGCGGGTCGCCGGTCAGGACGAAGACGCCCAGACCAATCAACACCGCGCCGCCCAGCGCCAGCGGCGTCGGCCGCTCGCCCAGCAGCAAAATTGCCGCCGCCGTCGAAAGCATGGGGCCAGTGCCGCGCGCCAGCGGGTACACCAGCGATAGGTCGCCGGTGCGGTAGCCGCGCGACAGCAGCAGAAAATAAGCAATGTGGATGGCCGCGCTGCCGACAATGGCGACGAGCTGCGGTAAGCCGATGGCCGGCTGCTCCCGCGCGATGACCAGGAACGCCAGGGGCGCATAAATCACTGCCTGGATGACGGTAATCAGCCAGATAAAGCCCGCGCCGCCGCCGACGCGCTTGGCGTAATAGTTCCAGGTCGCGTGCAGCACGGCGGACGACAGCACGAGCACCAGCGCCACGCCGGTCATAGGTTTTGTCCCATTCGTTGGAAAAGTGCGCTCAACAATCCCACGGATGACGCGGGACTTTAAGAATACTTTAAAGCCGGCGCGGCGGGTACCGGGTGGTTATAGCCGCGCTCATCGTAGAATCGTCGCTCTGCGCTCTCTGCGGTCTCTGTGCGTTTTCTCGGCGCTTGGCCTGTAGGCTGATGTCATTCATTACGCATCAACCTTGAGGGTAGAAGAGGGAACAGCAGCATGAGCTTCAACACCGTACTCAGCCAGCAACGTTATCTAGATCCGCAAGTTGTCCAGCGACTTGCCGACGTCTTCCACGGCCAGCTCATTCGACCGGCCGACGCCGGCTACGACGCGGCGCGCGCCATCTGGAACGGCATGATCGACCGCTATCCGGCATTAGTCGCACGCTGCGCCGACGTCCATGACGTCGTCGCCGCACTCCGCTTTGCGCGTGTCCAGGCACTGCCCATCGCCGTGCGCGGCGGCGGCCACAACGTCGCCGGTCACGCCACCATCGACAACGGCATCGTCATCGACCTCAGCCCGATGAACGCCGTCACCGTCGACATCGAAAAGCGCCTGGCGCTGGTGGGCGGCGGCGCGACCTGGGGCGACGTTGACGCGGCAACGCAGGTTTACGGCCTGGCGGCCCCCGGCGGTGTGGTCAGCGTCACCGGCGTGGCCGGTCTGACGCTTGGCGGCGGTTTTGGCTGGCTGCGTAATGCCTACGGTCTCGCCTGTGACAACCTGGTCGCGGCAACCGTCGTCCTGGCCGATGGCCGCGTGGTCCGCGCCAACGAAACCGAAAACGCCGACCTGTTGTGGGGTCTGCGCGGCGGCGGCGGCAACTTCGGCATTGTCACCGAGTTCACCTTCCAATTGCACCCGGTCGGGCCGGAAGTGATGCACGTCTTCGCCATGAAAGATACCAGCGGCGACAAGATGGCCGAGGCGATCCGCTTCTTCCGCGACTTTTCGGAGATCGCGCCCGACGCTGTGACCACTCTCGGCGCGACCGGCTTCATCCCGCCGCACCCGGAAGTCTATCCGGTCGAGTTTCATGGTAAGCCGTTCATGCTTTTCGGCGCGATGTACGTCGGGCCGGCCGAAGAAGGCCGCCGCCTACTGCAACCGCTGCGCGACTTTGGCGACACGATAGCCGACTTCAGCGCCGTGCGCCCCTACGTCGAAGCGCAGCAAATGTTCAACGCCGAATTCCCGGACGGGATGCGCTACTACTGGAAGTCGCTCAACGTCACCCGGCTGGACGACACGGTCATCGACGCGGCGGTCGAGCACTCCCGCGCTATGGCCTCACGCCTCAGCACGGTCGACTTCTGGTACGTCGGCGGCGCGGTCAAGCGCGTCGGCGCGAACGAAAGCGCCTTTGGCGGTCGGCAGGCCGGCTGGCTGGTCAACTACGAAGCCAACTGGGTCGATGCCATTGACGACGCGGCCAACGTCGCCTGGGTCAAGGCCAGCGTCGACGGCCTCCAGCCCTTCTCGGATGGCAGCCGTTACCTCAACTTCGCCGGCTTCCAGGAAGAGGGCGACGCCATGATGCGCTCGGCCTTTGGGGCGCACTACGCCCGCCTGGCGGAGCTGAAAGCCAGGTATGATCCGCAAAACCTGTTCAAGCTGAACCAGAACATCCGGCCCGCCGCCGAACGCCCCCTGCACGACAACTAGCGCTCACTTTGGCGCTAACCAGCTTCGAAACTGTCTGGCTCCCCTCTCCCCGCTTGCGTGGGAGAGGGGCTGGGGGTGAGGGGTTCGCCATGACCTTCCACCCGCACCTGCACCGGCGCGACGTGCCGCGCCAGGTAGCTCAGCAGCGCGTAGGCGAAGCCCGCCAGACCGAGCATTTCCAGCAGTTCTTCGACCGTCTCAACGCCCAGCCGCAGCGCGTCATTGTTTCTATCCCACGTCACCACCACGCCGCCGATCATCTCGAAGCCCAGCGCCCCGCCCACGAACAGCGCCCCGCTGAACAGCATCCACAACGCGGTCGAGCGCGGCAGCCGCCGGAAGAATGGGATGTACAGCACGAACAGCATCAACACCAGAATGCCAACCGGGACGACCCAGGCATGGTAGAACAACCCCTCGTGGTCAATCGCCAGTTTGCCGACCACCGCCCGCGATAGGCCGATCAACTGCTCATGCAGGCTGGCCGCCTCGTCCAGCGACAGGAACACGAACAGCCCCGCCAGCGCCGCCCAACGCCGCGTGTCACGCCGTCCGCCGTCGCGCTCGCCCAAGGCGATCAGTGCCAGCAGCCCGGCGCAAAACAGCCACAGCACGACTGAATAGAAGGTCGGAATCGTAGATTCCTGCCCGCTGTCGAGCAGGTAGAACAGGCGGAATGGGTCGATCACGCTCAGGTCAGTCTGGGCGTCCAGCACATGAAAACCGGCCGTCAGCAGCGAAAATAGCACCCCCAGCGCGACCAGCCACAGCGCCACGCGCCGGCCTGACTGCACCTGGACCGTCAGCGGCGGCGTAACTTGCGCCAACCGCAGCAGCGCCGCGTACAACAGACTGATGCCGCCGCCATACCGCAGCAGCGCCGCCGCTGCTTCGTGTCCCCGGTCGAGCGAAAACTGAAGCGCGGTCACAATACCCCAGCTATAGCCGGCGAATACCAGCACCCAGCCGAGCACGTAGAAAGCGCGTGACTTCGCCGGCCATGCGCAGCTGCGCCTTAACAGCGCCCACAGCAATAGCAGCGCCACAAGCGCCGGCAGCCATGCGGTCACTCCCCCGGCATACGCCAGCCAGATAGCGAGCACCCGCTCGTGCAGCACGGTCGCCTGGTCCAGCGCCAGCAGCGCCGTCAGGCCAAACGCCAGCCGCAGTGGGCCGCGCTCGCCGCTGGTGGGCAAGCGCCGCGCCAGTACCCACAGCGCCAGGGCGACTCCGGTAAGAATGACCGTGCCGAGCCAGCCCGACAAACTGCCTTCGCCGCCCAAACGCAGCAGCCGGTCGACTTGAATGGAGTACGGCAGCTCGGCCTCGACAAACTGGCGAATCGGCGTGCGATACAGACTCAGCGGGACAAATAGCAGCGCCATCAGCAGCAGCGACAGCGATATACTCCGGGCGCGCAAAATCAGCATTCGAGCATTCCTTACCAGCGCAGCAGTCCCCTTTAGTTGTCGTGGGGCGGCGCGGTCTCCGGTAGAGCCAGCATTGTACGCCCGAAGGCCGGCAAGTTTCCACACTGTCCGTTGGGAGGATGCTGGGGGGTGGGGCTCTTTAACCGCCTTTTCTCATCGCTCGTCACTGCCTGCCCTGAGTTTTGGATGACTTCGCTTGTGCCCTCACCCTAAATCCTGTCCCTGTGCGAAGCCTCCTGAAAGGGCAGGGCGAGGGACTTTTACGGCCATTCAACGGCGACAACGATCTTGACGAGCCTTGAAAATGGCGGAAAGTGTCATCTAGGGTGGGTATTACTCCCCTCTCCCTGAGGGAGAGGGGTTGGGGTGAGGGCTGCGTACGGCACGGAGCATTATCCAAAACTCACACTGCCCTATGTTCGCGGCAAGGTCAGCGTAAACGTTGTCCCGCGCTCAAGCCGGCTGTCCACGCGGATGCTGCCGTGATGCGCGTCGACCGCCTGCTTGACGATCACCAAACCGAGGCCGGTGCCGTAGGCGTTGCCGACATTCGCGCCGCGGTGGAACGCCTCGAAGAGTTGGGGCAGGTCGGCCTGCGGAATGCCAATGCCTTCATCGGCGACTTCGATGACCACGTGACGGTCGAGTACGGTAACCCGGAGCGTCACGGCGCTGCCGGGTGGCGAGTATTTGAGCGCGTTTTCCAGCAAGTTAATCAATGCGTGCCGGAAGACTTTTGTGTCCAGTTCAAGCGCGCCTTCCGGTTGGTTGCTGTGGACGATGAGCGTGTGGCTATCGCGTATCGCCTGCCGTACTTCGTTTGCCACGTCGTTGCACAGCTTGACGATGTCGACGCGCGCCGGCCGAATGGCAATGCCGACCGCTTCAGCCCGGCCAAACGCCAGCACGTTGTCGAGAATCGTCGTCAGCCGCTTGATCTCGGCCTCGATCTTTTGCAGCGCGTCGCGCCGGCGCTCGACGGTCATGCGGTCGTAGTAGTGCTGGAGCAAGTCGCTCGACGTCTGAATCGACGCCAGCGGGGTGCGAAACTCGTGCGAGACCATCGACACAAAGCGCGACTTCAGCTCGCTCAGCTCTTTCTCTTTCGCCAGCGCTTGTTCTAACTCTAGCGTGCGCGCGCGCACCCGCTCTTCCAGCTCGGCGGCATGATTGCGCGTCTGCGTGTAGAGCTGCGCGTTTTCAATCACAATGGCGGACTGGTCGGCGAAGACGCCCAGGCGCTTCCGGTGTGTCGGCGTGAAAAAACCGGGCGTGGCGCTGTCCAGGTTCAGGAAGCCGATGATCACGCTGTGCGCCCGGATCGGCACGCTCAAGACGGAACCGATCCAGGCCAGCGCCGGCGTCATAGGCCAGTTCTTTTTGCCGGTGACATCGTTCGTCAGCTCAGGTTCACCTGTCTCCAGCATCCGCTGTATCCACGATGTCGTCAGCGGGTAGCGCAGGTTCTCGAAATAGATATTCGCTTCTTCCGTGTAGCCGCGCCAGCATATCGGTCGCGCTAAATCACCTTCGATCAACGTCAGGTTGGACGCGTCGTGTGGAACCACCTGACCAATGTTTTCGAGGATCGTCTCCAGCACGCGGTTGAAGTCAAGCGAACTGGATAACGCGCTGATCGTATTACTGAGCGCCCGCGCAAACCGGCGCTCTTCTTGTTCGGCCTGCTGGGCCCGCCGCTGTTCGGTCACATCCTGGCAGACCTCAATCGCGCCGATCAAGAGTCCCTCGTCGTCCTGGATTGGCATAGACGAGTCAAGCAGCGTTTTGTGCTGGCCGTCGAACGTCTGGATATCGATCAGCTCGTTGAAGGTCGATTCACCCGTTCGGATGGCTCGCGCCAGCCCCCAGGCGTTGTTGGTAATGCGCTCGCCTGTGTCCGCGAACCAGGCGACGTACGCTTCGTAATTGTCGATTCCGCCGTAGCGTACGCCGCCCCAGATCGCTTCGACCGCCCGGTTCGTCATCACAATCTCGCCGGTCGCATCGGTTACCCAGACGCCGACCGGCAGCGCTTCCAGCACCTTGCGCAGCAGTTGTTCGCTGTGCCGCAGCGCTGCTTCTATCTGCCGCCGTTCGGCGAGTTCGCTTTCCAGGCGGTGCGTCTGTTCCCGCAAGGTTCCCAAAATCTGCTTGCGTTCGGTCGTGTCGCGGCAGGTGTACAGGCGAGTGCCGTTCCCGATATGGACTCGTTTGATGTTCACCAGCAGCGCGCGTGTCTGGCCGCTGGCCGTCGTTATCTCGCATTCGATATTGTGAAGCTCGCCGGTGGCGTCCAGTTCCGATGGCTCGCATAGGCTGCTCCCCAGCAGCCGGCCAATCTGCCCAAATTGAGCTACCTCAGGCGGGGTATGCTCCCAGATGACGTCCACGTTCGGGCAGATGTAGGTGAACTGGCCCGCTTCGTCGGTAATGAACACGGCGTCGGAAATGCTGCTCAGGATGAATTGATGCAGCGCTTCCGACTCGCGCAGCCGGCGCTCGGTTCGCTTGTGCTCGGTAACGTCCCGCGCGATGCACAGGCTGCCGATCGTCTGCCCGGCCCGGTCGATGACCGGCGATAGATTGATCTGGATGTCGAACTGTTGCCCTGTGCGGCTGCGATATGACAGATCGTAATTTTCGACCTGCTCGCCCGTTCGGGCCTGGGCGCACAGGCGCTCAAGCGCGTCGTGCTGCTCGTCAGACACCAGAAACGAGGCGCGCTGCCCAATCGTTTCGCTCGCTTTGCAGCCAAACATTTGCTCGGCGGTCGCATTCATGCCGAGGATGGTCCCGTCCAGCCCGCAGCCGATGATAGCGTCGTTGGTAGGCCGGGCGACTGCCGCCAGGGTCGCGACCGTTTCTTCGATCTGCCGGTTAGCGTCGAACAGCGCCGACACGCCGACAATGCCGATGAGCTGGTCGTCGGCGTCCAGCAGCGGCGCATTGTTGATTGTCGCCGTGAACAGGCTGCCGTCCTTGCGCTGGACGAGAAACTCCCCGGACCAACTCTCGCCCTTCGTCAGCCGCTGGAGAATCGCCTCGGCCTGCGCGCGGCTCATGTCAGGGGTTGTCATTTCGACGATATGCCGCCCCAATGTCTCGGAAGCCAACCATCCGTAGAGGGCCTCAGCCGCGCGGTTCCAGAAGCTAATGCGGCCTGTCAGGTCGGTCACAACGACTGCCTGCTGCATCGCATTTAAGACCTCATCCAGATTTGGCTGCGAGAACGAGGAAGTTGGGGGAACTGCCATGTCGTGCCTTAAACTATGCTGGGGGATCATTCCATTATAAGGGCGGACAAGCTGCGCCAGCCCAAAAGATCATCTCTTCAGGCTCATTATGGTTATATTTTGTCAGGCCTTTGCGTTGAGACGGCGTGAATGAAAGCTGAATTCCGCCCCCGCGTCGCCGCGCACCCAGGCGAAGCCATCCGCGCCGGCAGGCATAGCCCCACCCAAGCGGCCAACAGCACACGAAAGGCCGATGAGGGCACATGGGCGGCTTCCTCATGAATGACAAACGTATGTAGGGACACGCTAAAGCGTGTCCGGCGCGAAGCGCCATGACGACTATCTCTACGCTTCAGTCATTCGCGATGAACACCGACTTATACTCGCTGTAGTGCTCCAGCGCGGACATGCCCTGCTCGCGTCCCAGCCCGCTCTGCTTCATGCCGCCGAACGGCATCTCGATGTGGACGCTGCTGCTGCTGTTGATCGACAGCATCCCGGTTTCGATGGACCGCGCCACCCGCAGCGCCCGCCCGACGTCGCGCGTCCAGATCGACCCCGACAGCCCGTAGGGCGTGTCGTTCGCCAGCCGGATAGCTTCGTCTTCGCCGTCGAACGGTTGGATGCCGACCACCGGCCCGAAGACCTCTTCGCGCATAATCCGCATCTCCGGTCTGACGTCCACGTAGACCGCCGGTGACAGATAGTTCCCGCTTGCCAGCGCGCCCGCGCCCATGACCCCACCGCCGCACAGCCGCGTCGCGCCCTCGGCATCGCCCGCCGCCACAAAGTCCAACACCGTCTGCCGGTGCTGCGGCGTAATCAGCGGCCCCATCTCGGTCGCTTCGTCGGCGGGGTCGCCCACCCGCAGGCTTTGCGCCCGCGCCGCGAAGCGCTCCACGAACGTCTCGTAAATCGGCCGCTCCACGAAGATGCGGCTGCGGGCGCAGCAGTCCTGCCCGGCGTTGTCGTAGACCGCGAAGATCGACGACTCGACGCAGGTGTCTAAATCCGCATCGGCGAAAATGACGTTGGCCGACTTGCCGCCCAGTTCCAGCGAGACGCGCTTAATGCCATCCGCCGCCTGTTTCATCACGCCGACGCCGATCTCGGTCGAGCCGGTGAACGAGATTTTGCGCACCAGCGGGTGTGTCACCAGCGCCGCGCCGGCCGTGCTTCCCGGCCCCGGTACGACATTCAGCACGCCTTCCGGCAGCCCGGCTTCGAGCGCCAAATCGGCCAGCGCCAGCGCGCTCAGGGGCGTCACGCTCGCCGGTTTGAGCACAATCGTGTTGCCCATCGCCAGCGCCGGGGCGATCTTCCAGGCGGCGATCACCAGCGGGAAGTTCCACGGCACGATCAGCGCGCACACGCCGAGCGGCTCGCGGAAGGTCAGCCCGGTTCCGTTGGCGTTGACCGGGATCGTCTCGCCGTGGAACTTGTTGACCGCGCCGGCATAGTATTCGAACGTGTTGGCGACCGAGCCAATTTCGCCGCGCGCCGCGCTGATCGGCTTGCCGCCGTTGCGCGACTCGATCTGCGCCAGCGCTTCGGCCCGCTCGCGCACCAGGTTGGCGATCCGCTGCAGCAGTTGGCCGCGTTCGCGCGTGCGCATCTTCCGCCACGCGCCCGCTCCGAACTGCGCGTGCGCCGTCTGCACCGCCCGGTCCACGTCCTGGGCCGTCGCCTGCGCCACCCGCGCGATCACCTGGCCGCTGGCCGGGTTATGAATGTCGATCGTCGCGCCGTCACTCGCGGCGGCGCGCTGGCCGGCAATCGCCAGCCCTTCAAAAGGCGTGCTGGTTTGTGTCATGATCCTTATTCCGGGGTGACGTAAGCGGCGGTGATGCCGCCATCGACCACAAAGTCCGCGCCGGTCACGTACGATGACTCGTCCGAGGCCAGGAACAGCGCCGCCTGGGCGATCTCGCGCGCCTCGCCGAAGCGGCCCATCGGCACATGCACCAGCCGCCGCTGCTTCTTCTCGTCGGTGTTCAGAAAGTTCATCAGCAGCTCGGTCTTCAGCGGGCCGGGGCACAGGCTGTTGACGCGGATATTCTGCCGCGCGTGGATGACGGCCAGCTCGCGGGTCATCGCCAGCACGCCGCCCTTGCTCGCCGTGTAGGCGATCTGCGGGGTGGCCGCGCCCAGCAGCGCCACAAACGACGCCGTGTTGATGATGCTGCCGCCGCCCGCCCGTAACAGCGCCGGGATGCCGTACTTGCAGCCGAAAAAGACGCCCTTCAGGTTGATCGCCATCGTCAGATCCCAGACGGCCTCGTCGGTCGTGACGGCGTTGTCGTCGGCGCTGTGCATGATGCCGGCGTTGTTAAAGAGCACGTTCAGCTTGCCGAACGTCGCTTCGGCGAAGCGCACCATGTTCTCGCAGTCCGCCGCCTTCGAGACGTCGGCATAGACGAACGCCGCTCGCCCGCCCTCGGCTTGCACGTCGCGCACCGTCTGCTCGCCGGACGCGCCGTTCACGTCGACCACCACCACCGCCGCGCCCTCGCGCGCGAACAGCAGCGCCGTCTCCCGCCCAATTCCGCTGCCGCCGCCCGTAATCAGCGCTACCTTGTCCTGTAACCGCATCATGATGTCTGCTCCTGTGTGCCTAATGGAATCTGCCGCGTCGTCCGCCAGGGGTTGTAAACCCCCGGCTCATCTCAAAACCAAGCCCACTGGAAGGGGCTAAAAACTGTCCATTGCCGATGAGAATGTGTTTTTTGCTGCCTCATCCAAACCTGATGCTTTCTCATCAGGGTCAACCCAGGAGTCCCTTCAGTGGACTTTTTAGAGTTCAGCCAGGGGTTTCGCTGAGCGGGCCGAAGGCTGTAGTCGGAGCGAAGCGGAGACCGCGTGCGCCCCTGGCGACGCCCGTGCAGCGCGTTGCCCATAGGGTCGCCTTCTTCACTCGGCCCTCAGTCCTATATCTGCTCGAAATACCTTCCCCGCTCCCAGGTCGTCACCGCCCGGTCCCAGGCCGCCTGCTCCGTCCGGTAGAAGTGGACGTAATGCTCCACCACGTCGTCGCCGAAGGCCTCCCGCGCGAAGCCGCTGCCCTCGAAGGCGTCGATGGCGTCGCGCAGCGAGCCGGGCACCTGTGGCAGCCCCTTGGCCGAATAGACGTCGCCCTCGAAAATCGGCGG
>Ga0209347_1005826_pt1 | contig 11391 bp, 12 predicted proteins | sample AutmiccommuBRH23_FD_187382 | JGI IMG/M metagenome (GOLD analysis project Ga0209347, IMG submission 187382) | Deep subsurface microbial communities from Mt. Terri, Switzerland - Autotrophic microbial communities BRH/23 (SPAdes) (version 2) | ecosystem: Environmental > Aquatic > Deep subsurface >...
GTTCAGCTTTAGCTGGACGAGTTCACTACCAATTATCTATTCCAATCCATAGGAACAACTTGAAGTTACTATACTACTCTTTTCTCATCAAAACCGGCCAAGTGCGAGGTCGTCAATAATTTAAAGAAATATTCTGCCCTGAAAATAGCCCATTTGCATTCATCAGTGGTGCCACCCTCTACTCTAGATTAACACCCGACGCTTTAGCGTCCAGGATCTTTTTGATTAAACTAGCTAGATGCGCGCCTGCTTCTGCTGCCGGAGTCCCACCTTTGTGAATATTACTGATCACGGTTCGCTCACTCTCGACCATACCTAGTCTAGGATTATAACCCATATAGGCACTCATACTCTCGGCAGTTCCCAAACCGGGGCGTTCTCCAATTAGGATTACAGCAACTTCAGGTTTTAACTCTTCCCCGATGGTATCCATCACGGCAACTCGACCATTTCGAACAAAGATGGTGGTTCCAAGGTTTACACCCATTCCTTCGAGGCCCTGGATTAAGGCTGGAAGAAGATTGGGAATGTTAGCTTCAACTGCTTTACTGGATAATCCGTCGGAAACGATGATTTGCACCATAGCCCCTTTTGGGCAGCCCTTTGTGAGAATTTCTAAATTCTCGTCATTAAGTTTTCTTCCCAAGTCCGGCCGAGTAAGATATTCATCTTTTGACTGGCAAAGGGTCTGAACGGAAACCATATTGTACTTCGCTGGGAATTCTTCTGGAACTTCTCCGAGCACAGAGTCTTGCGCAACAGCGTGATCTGCGCGAAAACGAAGTAACGTATCCGTCAAAGGACGGGGTCCACTTCGCCAAACTCCGATTCGAGCGGGAGTAGAAAGCTTCATCTCTTCATAGAGTGCCTTATTGACTGGATTAGGTACCTGTAAATAACGTTGCAAATCGATTTCTGCTAAATCTGTTATCTGACATTCGTCTACAATCGATGAATTTGCTAAAGGTGAAGCACTGTTGGAACTTTGATTCTTTCCCTTCTCCATTCCTTTAAGCAACTCTTCCACGATCAGGCGAACACTATCTTCCAAGCTCATTTTCTTATCCCCCCTTACCTTGTGAATATCGTTGCATCCCCAGCACGGTCCGTTAGCTTACCCTTAGCTAGGATTCCCATGGATTCCGCCCATGTCTCAAACTCGGGTAGCGGTCTCAATTTAAACAGTTCTCTTAAGGTCGCGATGTCATGGTAGCTGGTACACTGGTAATTTAACATCACATCATCCCCCATAGGGATCCCCATAAAATAGGTACAGCCTGCCGCTGCAAGGAGAGTCGCCAGATTTTCAATATCATTTTGATCTGCTTTCATGTGGTTAGTGTAACAAGCATCGACCCCCATGGGTAAGCCTGTAAGTTTGCCCATGAAATGGTCTTCAAGACCTGCCCTAGTCACTTGCCGAGTATCATAGAGATATTCTGGACCGATAAAGCCAACGACGGTATTCACTAAAAAGGGGTTATAACGACGGGCTAACCCATAACAACGTGCCTCTAAGGTCACTTGGTCAGCACCATGATGTGCCTCTGACGAAAGTTCCGAGCCTTGTCCCGTTTCGAAATACATAATATTAGGCCCAGTTGCGCGACCCTCTTTTAATCCTAACGCATATGCTTCGTCTAAAATTTCTTTGGTGACTCCAAAAGCTTCGTTCCCGACCTGTGAACCGGCAATGGATTGGAATAATAAATGAACGGGAGCCCCTTTTCTCAAAGCCTTCATTTGGGTTGTAATATGCGCTAATACGCAAATCTGAGTAGGTATCTTCCATTCCTCAACAAACTGATAAAGGGTTTCCAAGCTCCGGATGGTAGCGGGTACGGAATCGTCAACGGGATTAAGCCCTAACACAGCGTCTCCTACACCATAGGACAAACCTTCACGTAAGCTAGCTAAAATTCCATCAACCCCATCTGTGGGATGATTCGGCTGAAGCCGAGATGCTAGGCATCCTGCTTTTCCTATGGTCGTATTGCAATGCGCCAGATTTTGAATTTTGGCAGCACCTAAAATCAAGTCCAGGTTGCTCATAAGTTTAGCTACCGCGGCGACCATCTCTGAGGTGAGACCGCGACTGATCCTATGGAGGGCAGATCCTGTGGTTTCAGTTCTAAGAACATACTCTCGAAACTCTGCAACACTCCAGTTCTTAATGGTGTGATAGATCGGTTCGTTGACATCGGCATCAATAATGCGTGATACTTCGTCATCCTCAAGGGGTATGACTGGATTCCTCCGTAATTCTTCCAGAGTTAATTCCGATAAGACTCGTTTTGCAGCGATCCGCTCAGCAGCATCTTGGGCAGCAATTCCGGCAAGAATATCTCCTGACTTGATTTCGTTCGCTTTCGCCAGAACATCTTTTACATCTTTAAACTTAAACGTTTGACCAAAAAGTCGTGTCTTGAGATTCAAGATTTCACATCCCTTCTTATGGAGACTATTAACGGGCAAATACTAAGGTTTTGACAATTACAGGCACTGCATCTTGATGAGGCAATGGTTTATTGATATCCAGAAAATCTCCAAAGGCTAGCTCGATACCATCCAAACAAACCAATGGCATAGCAGGAAGAAGTCTTTGCAGAGTTTGTCCAAGCACTTTAGCGATATCTTGTTGGGCGATGATCACTTTAGGCTCTCCCTTGATTAAGGGTAATTCGCAGGCTAGTATTTCTGCTAGGTTAAGAATCGTTAGAAAGTCCGTATTGGGCAAGGGCGGAACAATTAGCGCAACCGTTTGATAAAGAAAGTCGGTGTAATTCTCTGCGGATTTAAGCCACGAAAACTTTCCCGACGTCTCCACTTCCGGGTACACTGCAGGCACATTACGTAACGGAAGTGTGTGCTTGCTAACCGTTATTGTCGATCCTGATACATTTACTGTGTGGGCTCCTGCCCCGAGCACTGTGGCATGGATTGTTTCGGATCCCTCATGAACGGATAGGGATGAATAAATCCGACTTTCCTGAAATGCTTCTGCCAAGAGTGGCCCAACATCCCCGTGGATCCACCATTCCTTGATTCCAGGAAGATAAATATACTTTGCTACTCCTCCAGAAAAGACCACTCCGTCAAGCTTAACATTTGGTAACAAATTGGTCATAACAAGGGTTTTGTCCTGAGCCTGTAGAGGTTCCTGAAAAATAACCCTTTCAACACATTCTACCATACTTCGCAAGCAGGTCTGAATTACAACCAATTCGTCCCCACTTTGATTTTGGGACGTATTCGAATAACAATGATTCATTATCTTCTGAGCAGGTGGCGAAATGTAAGTTAAGCGGTGGGACATTGGATCAACTTCAAATAGTCGGCCACCAACATTGATACATGCCGTCCCTATGCATTTACCCCGGTCAAAATAAGCAATATTCGTAGTCCCTCCACCGATGTCGATGTTGGCAATACACGCTTGTAAGCGCTTGGAGAGCGCCTCGGCTCCCGATCCTTTTCCAGCAATCACACTTTCGAGATCTGGTCCAGCCGTCGCTACGACAAAATCTCCCGCATAATCTGCCAAAGAATGGATGATTTCCGAGGCATTCTCCTTTTTAGCGGTCTCACCAGTAATAATAATGGCCCCAGTGTCAATCTGTTCCGGCTTCACGCCCGCCTTCTCATATTCCTTGGCAATAATTTTGCGAAGTGCTGCACCATCAATATGTTGTCGATCTTCAAAGGGCGTGAAGTGAACCTTACCCATATAAGAGATACTTTTGTGGCTGATTTCTACTTTTGGCACTTGACTACCAGGCATTACGTTGACTAAGGTGAGCTGCGAAATGACCAACTGAGTCGTTGTTGTTCCGACATCGATCCCCACACTGACTAGTGTCATCTCTTTAGCCATGATATTTCTTTAACTCCATTCTTTTAAGAAGGATCTTCTCACAGGATGCAGATTAGGCATCCAGTTCATCTAAAACGCCAAACTCTTCTTCAAAGGGTCTGATGTTCTTGTTACCCCAAACAAAGTAGTAAGCGATTGCAATGACATAAACAAGTGCTGCCCATTTCAAAGCTGGTACACTTGAAACTAAGACACTTATCGTCAGGAAAATGCCCGTAATAAAGCTAATGACTGGGACTATTGGATACGATACTTTAAAGGGTCTTTTGAGATTGGGTTCTTTGGAGCGTAAGATAAACAGACTGATTAAGCTAAGCATATAGAGGGCAACAGAACCAATAACTGCGATGGTAATTACGATTGCAGTCTGCCCTGTGAGAACGACACATAGTCCAACGAGTCCAGGGACTAACAATGCCCAAACGGGAGTATGACGTTTAGGGTCGACGTACGCCAAGAATTTAGGCAAATATCCAGTCCGAGCCATGGCATAAGTTTGACGAGAGTAACCCACGATAATCCCATGCAGAGAAGCAATTAAGCCGAACAAACCAATGATATTGACTAAAATAACAATAAAGGCACTATCGCCGAAGACTTGCGCTAAAGCAATGGGCAAAGGAAAGTCCACCGCTGAGACTAAGTTGTAATCTGCAATACCTGCCGTCAGGAAAAGGGTTAGGAAGGCCATAATCATTAACGTTCCCATCCCGCTTATAAAGCCTTTTGAGATATCCTTTTGAGGATTCACCATTTCTTCAGCTGCCATTGCACCCCCTTCAATTGCCAAATAGAACCAGATGGCAAAAGGTACGGCTGCCATGACCCCTTTCATACCGAAGGGAAGCAGGGGCTCTGTTATGACACGTTCCATCGAAAAGTGAGGAGCCGCAGCTATCCAGAAAATAACTAAACCAACAAGAGCAATAACAGTGACCACTAATTCTACCGTAGCTGAGGTTTTCATCCCTAGGTAATTAATAAAGATAAAGAATAAGAAAGAGACAACGGCTGCAGTCAATGTTGGTACGGCGGGAATCATAAAATGAATATACCCACCGACAGCCAAAGCAATGGCGGGAGGAGCAAACACAAACTCGATTAAGCAGCTAATACCATTCATATACCCCCAAAATGGGCCCAGTGCTCTGCGTGCATAGGCCGAAGGACCACCCGCATGGGGTATTGCCGTTGCTAGCTCAGAGTAAGACAAAATAAAGGTTACATAAAAGATCGTTACTGGAATTAAGGCTAGGGCTAATCCCATAGGGCCACCTGCTCCAAAACCATAGCTCCAGCCAAAATAGTTTCCTGAGATGACTAAACCTACTGCGAGAGCCCATAAATGAATTGGTTTTAGTACTCTGGATAAATGTACATTTCCATCTGTTCCGGGGGTTACTGATTTATTCTCCGTTGTCATACAAAAGCCTCCTTTAGTTTTATTAAATGTAAGGGTAATCTAGTAAGGTAAAGTAATGTTTCTCCAATTTCTCCTTTCTTAAAAAATTAATGCCCTTTATCACACCCGGAAGTCCAAGATGTGATAAAGGGCATTATTGCCCGCTATTCCTTTGTATAAATGGACGTCTCTGGCAGGCAGAGCAGGTCTCCATCTAATAATATTAATTAATTCGCGATCTAATACATTATTCCTGCTTAGCGACATTAATTTCCTAAATTTTTTTAAGCATGCCTTAAGGGGACTTTGTTGCCTTGTTTACAATTTGGGCAGCGAGTTTAACCACTGTAATTCGGAGATCCATGGCCTGATGAATCAATAATTGGTGGGCCTCATATTCAGTGATTGCCTCACGAGAAGCGAGGATAGCCTTAGCTCGGGAAATTAGTTTTTGACTATGCAATTCTTGTTGAGTCATCACTAATTTAGAGCGGACATCGTGCATTTCTCTCCAGCGAGCATAGGCGATTTGGATCGCAGGTAGAAGATCTTGTTCAGTAATTGGTTTGACAAGGTAGCCATAAACACTAACTTTCTCAGCCCGGTTAATAATTTTGGACTGACTGTAAGCAGTGAGCAATAATACGGGAATGTTCATAGAGTGTAAGATTTTTGCCACTTCCAGTCCATCTAGCCCTGGCATCATTACATCGAGAATCGCTAAATCTGGAGCAAAAGATTTAGCCAATTCAACCGCTTTCCGGCCATTGTTTGCTTCAGCGCAAACAATATGCCCAGCTCCCTGCAACATTTCTTTAATATCCAAGCGAATTAGCGCCTCATCATCTGCAATTAAGATGGATAGTTCGCTCATAACTGTCCCTCCGAACTATCTTTTGGAAAGCTAACGGTTACAATCGTCATTCCTTCTATACGCTCCATTCTAAACTCTCCACCTAATTGGTCTCCCACTAGTGAATCAACGATCTGTAAACCCAAGCGCCGTTGTTTCACTTGATCAAAAGGCATCTCTGGATCCGGTCCATTGTCTCTTACTGTAAGAGATATCGTTCCTCTTTTTTCAGAAATTGCTAAGATAATAATACCATTTTCTAAGAAGCGAACCCCATGTTTAAAACTGTTCGTCAATAGTTCATTTATGACTAAAGCTAAAGGAACAGCTTGGAGACTCGTCAAATGAAGAGTTTGTCCTTCTACATGGGCCTCAATGCTCTGCTCAGGTGACATGGAGCTTTCTAATAAACTACTAAGGATACGCTGGGAAAGTTCCCTTAGATCAACCGAGTCACGGTTATGACAGGCAAAAACATCATGGACCATGGCTATAGATATAATTCGATTGATGCTTGCCGAAAACTCTGCTTTGACAATTTCTAAATCCGATCGTCTCATTTGCAAACGAAGTAAAGCTGCTACATTTTGAAGATTATTTTTAACTCGGTGGTGAATTTCCCGAATAACCGTACTCTTAGCACTTAGCTCTTGTTCTTTTTTGCGAAGGTCAGTTATGTCTTTAAACGATATGACACAACCGCTTAAATCGCCATAGGTCACTAAGGGATACGCTTGGAAGAGGTAGCTCTTATTTAGAATACAAAACTCAGCCGGATTTTCAAGAGTATCTAACAGTTCATTTAATGTAGAACAGTTAAACATTGTAAACAGGAAATCTTGCCCTAGAGCCTCAAAGCCAAGATACTCTTGATAAATCTTGGCAGCTTTTTTATTGACATACGTGATTTTACTATATTTATTTAAGACAAATATTCCGTTTTCAACCCAATTTTCGAACTGTGAACCTGTCATTGACAAGTTCATCAACGTGTTACTCAGCCGTTCGGCCGTTTGGGTCAAAAACTCTACTTGCTCTTCCTGCCGTAACTCTTCAGAAATATCCCGTTCCATTATCAAAGTCCCTATCACGTCATCCGCAGGATTGCGAATAGCGACAACTGTTTGGGCGATGGGGATCCCCTCTTGGCTAACTCCTCGTACATTTCGACTGGTTTCACCGGTCTTGAGTGTTCGATAAACCGCTGGCTCACTGTTGGCTAAGGCTAATTCACCCACAACACTATGTCCATACAAGGACCGATTTTCTGGGCAGGCCCACGCTAATACCACGGCATCTACCCTATCTTTCAGCGGTGCATCAATGAAGACATCTGTCCCTGTCATTTCAGCAGTATGCGGGATCTGTAGAGCCATTGTTTCAAGTATCTTAATATCTTCTTCGGTGAGGTTTGTGTATTCAAGACATAGACCCTTAATTGTTACGCAATTCATTCAACGTCTCCAATCGCATTCGTAAAGGAGCAACTCCTGTCTCATCTATGAGTGATGTCGTATAAAAAGGTTCTTGAATTCCAGCATAGTTCAAATAAGAGCCCGCTTGTTTGATATCGGCCTTTGGCAAATCAACTTTCGTGATGATCCCAATTATAGGTTTGCGAAAGACCATAGAAAATTTTGGCGGATAAAATGTCCTCTGTTTCGTGGCGTCTTGAAGTGCCCAAATTTCTGAAACCTGATGGCTGGTATCAATTAAGACATGATAAAAGCGGGGGATCTCAAGATATTCGCCCGGACAATCAATAAAAACGTTTGAAAAATCTAACATCTGGGTTTTTCGGTAACTAACCTGTTCATTCATTAACATTTGCTTCAAAGAGGTTTTGCCAGCACCAATTCCTCCAATAAGAAGTATTCTACCCATTAACTTCTCGTCACCTCAGCCGCTGAAAACCCTAAAATATTAACAAGAGTATTTACGGCAGCACGTAATGCTGCTTCAACACTGGAAACATCCCCGGTAATTACCAACGAACCAGTAAAACGATCTAAAAATCCAAGTTCTATATCCCCGGCTTTACTTGCAGCATCAGCAGCAATAATCGCAGCCTCACTGGGAGTAATCGTCATAATTCCAATGGCTCCTGTCGTCACAATCCCTAATCGCCCATGAATATCTCCTTGTGGGTTCGGAATAATATGAGCCATTGTAACTTGTTTTCCCGGCACGTATTCATGTATCACGCGCTGTTTTTCAACCAAGCAAAACACCACCATTTCTATACTTTCAAAATATAATGCAAATAAGATTATTTCATGAAATATTGTCAAAGTCCTGCATTTTATACCAGCATGTTTTAAGCAATTTTTCGAATAACAAGATGCAAAATCAAGTTTCTTAATGGTCTCTTATTCAGCACTATTTTTAGCTTCTCCCATATACTACACGTCGAATTATCCAACATGAAAATATTCGACAAAGTCTGTATTTTTCCTTTAAATAATGGTAGCCAACAATACTTTTATATAAATACACCTCCCACTTTTCTAAGTGGTGGTGTACTTCGGTGGAGGTAGACTCTGTTTGACTATGCAAAATCCATTATTAATCCACAATGGTTCTTAAATATCCCTAATTTCTATCTATTTGGATCTACTTTTCAGAATACATTGTCTTCTTTTGAATATTATTTGAAACTTTTACTAAAGATAATACTTGTTACATATTTAATTTGGCTATATAACATAACATGGATAACACAAGCATTTAGGAGGTATTTATGGCAAGCATATATTGGTATTGTCTTCTTGCTATCATTGGAGTGGGAATTACGGCTTTTACTATATATAAGAAAAGAGACATTGCTAAACTCTCAACTTTTATTGTATTCTTCCTATTTGCTACATGTGTTGCATGGATAGGCGAATTTGTTGTACTTGGTATATTTAATGGTTATGCTTACAAAACTGGTATATACACAAGCCCTTGGGCCGAAAACATTTTAGGTCATCTTATACTTAACTCGACCTTTTATCCTGGCACAGCAATATTGGTTGCAGCGTACTCATTAGGATATTTGTGGATTTTCTTGATTGCCGTCTTATATTTACTAATAGAGTATTTGTTTTTAAAATTAGGAATTTACGAACATCATTGGTGGAAATATTACATGACAGGCCTTGCAATTCTTATCTATCAGGTTTTGACCAAAGTTTGGTTTAAAAAGATGAACAAAATACAAGATGGATTGTTGCGGATTAGTACGTTCTATTTCGTCGGATTTGTCATTCTGCACTATCCAATTCCAATAATTCTGCTTTTAGGGAAACAATCCTATAATGTAAATTGGGTCCAAGATATCTACTTGTCTAGTACCATGTTTATTTTTATTTATCAGTTAATTGAAACGTTCTTTTTGGTATATTTTGTTTGCTTTCTTGGGAAATGGTTTTGGAAGCTTGTGCCCTTTATTATTGCTTTTGTGGGGCAAAGCATACTTGTGAGCTTGAACATCCTGGTTTTTCAGGATGGTTGGAATCTGTTCTACACAATGGTAGTTTATTATATAAGTATAGCAACTTTTATTCTGATCAATAAATACTCGTTGAATCCTAAGAAGACAATAATTGATTAGTTTGTTATAGTACAGTACGTTTACTCCATGACCTTGGAAAGTTAGATGTTTCAAATGATATCCTTAATAAGCCTGGTAAACATACTGAAGAGAAACTCATAAAGCAGCACCCCTATATAGTCAATCGCATTCTTCAACAGATAACCATGCGCTATTTATCTAGTGTCTCTACAAATCCAATAGTTCAAAACCCGTTTCAGAGTCTAATTTTCTCCGTGCCGATGAATTAAGTAGTTCAAAAATTACTACTTCACCAATATGCCAGATGGTGACACCTTCCCCTGTACACCCGGTAATCGTCTCTCTATTACGCCCAAATGCAGAGTGTAGGTGCAGTTTTGGAACACTGTCTTCGTTGATAAACAGAGTTCCAATCCCTACAGCCTCACTAGTTCCCAACAATTCTGTGACCACCTTGCGTGGCTTCTTAGCAGTACCATCCTCCGGCCCCACCACAATTTTGCTGTTTGTATCAGCGCCACCAAGAAAGTGTAAAATTGCAGAGTCAATATGGTGTGTCTTGGCAAAATTCTCTATAATATCCGGTATTTTATCACCATGTTCTAGTCTTAAGATGAAGATTCTACCCAAGTTTGCCTCTGAATACTTCATTGTCCTCGCCCCTTCTCTTCTTCTCCCAAAAACAAATATAACGCTAACAATTTCTATGTATAACCTTAAACTGAAAAAATCTCAGGAGCCGTTCCTTAAGCATAGATTTGAGGAAATCCTTCCTCGAAAAAGAGTATATACCTAACACTAACAATAAATCACACCTAACACAACTGTAAATAATGGATTAATATAAACCCTAAACTTGTTTCTATAACCTGATTGTTATCTTTTTCATAGAAATTTACTCAGTTACTAATATGATAAGTATACTTTTACTGTTTATATTAGTTTTATACTTTGAATAAATTCTACATTGACAAGTTCGCTACCTTTTTTAGTTTCAACTTCAAGCCAATTTTCATTGACATCAATAATTTTACCCTTGACGTTAGTACCAAAAGTCCCTGTAGATATCAAACAGTTCTTGCCAATATATCTTTTGATTAGCTCGTTTGTCATCTCTACAACACCTATCCTCTTCCTGATTTTTAATAGTACTGCCTTTTGTACTGCACGTTGCTGAGGTAAAATAATAAAAAATATAATGAACAATGGCATATAGATCGCAACCCATGTTCCTGTGTTCATAGACCTCATCCTTCATTAAAAAAATGTACCAACTCTCTACTTTCAGCAAAACTATTATAACAAATTAACCAGATTTAAAATAGCTTATAGACAATATTATGAATATTGATTCAACTCATACCGAACCTTTAAAAATTGCAGTGTTCTTCCCAATCTTATCAGTGAACTCGTTCAGCTAAAGCTGAACATCGAGACTTCGGTGACGTAAGTCTCCAGTGACGATAGTGTCCGGTGGACACTATCGCCGAAGGCGCATGCTCCATAGATTACTAACCGCCTGAGGATGACTTACGCCGAAGGCGCAGAGCCACTGACGAATACTTTCGCGCCGTAGGATGGACTCTACCTCCTTCGCCGCTAAGTGTTTCTATTGGGAAGGCGGCTCGGCGATACTCTCCACTGGAGACTATCGTCACCGAAGCAGGGTACGGGGGCCCACTCCCACTTGAAGAAGTGGGAGTCTT
>Ga0209347_1005828_pt1 | contig 11383 bp, 10 predicted proteins | sample AutmiccommuBRH23_FD_187382 | JGI IMG/M metagenome (GOLD analysis project Ga0209347, IMG submission 187382) | Deep subsurface microbial communities from Mt. Terri, Switzerland - Autotrophic microbial communities BRH/23 (SPAdes) (version 2) | ecosystem: Environmental > Aquatic > Deep subsurface >...
TCTGAGTTCCCCATTTGACCTTCCGGCAAGCCTACGGAAAGACCACTTGCCCCAAGGGTTGTAGAAGAATACTCTTGCAAAAAGCGATCTAAATTGGGCTTGCTTGCTTGCTTAATCGCATTCCCCTTTACCTCGTCCCTAATGCCAAACCCATCCATAATTATTAATGCTACAGGCTTTGGTCGTGTCATTTTAGTCACTCTCCAATCATTCTTCTAATCTGCATCTACTTGCCTTATTTACTTCCCTTAACTAAGGCAATAAATGAATCGACATCTAGACTTGCACCGCCAACTAAGGCTCCGTCAATATCCTTTTGGTTCAGATATTGCCGAATATTTTCCGGCTTAACGCTTCCGCCGTATTGAATCCGCAACTGCTCTGCGGGTCCCTCAGAATACAGCCCGGCAACAACCTCTCGTATATAACCGATTACCTCATTAGCATCCTCTGCTGACGATGACTTACCCGTTCCGATTGCCCAAATTGGTTCGTAAGCGATAACTAACTGCTCGATCTGCTCAGCAGCTAACCCTTCTAAGGCCTTTTCAACCTGCTCTTTTACTACCTGTTTAGTTATTCCTGCTTCTCTTTCAGCCAGCTTCTCACCCACACAAACTATTGGGGTAATACCATGTCTATAAGCTGTATGTATTCGCTTATTAACTGTCTCATCAGTTTCCCCAAACAGCTCTCTCCGTTCAGAATGGCCAATTATCGCATATTGAACGTTTAGCTCTTTTAACATTAACGGACTTATCTCTCCGGTAAAAGCGCCAGATTCTTGCCAATGAATATTTTGCGAGCCGATTTTTACTCTGCTATCTAATTTTTCTTTAAGGATAACTAGGTCAGTAAAAGGGACACAGAGGATAGCCTCTACTTCCTCTTCAGAAAAACCATTAAGTGCATTGATGAATTTTTCTGTATCTTCCATTGTTTTATTCATTTTCCAGTTACCAGCAATAATCGGAATTCTCATTTCCACCACTACTCCTTATCTAATAATACAACAACTCCTGGCAGCTCTTTGCCTTCCATAAATTCCAAAGATGCTCCCCCGCCGGTAGATATATGAGTCATTTTACCTGCTAGACCTGAAGCCTCAACAGCTGCAGCTGAATCTCCTCCACCAATTATTGTTACTGCCGAAGACTCTGCCATTGCTTCTGCAACCGCATAAGTTCCCTGCGCAAATAAATCCATTTCAAAAACACCCATCGGTCCATTCCAGATTACTAGTCGGGAATTCTTAATAACTTCACTAAACATTCCGATAGTTTGTGGCCCGATATCCAAAGCCTGCCATTCTGGCGGTATTTTTGCTATCTCTACAACCTTAGTATCAGCTTTTTCGGAAAATTCGTCAGCTACAACTACATCGACCGGAAGCAGTAGACGGATATTTTTTGTTTTAGCTTTTTCTATAAACCAGCGAGCTAAATCCAGCTTATCTTCTTCTAACAAAGAGTTACCGATCTCCATGCCTAGGGCTTTAATAAAGGTATAAGCCAATCCACCACCGATTATTAGATTGTCAACCTTATCCATCAGGTTTTCTATTACGCCAATCTTGTCTTTTACCTTGGCTCCACCGATAATCGCCGTAAATGGACGTTCGGGGTTTGATAGGGATTTACCAAGAAACTCTAACTCCCGCTCCATTAAAAAACCGGCTACAGCTGGAAGGTGATTGGCAATTCCTTCTGTTGAAGCATGGGCTCGATGCGCAGCGCCAAAAGCATCGTTAACAAAAATCTCGGCCAGCTCTGCTAGAGCTTTAGCCAGATCCTGATCGTTTTTTTCCTCCCCAGACAAAAAACGAACATTTTCTAACAGAAGAAGCTCTCCATCATTTAGTTCTGCCACCTTTTGCATTACTGCTTCGCCAATTACTTCGTCTGTCTTGTTTATCTCTTTATTCAGTAGCTCCGAAAGTCTTTTTGCTACCGGATCCAATCTAAGCTCATCGACAACCTTGCCCTTTGGTCTGCCTAAATGACTTGCTAAAATAACTCTTGCTCCCTGCTCAATTAAATAATTAATTGTGGGCAGAGCAGCTCTGATTCGAGTATCATCAGCAATTACCCCATCCTGCAATGGGACATTAAAATCAACCCTGCAAAAAACACGCTTTCCTCGCAACTCCAGATCTCTAACAGTTTTCTTATTCAAAGTATAATCCTCCTTTATCTTCGGTTTCAACAAGACTTACACTTTGTTGGGATATCATCATAGTGCACAAAGGACGCCCTCTATAAACCAGATTAAGCATACGAGAAGAGGAGATATCTGTACTCTCCTCTTTGTATTTTACCAACCATTAATATTCAACATTGAAGAGCTAAAATCCTTTTTTTGCAATGAAAGCCGCTAAATCTACAACACGGTTGGAATAGCCCCACTCGTTATCATACCATGAAACAACCTTAACCATGTTGCCTTCAATAACCATTGTCGACAATCCATCAACTGTTGAAGAATGAGCATCATGATTATAATCTACAGAGACTAATGGTTCATCAGAATAAGCTAAAACTCCTTTTAATTCGCCTTCGGCTGCTTTTTTCATTACCTCATTAACAGCCTCTGCAGTTACTTCTTTGTCCAGCTCTGCGACTAAATCTACTACAGAAACATTAGGCGTCGGAACTCGCATTGCGAAGCCGTTCAACTTGCCTTTAAGCTCAGGTAAAACCAAAGAAACTGCTTTTGCCGCTCCTGTAGTTGTAGGAATTATCGACATTCCGGCAGCACGTGCACGACGATAATCCTTATGTGGTAAGTCCAATATCTGTTGGTCATTCGTATAAGAATGGATGGTGGTCATCAATCCGCGCTTTATTCCAAAATTCTCGTGCAAGACCTTAGCAAATGGTGCCAAGCAGTTAGTTGTACATGAGGCATTGGAAATAACCTGATGACTTGCCGGATCGTAGCTTTGCTCATTTACCCCCATAACAATTGTAATATCCTCATCAGTAGCCGGTGCAGATATTACTACTTTTTTAGCGCCGGCTGCTAGATGTTTAGCAGCATCAGCACGTTTAGTAAAACGACCTGTAGATTCAATTACCAGCTCTACCCCTAATTCCTGCCAAGGAAGATTAGCCGGATCACGCTCTGCAACAACCTTTACAAGTTTTCCATCAACCAACATTCCCTCTTCAGTAGCCTCAACTGTAGCAGCGATTTTCCCATGTACTGAATCGTATTTCAAGAGATGAGCCAGCATTTTGGCATCAGTTAAATCATTGACCGCAACTATCTCCAATTCCGGATTATTTAATGCTGCTCTAAAAACTGCCCTTCCTATTCTTCCAAACCCATTGATTCCAACCTTAATCATTTAAAAATCCTCCCTTATAAAAATATCGTTGCTCTTTCTCATGTCTTCGTTTATTAATTACCTAAAATTTTTAAGATTTCTTTAGCTGCCCCTTCATCTGTTACCAAGGTTTGTTTATAAATATTTTTCATTACAGCTATTATAGCGTTGGCTTTACTTTTTCCGCCCGCAACCGCGATAATATTTGTAATGCCTGATAAATCTTCCAGTCTTAAGCCGATAGTATTCATCTTATAAACTATCTGACCTTCCTTGTTAAAATAGTAGCCAAAAGCTTCACCAACTGCATTTTTTTGTTCTAAAAAATTCAATATATCCTGAGATACATTGCGTTTTTTTGCCATAGTTTTAGCATTTCCTACTCCATGAATAACAATTCCCGCTTTACGAATAATCTGAAGGATATCCTGAATCGCCGGTTCGTTGATCAGTGAATTGTAAGTGTCCTCACTTAGTTGCTCAGGTGTATGCAATAGCCGATATTTGCCCCCGGTTTTTTTCGCCATCTTCGAGACAATAGTATTAGCCAAAAATTCATGGGTTTCCCCTATTCCACCTCTAGCTGGTACAAAAGTTACTGATTGCAATTGGGGATATTCACTTACCGCGTTAGCTAACTCCGCGACGGTTGAACCACCTGTCAAAGCAATAATCTCTTCATTTTTGACTAAAGATCTTAATATTTGTACGGCAGCCTTACCAATTTCCTTAGGTACAAGCACCTCCTCATCGGCGTCACCGGATACGACAATGACCTTTGGAATATTTAGCTTTTTCTCCAGATCTCGTTCCAGTTCATTTAATCCGAATATTATTTTAATATATGGGGATAATTCCTGTAGCACTTTTTGACCCTCTGGGCTTAGGCTCATTCCGATAGTTTCTACAACAATTAATCCTTGCTGCTTTAGAAAATCCACCTCCGCCCTTAACACTCTTTCTGTCAACCCCAGATTTAGTGATAAGCTCCTTCTGCCAATCGGCTGTAGCAAAGAGATGTTTCGGAGGATTTTATATCTTTTTTGCATTACCTCAAGAATATCTGGAGTTAATTTAAGCTGCAACTGTAACAAATCCAATACGTTCATCCTCCTCTAAAAATATTTCTACTTCGTCGGTTCAGCTTCTAAGTTGGAATATGATCGTTGTGCTCGGAGGGTGCCTCCTTACTGGTCTTTTTTTGTCCCTGTGATGTATATTATGTCCCGCTAAGAACAAAAAAAATTCATCTCTACTTATCTTATCTAGAAATGAATTAATTGGCAAGTAATTTTAACAAAAAATTTTCTTAATCGTATCTCTTACGTCCTGAAGAAGATAAGATCCCTAATTCCTCACGATATTTGGCGATCGTTCTTCTAGATATTTCAATACCGCGTTGATTTAAGATCTTAGTTATTTTTTCATCAGAAAGCGGCTTCTTTTTGTTCTCCTCGTTAATTAAGTCTACTAACGCTTTTTTAACATTTTCCGCTGAGGTTGTTGAGCCGTCACTAGTTGCTAAGCCCGTAGTAAAAAAATATTTCAATTCAAAAATTCCCAACGGAGTTTGCACGTACTTTTGATTAACTGCCCTGCTTACTGTTGATTCGTGAACGCCTATTTCATCAGCAATTGTTCTTAATGTTAGCGGTTTCAGTTGATTAGTGGCAAAAAAATTTATTTGGTGTTGGACAATCGCACTAGTTACTTTATATAGAGTGTTTCTTCGCTGATCAATACTTTTGATTAACCACTTGGCAGCATTAAACTTTTCCAGAATATACTGCGTAGTTTTATCATCTTTTTTGTGATTTTGCACATATTGATGATAATGAGAATTAATTTTTAATCTAGGTACCAAAGCGTCATTGACGATCACGACGATTTCGCCTTCAAGCAGTTCAACAGTCACATCCGGTAAAATATATTTGGCCGGGGCATTGGGATATCCCATAGCAGGTTTAGGATTTAGCGTCTTAATAAAATCAAAAATCTGCTGAACCTCTTGAACAGTTATTTTCATTTCTTGGGCAATTTTCATAAAGCGATGTTCGGCGAGATCCTTTAAATAATTATTAACTACCTCAATAGCATGCGGGTCCACATGCTCTAAACGCTGCAGCTGAATCAACAAGTTTTCTTGTAAATTTTGGGCACCCACTCCGACGGGGTCTAAGGTTTGCAGGATCTCTAAACTGTCCGCAGCCTCTTGCTCGCTAATCCCAAAACGCTTAGCCACCTCAGCTAGTGGGATAGATAAATATCCAGATTCGTCCAATGAACCAGCAAGGAATTTTACTACATCATTCTGCTGTTTTTCCAAAGACAAGAATCTAATCTGCTCTAATAAAAACTCTTCTAAGGTTGCTTTCGGCGAGGCAATTGTATCCCAAATACTCCATTCATCTTCTTGATTGTAGTTGACCACTCTTGACCGTTGATAATTATTATATAAAAAATCATAACGAGCCTGCTCCTTGGCATCAATTTCGAACACCGGATTTTCGACTATTTCCGTTTGCAAATACTCATTCAATTCGATTGCCGAAAATTGCAGAATTGTGATTGCCTGTCGCAATTCAGGAGTCATAATCAGTTTTTGAGTTTGTTGTTGATAAAGCCCATATTCCAGCTGCATAATATCATTCCATTCCTTTTAGCTTGCTAATATTCCACCAAAATTGTATAATATATTTTGTTGCTTATTTTGCGCCCGTAGCTCAGTGGATAGAGCACTGGCCTCCGGAGCCAGGTTTTGCGGGGGTTCAAATCCCTCCGGGCGCACCATTTATTCTTACTTCGTCGCTCTACTTCTTTGCTAGAAAAAAATCGTTGTGCTCGAAGGGTGCACCATTATTTTTTATTCTTACTTCGTCGCTTTAACTTCTTTGCTAGAAAAAAATCGTTGTGCTCGAAGGGTGCACCATTTATTCTTACTTCGTCGAAAGTCCATTGAAAGGGACTTTTTTATTTTACTTGATTTTTCCCTAAAATCCGTCTCGACGATAAAATTTCCCTAAGTTTATTCTAACAGATTTAGGACAGAATAGAAGATGGTAAATACTACAGTTTTTTTGTTTGACCTTTTTTGACCAATGGTGTATTATGTGATTAGAGCGTTTATCAAAATTATTTTGCTGATTTGAGAGGAGGATTTTAATAAATGAGTTACTATGTTCCAACAGTAATCGAACAAACCAACCGAGGTGAAAGGGCATATGACATCTACTCTCGCTTGTTAAAGGACCGGATAATTTTTCTTGGGACCGCGATAGATGACGGGGTTGCCAACTCCATAATTGCCCAATTGCTATTCCTAGCCTCTGAAGATCCTGAAAAAGATATTCATTTGTATATTAATAGTCCCGGTGGCTCTATTACTTCAGGCATGGCAATCTATGATACCATGCAATATATTAAGCCTCAGGTTTCCACAATAGTAGTGGGCATGGCTGCTTCAATGGGAGCCTTCCTTTTAGCCGCTGGTGAGAAGGGCAAAAGATTCGCCTTGCCTAATAGTGAGATAATGATTCACCAGCCAAGTGGTGGAGCGCAAGGTCAAGCCACTGATATTGAAATCCACGCAAAACGAATTGTGGAAATGAAAAATAAGCTAAATGAGATCCTTGCCGAAAGAACTGGTCAACCGGTTAAAAAGATCGCTAAGGATACAGACAGAGATAATTTCTTAACTGCCGAGCAATCCAAGGAATACGGGTTAATTGATAGCATAATTACCTCTGCCCCCAAAATTGTTTAAGCTTTTAACTAAAGATATTTAAAGAAAAATAGAGCCCTGCTTAATCTCTACAAGAGGTATTAAGCAGGGCTTTGGATTTTTTATTCAACTTTACTCAAATTGGTATAATGGAGTGCTTAAATATCTTTCCCCATTACTCGGGGCAATAACCACGACATTTTTCCCCTTACCTAATTTTGCGGCAATTTTTTTGGCGGCAAAAATAGCGGCACCAGTAGAAATACCACAAAGAATCCCCTCTGTTCTGGAAATCATTCGAGCCGTCTCAAATGCCTGATCATTGGTTACCTGAACAACTTCATCATATATCTCAGTATTTAGGATGCTCGGAATAAAGCCAGCACCTATTCCTTGGATCTTGTGAGGACCAGGAGTTCCTCCGGAAAGCACAGGAGAGTCTGCTGGTTCTACAGCTACTAGATGAACATTAGGCAGGTTTTGTTTTAATATTTCCCCTACACCTGTGATGGTTCCTCCTGTCCCTACCCCAGCAACAAAAGCGTCAACTTGATTATCCATCTGTTCAAGAATTTCTTTAGCAGTAGTTAAGCGATGCACCTTAGGATTGGATAAGTTAACGAACTGCCTAAGCGGAAAATAATCATGCTCCTTGAGCAGCTCTTCCATCTTCGCCATTGCACCCTTCATGCCTTCAGCTCCCGGAGTTAAGATTAATTCTGCTCCATAAGCACGCAATAGATTTCGACGTTCAAGACTCATGGTATCCGGCATTATAAAAATCGCCTTATACCCTCTGGCAGCTGCGATCATCGCTGCCCCAATACCCGTATTTCCACTTGTAGCTTCAATAATCGTATCTCCTGGTTTTAGCAACCCCTCGGCTTCTGCATCCTCAATAATTTGACGAGCAATACGATCCTTTACGCTTCCGGCCGGATTATAGAACTCTAGCTTGACAAAAATTCGCGCACTGTTCTCTTCTAGATGCTGTAGTTGAACAATCGGTGTATTACCAATCAGCTCAACCATACTTTTGGCAAATCGCATAAAAAATCCACTCCTTAAAAAAATTATTAGCTCATATGTATTAAACATATGCTCGAAAACTGATTCTCCCCAATATACATTCATCTTATACTAACTAATTACAAAGACTGTGAAATATTTCACAGTCTTTGCTAAATAACAAACTTCTTTTTAGTTATTCCTCTTTGCTGACCAACTCAGTCAATTTTTTAACTGCTTCCTCTTCATCATTTCCATCCGCAATGATTAGTATCTCTGATCCGCTATTAATTGCCAAGCTCATTATTCCCATAATACTTTTTGCATTTACTTTCTTTTCTTCCTTCTCGATAAAGATATCACTGGAATATTTATTCGCTTCCTGTACAAACAAAGCAGCGGGTCTGGCATGAAGTCCAGTCTTCAGATTTATCTTAACCTGTTTTTTTATCATCTGCACCACTCCTTTTTTTGTATATTATTATACATTACTTTGTATAAAACTGCTATCATCTTTCAAACTTCTTCGCAATTTCGTCTAACTTTCGTAAACGATGATTAATTCCCGATTTGCTTACCTTACCGCCTGACAAAATATCGCCCAGCTCTTTTAGGGTTAGCTCCGGATATTGCACTCGAGCCTCAGCTATCTCTCTAAGCTTTGGCGGCAAATTATCCAAGCCAATCTCTCGTTCAATCAATTTAATATTCTCAATTTGTCGTAAAGCTGCTCCTACCGTTTTGTTTAGATTGGCAGTCTCACAGTTTACTAAGCGATTTACAGAATTTCTCATATCCTTAACAATTCTGACATCCTCAAACTTTAATAAAGCATTATGCGCTCCAATTACATTAAGAAATTCTGTAATTTTTTCTCCCTCTTTAATATACAAAAAATAACCCTTTTTCCGTTCGATCCATTTAGCATTTAAGTCAAAATAATTGGCTAAATCACATAAAGCTTCGATATGCCCTTCATAGCTTGAGGATATCTCCAAATGATATGAGGAGCTTTCGGGATTATTGATTGAACCACCAGCGAGAAAGGCTCCCCGCAAATAAGCTCTCTTATTCCCGACAGATGCAATTATTTCTGGTTGAATTCTGGAATGAAACGAGAATCCCTCCTTAACAATAGCCAGCTTTTGCAGAACCATTTCCACCTGTCCGGGAATTCGCACGATATAGACATTATTTTTCTTTAAACGCATTTTTTTTCGCACCATTACCTCGGCGTGTAAATTAAACAACTCTTTTAAGAGCGAATAAATTTTTCTGGCAATCGCAGCATTTTCTGTAATTACATCCAGTACTACCTTCTGGTTGGTCAACTGTACACTGCCGTTCATTCGGACAAGCGCCGACAGTTCGGAAATTTTGCTATTATGATCATTACCAAAAACGTGGGTCAATTCCTTTTTTGTCTCGGCAGCAAAAGACATTTAACCACCTCATTTCCTGAAACCTAGTATGGAGAGACACCCTGATTATGTTATACCTACTTCGTCGGTCTGCCTACGAATAAGAGTGAACTCCTTCGGCTTATATTAGTGAGACTATAAGATCAGCAAGTTTCTCCGCATCATGTCGCAAAAAAGTATTATAGGTTAAAAATTGTTCAGAGATTACTTTATAGCCTTCCTTAATAAGCTGCTCTTTATTTATTTTTACCGGGATCGCACCTTTCAAGAGATATCTTTCTACTATCTCAGGAGGAATCAATTCATCATGAACTATCACATACTCCAGCAGCTTACCATTAACGTGCTGTTCGATTGCTCTTAAATGATCACTAGCTGAGAAGCCGTCCGTCTCTCCCGGCTGAGTCATCAGATTACAGATATATATTTTTTTTCCCTGTGCGCTGGCAAGGCTGTCTCTTATCCCCCGTACCAAAAGATTAGGAATTAAGCTCGTGTATAAGCTCCCTGGTCCAAGAAGAATTGCATCGGCTTGCTCAATAGCACTAATCGCTTCAACAAGAGGCTGTACGTTATTTGGTTCGATATAGACCCGCTTAATTCGTTTATTTTGCTTCGTAATATTTGATTCACCTTTAGTAAAGGTCCCATCAGAAAATTCCGCCGACAAGGTCACCTCTTGAAGAGTTGCAGGCAATACCTGCCCCTTAACTGCCAAAACACGGCTTAATTCCTTTATAGCCAGAACAAAATCCCCTGTTAAATCAAGTAATGCTGCTATTAGCAAATTACCAATATTATGACCTGCCAGACCCTCTCCCTGCTTAAAGCGATATTGCAAGAGCTGCTCTAAGAGAGGTTCGGTATTGGCTAATGATACGAGAACATTTCGAATATCGCCCGGAGGAAGAATATTTAGCTCATTTCTTAAAATCCCAGAGCTCCCTCCATCATCGGCAACAGTTACGATAGCCGTCAATTCCAAATCTCGTCTTTTCAGACCCCGCAAAATGGCAGAAAGTCCTGTCCCTCCACCAATAGCCACAACCCTTTTTTTCTTTTGCTCCTCCATTTTACACCTACCCATGCTCTTTAGCTACGTCACGATGATTCACACTTGTGTGCCAATCAGACGTTAAGGTTTGATTTATATACTCCGTGATAGCCACAGAGCGATGTCTGCCTCCGGTACAGCCAATGCCGATTACAAGTTGGCTTTTTCCCTCTTTTTGATAACTAGGCAGCAAGAAATTGAGCATATCCAGCAGCTTAACCAAAAATTCTTTTGTTTCTGGCCATTGCATTACATACTCATAGACTGAAGCATCTTTACCTGTACTAGGTCTCAATTCGTCTATATAGTGTGGATTTGGTAAAAATCGCACATCAAACACTAAATCCGCATCAATTGGCAGACCATACTTAAAACCGAATGACATGATATTTATTGACAGCCGATTCTTGTTTTCATCAGCAAATCTAGAGATTATTTTTTCCTTTAACTCGCTGGGTTTTAGACTTGTTGTATCAATAATCTGACTAGCCTTACCTTTAATTTCATCTAATAATTTCCGTTCGGCGATAATTCCCTCTATTGGTGAAGATTCTGAAGATAAAGGATGTCTCCTTCTAGTCTCCTTATATCTAGTTACTAAGGTTTTATCCTCAGCGTCTAAGAAAATTATCTCGTAATCAAGCATTTCCGAGAAATCCAGCGAGACTAAGGATTCCGACAAGCGCTCAAAGAATTCCCGTCCTCTTAGATCAATTACTAAGGCAACCTTGTTCATTTTACCACCAGACTGCACCGTCAGATCTACAAACTTAGGTATCAGGATTGGTGGTAAATTATCCACACAAAAATAACCCAAATCCTCTAAGCTTTGAATAGCTACCGTTTTCCCG
>Ga0209347_1005829_pt1 | contig 11383 bp, 8 predicted proteins | sample AutmiccommuBRH23_FD_187382 | JGI IMG/M metagenome (GOLD analysis project Ga0209347, IMG submission 187382) | Deep subsurface microbial communities from Mt. Terri, Switzerland - Autotrophic microbial communities BRH/23 (SPAdes) (version 2) | ecosystem: Environmental > Aquatic > Deep subsurface >...
ACCGGATGCTGGATGCGCTGGTGGAGCGCGGCGTGGTGCGGCACCTGCCCAACCCGGCCGAAGGGCGCAATTACCAGATGGAGGCGCTGAAACATGCGGCCTCGCAGGATATCGTGACCGAGGCGGACTGGGTCTGGATCGCGGATGTGGACGAGTTTCTGAACATCCATGTGGGCGACCATACGATCCCCGCGCTGATTGCGGCCTGCGGTGATCCGCAGGCGATCAGCGTGACCTTTCAGTTCTTCGCCAATGCGGGGATCGACGGGTTCGAGGACCGGCCCGTCATCGCGCAATTCACCCGCTGCCATAACCCCGATATCTGGTGCGGCGAAACCGCGATCGAGGTGAAGTCCCTGATCCGGCGGGATTTCCCGCTGCACTATTACGGCGCGCACCGGCCTTTTTTCAGCGCCAAGCTGCCGCCGCGCAAATATCCCGCATGGACGGATGGCGCGGGCCGCGCGGTGCCGCACAAGTTTCTGGTGGCGGCCAATCCGCGCCGCATCCGCAAGTTTCCCGCGATGGGCGCGCGGGTGCATGCCACGCTGAACCACTATGCGCTGCGGTCTCTGGACAGCTATCTGGTCAAGAATGACCGGGGCGACGTGAACCGCGAGAACCGGGCCTTTGACGACACTTATTGGCGCGAGCGCAACGACCCCGCGATGGAAGATAGCAGCATCCAGCGCTATCTGCCCGCGCTGGAGGACGAGATGGCGCGGTTGCGCGCCGATCCGGTGATTGATGCGCTGCATCTGGAATGTGTGGCCCTGCACCGCGCGCGGGCCGCAGCCCTGCTGGCGCAGCCGGAATATCATGACATGCGCGACCAGTTGAAAGCCGCCTCGACCCTGCCCCCGCAGGAGGAGGCGTTGTTGCGCGAACTGGGTCTGTGGGAGGAGGCTGCATGACCGCCCACCGCCCCCCGCACCGATTGCGTGTCGTCAACCTTGGCCTGCCCAAGACAGGGACCACGACACTGGCCCATGCGCTGCGCCTGTCGGGGCTGAAAGTGGCGGATTACCGCATCCGCCGCCGCCAGACTGCGGATACCAGCATGCACGGGATTTTCCTCGGCCAGAGCCTTTATGACGGGTATTTCAACACCGGCGACCCGTTGGCCCGGCTGGAGGGGTTCGACGCTTTCTCGGAGATCAGCTGCCTGCGCGAGGGGCAGTCCTTGTGGCCGCAGACGGATTGGGGCCTGATCAGCGCCATTCGCGCGCATCATCCGGGGGTGCGGTTTCTGGCCAGTTGGCGCGATCCGCGCGCGCTGTCGGATTCGATGCTGCGCTGGTCGAACCTTGGCACCGAGCGTCTGCCCCGCAGCGATGTGCCCGGCTTGCCACGCGGCTTTGGCGCGACGACGGCAGAGCGGGTGCGCTGGATCGAAGGGCATTACGCCCATCTTCAGGCCCTGTTCAGGGATGATCCGGCCTTTCTGCTTTATGATGTAGCGGACCCGCAGGCCCCTGCCCTGATCGGTGCCCATATCGCAAGGACGCTGCCATGGTGGGGCCGCGCCAACAGCAATCCGCCGACCTCGACCGTGGTCGGGGAGCAGGTCGGATGACGCGGATCTATCTGCATATCGGGCTGGAACATGTCGGTGCCGCGCGCCTGCAACAGGTGATGGCCGACAAGCGCGAACAGATGCTGGCCAAGGGCGTGCTGTTTCCGCGCGCCGCCGGACCGCGCAACCATACGCGGCTCTACATGGCCGTGACGGACCCTGATCACGTGGATGCCCTGCGCGCCGGGCGCGGCCATGCCGATCCTGCGCGTCAGGCGGCGCTGCGCGCGGAGCTGTCCGCGACACTGGCCCGCGACATGGCCACGCATCGACCCGAGACGCTGATCCTGTCGGCCAGCCAGTTGGGCACATCGCTGGCCCGGCGGTCCGAGTTGGAACGGCTGCGCGACTTGCTGGCCCCGCTGTCGGAGGATATCCGCATCATCGCCCATGTGGACGCCCCGGCGCGGTTGCTGGCGCGCCATTTTGCGGCGCAGGTGCTGGACGGGCGGCACAGTCCGCTGGAGGTGGAGCGTGATTTGCCTGCGAGCGGATGGTGGGAGGCGGCTTTGGCGCTGGCACCTGCCGTTGATCCGGAGCAAGGGCGGTTCTTCGAGACGCATTGCCCTGCCTTCTGGCTGGATTACGCGGGTCTTGTGCGCCATTGGGAGAGCGTTTTCGGTCAGGGCGCGGTCACCCTGCGCCCCTATGATGCGGCGCTGTTTCATGGCGAGGACGCGACCGAGGAGATCCGCGCCGCGTTCGGCATCACCGAGACATTGGGCCGTGCAACGCCCGCCAAGCTGCCTGCGCCCCCTTCGGCGGCCTGGATCAGCCGGGCGCGGCGCATGAACCTGTTGCTGGAGCGGCTTCATGACGTGACCGGACAGATCGTGCCCCGCCCGCTGTGGCGCAAGTTCATCGACGAGATCAGGATAGACGGTGAACCCATTGATCCAGATACGCTTTTGGGTATCACCAAGCCGCTTGAGGATCGTCTGAAGTCATCCTTGTCCAGCCAGAGCGCCTTGCGCGGGGTCTTTCCAACACGGAAGCGGGGCGCGAAGACCCCGGCATGGACCGAGGCCGATCCCGGTCAGGGATTTCGCGCAAGCCAGTATCTGCTGGCCTTCCGTGCAAGGATCGACCGCGCCATCAAGGCCAATGCCGCAGAGGCGGGCGACGCGGCCATGCCCGATGATCCCCGCCCAGAGGGGCGCGGGGGCAAGGGTGCCGCAGCGCCCGTGATCCCGGCTGCACCCGCCCCTGCGGCCAAAGCGCAGCCCAAAGCCACGCCCTTGACCGAGTCGGCGGCGCGGATCATGCCACCGCTGGCGATCGAGAATTTCCACAAGCTGCAAGCCTCGCCCTTCCGGCCGCACAACCGCTTGGGGATGGTGAACGAGGAAGAGCTGGCCGCCGCCTATGCGCCCCGTGCGCCCCGCGTGCTGCCCAAGGGCTCCTCGGGTCGCGTGATCGTCGGCTGCATGAAGAACGAGGCGCCCTATATCGCGGAATGGGTCGCCTATCACCGCGCCATCGGCGTGGACAATTTCCTGATCTACACCAATGACTGCACCGACGGCACAGCCGAGATCCTGAACCGGATGCAGGAGATGGGCCTGCTCCAGCATCGCAACAACGACGGATGGAAGGGCAATTCGCCCCAGCAATCGGCGCTGAACAAGGCGTTGAAGGAACCGCTGATCCGCGATGCGGAATGGATCATCCATATCGACGTGGACGAGTTCATCAATATCCGCTGCGACAATGGCACGCTGGATGATTTCTTCGCCCGCGTGCCGGGGGCCACCAATGTCGCGATGACTTGGCGGCTGTTCGGACATGGCGGCGTGACCGCCTTGTCTGACCGGTTCGTGACAGATCAGTTCGAATGGTGCGCGCCGCGGTTCTGCCCCAAGCCGCATACGGCATGGGGTTTCAAGACCATGTTCCGCAACAATGGCGCCTATGCCAAGCTGAGCTGTCACCGCCCCAACAAGCTGGACTCGGATCTGCGCGATCAGGTGCTCTGGGTGAACGGATCGGGGCAGGACATGACCCGCGAGGCGGCGGAGAAAGGCTGGCGCAACTCGGTCAAATCCATCGGATATGACCTGCTGCAACTGAACCATTACGCGCTGCGCTCGGCCGAAAGTTTCCTCATCAAGCGGCAACGGGGCCGTGCGCTGCATGTGGATCGGGCCATCGGGATCAATTACTGGATCAGGATGGACTGGTCCGATGTGCGCGACATCACGATCAAGCGCAACGTGCCGCGTGTGCGGGCTGAATGCGACGCCATGATGCAGGACGACCGCTTGCGCGCCCTGCATGAACAAGGACTTGCGTGGCACCGGGCCAAGGCGGCAGAATTGCAGGCCATGCCGGAGTTCCGGGAGTTGTATGAGCAGGCCCTGACCCTCAAGCTGACGGCCACGGAACGCGTCGCCTATGCCCTCGCCCTTGATATGGAAAGCTGACATGGCCAAACGAAAAGCCCCCTGCGCCGCACCGCCCGCGCCTGAGACTGACATCGAGGCGACGCCCGAGATGGGTGTCATGCCCGAGGCCGCGCCGATCACCGAGATGATCCGGTCGCATAACCTGAAATTCCCGCTGGACCGGGCCGTGCTGCGCCCGCGTATCCGGCAATCCCTGCGCGCCAATGGCTATGAGCGCAAGGAAACCGATGCCGTGCTACGCGTGGTCAAACCCACCGATACGGTGATCGAGCTGGGCGCGGGGATTGGTTATATGTCCACGCTGATGGCCATGCGCTGCGGCGCGACGGTGCATGCCTTTGAGGGCAATCCCGGCCTGATCCCCTATATCCGGTCGGTCCATGCCGCGAATGGGGCCACGCGCGCCACGGTGCATCACGCGCTGATCGCCGAGGAGACCGGCGAAGTGGATTTCTATGTGCGCAAGAACATCCTCGCCTCATCGATGACGCCGCTGGAGAAAGAGCCGCATCTGTCGGTGGCCAAGGTTGAAACCCGTGCAGCCCGCGAGGTGTTCGAGGCGATCCGTCCCACCGTGCTGGTCTGCGATATCGAGGGGGCGGAGGCGCATGTGATCCCGATGTTGCCACTGGAGGGTCTGCGCGCCGCTGTAGTCGAGCTGCATCCGCAATGGATCAAACAGGCCGGGGTCAAGGCCGTGTTCGACGCATTTGCCGCCGCCGGTCTGACCTATTTCCCGCAAGCCTCCGAGGCCAAGGTCGTCACCTTTCTGCGGGGCTGGTAAGGCGGATGCGCGCGCTTGCCATCCTGACCCAGCGCAACGAGGGGGCCTTTCTGCTGGAATGGCTGGCGCATCATCGCGCTGTGGGGTTCACGGATTTCCTTGTCTTTTCAAATGACTGCCAGGACGGATCGGACCTGATGCTGGACCGTTTGGCGCAAATGGGGGTGCTGACGCATCTGCGCAACCTGCCCCCCTATGACAAGGCGGGCATCCAGTTCAGCGCGATGAAGCGGGCGGCGGATCATCCGCTGCTGCAACAGGCAGACTGGGTCCTGCCGCTGGATATCGACGAATTCGTCAATATCCACGTAGGCGACCGCACCCTGCCCGCCCTGCTGGACGCGCTGCCCGAGGCGACGGCCATCACCTTGACATGGCGGCTGTTCGGCAATGCCGGGATGGTGCTGCATGAGGATCGGCCTGTCACCGCACGGTTCACCCGCGCCGCCCCCACGATCATGCACTGGCCGTGGCGCGCGTCGATGTTCAAGACGCTCTATCGCAATGACGGCACATATGCCAAACCCGGCATCCACCGCCCCCGTGCCCCCGATCCGGCGCGGTGCGATCAGGGGCGCTGGTTCGACGGCGCGGGACGCGCCCTGCCCCCGCGGTTTCGCCGGGCCGGGCTGTTCTCGCCCTTCGGGCGGCCGAATCACACATTGGTGCAACTCAACCACTATCCGCTTGGGGCGATGCAGGATTTCGTCCTCAAGGCCGACCGGGGGCGGGCGGTGCATGCCGGACAGCGGCTTGGTCTGGATTACTGGGTCGAGCGGAATTTCAACACCGACGAGGATTGCTCGATCCTGGCCCTGTCCCCCCGGATGCAGGCCGAACGCAACAGGCTGATGGCCGATCCCGAACTGGCCGAAGGACACCGGGCTGCGGTGGCGTGGCGCGACAGCCATTTTGCCGCCCTGATGCGCGAGGAAGAGATGCGCGCCCTGATGGGACGGCTGATGATGACGCCCGCCTCGCACCCGCTGAGCAAGGCCGAGGCCGGACCGTTGCTGGCCCATGCCATCGCGGCACAGAAAACAAAGCCCGATCTGGACGAGGTTTGACGGCGCACTGCCCCGCAATCGCCTTGAACGCCGCCATATTCTCCTAAATTTTGCCCTAAACACGGGCTAATTCCGGCGCAGAATACACCTGCCAGATGTGGCAGGACACCCGAGGACGTGCAGCGATGTCTCAGATGAACCCTTTGCCCGACCGGTCCCTCGCAGGACTGAAGAAACGCGAATGGCTGGCGCAACTCTCTGAAATCGCTGAAAACTCTGGATCCTTTGAATCCCTTGGAAGCCGCCATTTCGCCACACGCATCACCGCGGGCAGCACGCTTCTGGTCAGTTTCGAGACGATTCAGGGAATCCAGTTGCAATCGGATGTCGGTCAACCGCTTGGCTGGGACATGGTCAAGGCGCATGGGTGGTCGCATCTATGCGTGATCAGCGATGGTGACACATGGTTCCGTGATCCGGCGGTCTATGCCCTGTTCGATCGTCTGACGGATGACGGCTGGTTCGAGGAATTCGATCGCGTCATCTTCTACGGTGCCGGTCCCTGTGGCTATGCGGCGGCGGCCTTTTCGGTGGCGTCACCGGGGGCACATGTTCTGCTGGTGCAACCGCAGGCGACCCTTGATCCGCGCGTGACCGAATGGGACAACCGGTTTGCGCATATGCGCCGCACGTCATTCACCGATCGCTATGGCTATGCGCCGGACATGATGGACGCCGCGCAGTGCGGCTATGTCATCTATGACCCGGCCGAGGATCTGGACGCGATGCATGCGGCGCTGTTCACGCGCCCCAATGTCACCAAGCTGCGTCTGCGGCATATGGGAGATGCGTTGCAGGGTGACCTGATCGAGATGGAGATTCTCGACGATCTGCTGCTGGCCATCTCGGCGGACAGCCTGACACCGCATGAATTCGCGCGGCTGGCCCGCGCTCGGCGGTGTCACTCTCCCTATCTGCGCAATCTTCTGGGGCATCTGGATGCGACGCACCGGCCCTATCTGGCCATTCTGCTATGCCGCAACGTGGTCAGCCGCATGAACGCGCCCCGGATCAAACGCCGCCTTGAAGGGCTGGAGAAAGCCGCGACGGTTGGTGAATTCACCCCGCCCCCTGCCCGCAAGGGCAACGGCCCTGCCGGCGCGGACAGCAAAGACGCCTGACACAGCAGCGCGACAGCGCTTTGCGCACATCACCCTCTGGCCCTGCGCGCGCGCTTTGTGTAAGCGAAGCGCATGAGCACAACGATCACCATACGCCGCCCCGACGACTGGCATCTGCATCTGCGCGATGGCGCGATGCTGCGCGCGGTCCTGCCGGAAACCGCCCGCCATTTCGCGCGGGCCATCATCATGCCCAATCTGGTGCCCCCCGTGGTCACTGGCGCGCAGGCGATGGCCTATCGCGACCGGATCATGGCCGCGCTGCCCGAAGGCATGGATTTCGCGCCGCTGATGACGCTCTATCTGACCGAGGAGACGGACCCGGATGACGTGGCTGCATGCCATGCCAGCGGGTTGATCAACGCGGTCAAGCTTTATCCGGCAGGGGCCACGACCAATTCCGCCTCGGGCGTGAAGAATTTCGACAAGGTGCGCCCGGTGCTGGAGCGGATGGCCGAGATCGGCCTGCCGCTGTGCATGCATGGCGAAGTGACGGATCACGCGGTGGATATCTTCGACCGCGAGGCCGTGTTCATCGACCGCGTACTGGATCCGATCCGTCGTGCCACACCGGGCCTGCGCGTGGTGATGGAACATGTGACCACATCGGATGCGGTGGACTATGTGCGCTCTGCGCCGGAAGATCTGGCCGCCACGATCACCACCCATCACCTGATCATCAACCGCAACCACATCCTCGTGGGCGGGATCAAGCCGCATTACTATTGCCTGCCCGTGGCCAAGCGCGAAAGCCATCGTCTGGCCCTGCGCGCCGCCGCCACTTCGGGTGATGGGCGGTTCTTTCTGGGCACGGATTCGGCCCCGCATGTGGATGCGCTCAAGGAACATGCCTGTGGCTGCGCGGGCTGTTTCACCGCGACCAACACCCTGTCGATCCTGGCCCATGTCTTCGAGGAAGAGGGCGCGCTGGACCGTCTGGAAGGGTTCACATCCCTGCATGGCCCCGCCTATTACCGCCTGCCGGTGAACGAGGGGCACATCACCCTGACACGCGGCGAGGACCCCGTGGCCTTTCCTGCCAAGATCGATGGCGGCGACGGCCCGGTGACGGTCTTTGATCCGGGCTTCCCGCTCTACTGGACCGTGACTGCCTGATGTTCACCGTTCTGCAAATACTCAATCGCGACCGATGCGCCTGACGCCGCGCCGGAATGTGAGTATTTGGGGAACGATGAAGACGACACAGATTTGCAAAGGATGCTGCCATGATCCCCTCTTCCTATCCCCCCGCGCAAGAGATGGCGCGCCTGACCGCGCGGATGCTGCTGGAAATCAAGGCGGTGCATTTCAATTCCGTTGAGCCGTTCATCTTTGCCTCCGGCCTGCCCTCGCCGGTCTATATTGATTGCCGCAAGCTGATCTCCTATCCGCGGATCCGGTCGACCCTGATGGATTTCCTGACCGTGACCGTGATGCGGAATGCGGGTTTCGAGGCATTCGACAATATCGCGGGCGGTGAAACCGCAGGCATTCCCTTTGCCGCGCTTGTGGCCGAACGCATGGCCCTGCCCATGACCTATGTGCGCAAGAAGCCGAAAGGCTATGGTCGCAATGCCCGGATCGAAGGTGCCATGACGGAAGGCCAGCGCGTCCTTCTGGTCGAGGATCTGACCACGGACGGTGGGAGCAAGCTCAGCTTTGTCGATGCGATTCGCGAGACAGGAGCCTCTTGCGGACATACGGCGGTGATCTTCTACTACGGCATTTTCCCGCAGACCGAGAAGGTTCTGGCGGATCATGGGGTTGCGCTGCATTACCTGTGCACATGGTGGGACGTTCTGGCCGAGGCGCGCGCCTCGGGGGCCTTTGATGACACCACCATGGCCGAGGTCGAAGCCTTTCTGACCGCGCCGGATGCCTGGCGGGCCGCGCGCGCCGGAAAATGACAGGCGCAGGGCGGGTTGACGGCATCAATCCGCCGTCGTCCCTGTGCGGCCGGACAAGGGGTGGCCGGCGCAGATCATCCAGATGTTGACGCATGGCCCCGTCGCGCCCCATGATGCGGTAGGCAGAGGGGATATGCACAGCCTATCCCCAGAAACATACAATTTGCCCCCGCGGCCCGCGCTTTCTATGACACGGGCTGGAATGACAGGGACGATCATGAACACAGTCAGCGTTTTCAATGCCACCGGCACCGTGGTTCAGGAACCCGACACGATGCCTCACTCGATCGAGGCCGAGCAGCAGCTTCTGGGCGCGATCCTGACGAATAACGACGTCTATGACCGTGTCGCCGCCATCATCGGGGCGCAGCATTTCTACGACCCCGTGCATGCGCGCATCTATGAGGTCGCGGCGGCGCGGATCGCCAAGAACAACCTGGCCTCGCCGGTGACGCTGAAAGCCTTCTTCGAAGGGGATTCGGGGCTGGAGGAACTGGGCGGCCCGGCCTATCTGGCGCGTCTGGCGGGATCGGCGGTGTCGTCCTATGCGGTGCGCGATTATGCGCAGATGATCTATGATCTGGCGATCCGGCGCGAATTGATCGGGCTGGGGCGCGACATCGCCGCCAAGGCCGCCAAGGTGGACATAGCCTCCGAGCCGCGCGAACAGATCGTCGAGGCGGAACAGGCGCTTTACAAGCTGAGCGAACAGGGCAAGACCGATACCGGGTTTCAGTCGTTCCTGCGCGCGGTCACCGATGCGGTGAACGTGGCCAATGCCGCCTATCAGCGCGAGGGGGGGCTTGCGGGCATTTCCACGGGTCTGATCGACATGGACAAGAAGCTGGGCGGTTTGCACAAGTCCGACCTTCTGATCCTTGCCGGGCGTCCGTCGATGGGGAAAACCTCGCTGGCCACCAACATCGCTTTCAACGTGGCCAAGGCCTATAAGCGCGGCATCCTGCCCGACGGGCATGAGGGCACGGTCGAGGGCGGCGTCGTCGGGTTCTACAGTCTGGAGATGAGCGCCGAGCAGTTGGCCGCCCGTATCCTGTCCGAGGCCGCCGAAGTGCCCAGCGAGCAGATCCGGCGCGGTGACATGACGGAGGGCGAGTTCCGCCGCTTCGTCGAGGCCGCCAAGTCGCTGGAGGCTTGCCCGCTGTTCATCGACGACACCCCTGCCCTGCCGATCAGCCAGTTGGCCGCGCGCGCGCGGCGCCTGAAGCGGACGCATGGGCTGGACCTGTTGATCGTGGACTATCTGCAGCTGGTGCGCGGCGCGGGCAAGTCCGAGAACCGGGTGAACGAGATCTCGGAGATCACGATGGGCCTGAAGGCCATCGCCAAGGAATTGAACATCCCTGTCATCGCCCTGTCGCAGTTGAGCCGTCAGGTCGAAAGCCGCGAGGACAAGCGCCCGCAGCTGTCGGACCTGCGCGAATCCGGGTCGATCGAACAGGATGCCGATGTGGTGATGTTCGTGTTCCGCGAGGAATATTACAAGGAACGCGAGAAGCCCGGCGATCACGAGCTGGAGAAGATGGCCACATGGCAGGCCGAGATGGAGCGGCTGCATGGCAAGGCGGAGGTCGTGATCGGCAAGCAGCGGCATGGTCCCATCGGCACGGTCGAACTCAGCTTCGAAGGTCGCTTCACCCGCTTCGGCAACCTGGTCAAACCCTGGCAGCAGGGCAGCGGCGAGGATGTGGGCTTCTGAGGCCGATGGGCGCGCGCCGCCTGCTGCTTCTTCTTGCCAAAAATATCCATGTCCGGTGCTGGCCCCAAGCCTTGCGTCCGATTTGGCCTTGACCTTGGAACCCGGCATGCCAAAACGACCCCATGACAGCCGCGACCCTGACCATCGACCTTGATGCCCTGACTGCCAATTGGCGCGCCCTGGATGCTGCCTCTGGCGCCGGGGTGGAAACCGCCGCCGTGATCAAGGCGGGGGCCTATGGATTGGGCGCCGGTCGCGTCGGGCGGGCCCTGGCGCGGGCGGGTGCGCGGCGCTTTTTCGTGGCCGTGACCGAAGAAGCGGCCGAGCTGCGCGAGGCACTGGGTCCGGGACCCGAGATCAACGTCTTTTCGGGGCATATGGCAGGGGATACCGACCGCATCCATGATCTGCATCTGACACCGATGATCAATTCCATCGACCAGATGCTGCGCCATGTCGAGGCGCTGCCGGGCCATCCTTTCGGGGTGCAGCTGGACAGCGGCATGAACCGCTTGGGGATGGAACCCGCCGAATGGGCGGCGCTGCGCGATATCGCGCTGGAGCAGAACATCACCCTGATCATGTCGCATCTGGCCTGTGCGGATGAGCCGGATCATCCGATGAACCAGATTCAGCTGGCCACGTTCCGCGCCATGACCGACGGGCTGGACGTGCCGCGTTCATTGGCGGCAACCGGCGGCATCCTTCTGGGGCCGGACTATCATTTCGACCTGACACGCCCCGGTATCGGGCTTTATGGCGGCGCGCCCTTCACGCAGGCGCGGGCTGTCGCCCATGTCAGCCTG
>Ga0209347_1005830_pt1 | contig 11381 bp, 10 predicted proteins | sample AutmiccommuBRH23_FD_187382 | JGI IMG/M metagenome (GOLD analysis project Ga0209347, IMG submission 187382) | Deep subsurface microbial communities from Mt. Terri, Switzerland - Autotrophic microbial communities BRH/23 (SPAdes) (version 2) | ecosystem: Environmental > Aquatic > Deep subsurface >...
GCGGTATGTAACCATTTTAAGTGATCAGGGTTTTCCTTCGGATTAAACTCTTTGCTGTATACTACATATCCTTCTTTTTCCAGGCAGGGATAACTCCTGTGTAAATCCGAAGAGATAACTGAACCTTACAAAAGATTTTCCGGGATATATTGGTTTTATCTTTCCATGCCTTCACTGAGAAGGGTGTCTTGGACAAAGGATACGAACGTATTAAAATAATTAGAAACGGCGGAAGTATTTAGTCGTCCCGCCGTTTTTATTTATTTGCCTGACCATTATTATTTGCTTAGAATTAGTTTCCATTTTGTCTAAACCGAACAAAAAAAGTGGTACCATGGTCACCTGTCTCCACATCGATAGTTGCGCCATACTGTTCGGCAATACTGTTACAAATCGAAAGCCCCAGGCCTGTGCCGTTTTCTTTAGTGGTAAAGAAGGGCAAACTTATTTTATCAATTATATCCGGTGAGATACCCTTACCCTGATCTTTAACCGACAATATTACAAAGTCACCCTCTGTATATGTTTTTATAGTTAAAACTCCCTGGGTAGGCATTGCATCTAATCCATTACGGGTTAGATTAAAGATTATCTGGCGGATATCCCCATCAGCCAACTTTAGATCTGGTATATCGCCAAGATCTATTTTCACAAATTTATTAAAAAGCACAGCATCAGCCTGGATTATTGGTGATATATCATTTATAACTGAATTAAGACTTATTTTTTCGACTATGTGGGAATTAGTTTTTGCAAGTCCCAAATAATTCTTAATTATTGAATTTGCCCTATCCAACTCATCAATCATAGTCGAAAAGTATTCCCTGTATTTACTACACTCTTTATTTATAGAGAGTAGTTGTAGAAATCCACGAACTGTTGTCATGGGGTTTCTTATTTCATGGGCAATACCGGCAGCCATTTGACCTAATAATTTTAATTTATCAAGTCTGGTAATTTCTTCTTCCAACATTTTCGTTTCAGTAATGTCGCGGAATACCATAACTACTCCTATTATATCACCATGTTTGTTTTTAATTGGAGCAGCAGAATCAGCAATAGAATATTTTTGACCTGATTTGGAAATAAGGCCGGTATGATTTGCGAGACCGATAACAAATCCTTCCTCTATTACCCTGAAAACAGGAATCTCTGCTGGCTCCAAGGTGTTTTCATTAAAGATCCGGAAGACTTCGCTAATGCTTTTACCTATTGCCTCTTTTAATGTAAAACCAGTCAGATTCTCAGCCACTTGGTTCATAAAAGCAACATTACAGTTGGTGTCAGTTGCTATAACTGCATCACCGATACTTGACAGAGTAACATGAAACCACTCACGTTGCACGGCAATTTCTGTACATAATCTGTCTTGTTCAATATTGCAGATTTCTAGATTTCTTCTCTCTTCCTCATTTTTCATATGAATTAGTAATTCTTTTGAGCTGGAGTTCATTCGTTCCTTTAGTTCATCTACCTGGCGACGAAGTTCAATCAACTCATATATTAACTGTTCTCTTGTTTTCTCATCATAGCCCATAATCTTCTCCTTCATCATAAATATTATAGTTTATTACAATAAATATTATAAAATAGTTCCACAATAAAAAAGCAAACATCTTGCCCGAAATTTCAAGGTTGTAATTCCTAAAAAATCTCAACCTTGGTTTACCCAGTCAGGAAATAGTCACACAAACGTACTTGTATGGATTTGTAGAATATTTTATTAGTACTGTGGGATTTTTTAATTACCAGAAAAATTCAAACCATAAATATAAGAGGTGTTTTATTTTGTCAAATATAGTTGATGTGGTTAAGAGGATATTTTCAACAAACATGGATGATGAACCCAAAAGCCCTATGCATATTGGGGAGGTTATGAATGCATGGACATACCGCACAATGCTGACGGAAGCGAACCGCTTCGCGGAAATAGCTTTAAATACCCACCAGGGATGATGAGCTAATAGAAGCTTTAAAAAAAAGTATTAAGGATGTCACAATCAAGCCGATGAAATAGAAATTTTATTTAAAAATGAAGGAATCAGTATAATGATAACAAAAACCACCTAGCACAGTCTACGTGGTTTTTCTTTATACGGCAAAATTGCCTTAAATAACGAGAATACCCGTATCACATTCTCACAATTGAAAGGTGTTTAACGCATTTTCCAAAATTAATAATTTTTCCTAATTCTCCGCTTTACTGCAAGAACCGGGGCTGACAGCCCCGGTTCTTGGGTATTCTATTTTTTCATCGCCAGTTCCCTTACCGCTTCGACTCCTTTTTGGAATGCCCTTATATTCAGTTCCCTGATCTCACCGGCAAAAAGATTCTCTATTACTCCAGTGAAGAAACCGGTATCAAAGGGCAACAGGCCGCTCCCGGACAGGGCGCCGGTAAGCACCATGTTGGTGGACATGGGGTTTCCGGCCTCCTTGGCCAGCTCGGTGGCTGAAAGAACATAGTTTTCTTTGATTAGTTTGTTAATGGCCTCCACAATCGAGGCTGGCTCCGGATATTTTTCCTCGCCCAGCAGGCAGCCAATGGGGTAGTTTGGACGATTGTTCATCACCACGGAGGTCCCCGGGCTGCCGTAGTCCATTAGTATACGCAGGGTTTCCAGGGGCTCAAAGCCCACGATCAGGTGGGCGTGCCCCTTGGGGATCAGTGGGCCGTAGGTTTTTTCCCGGCTTATCCGGACATGGCTCATTACTGACCCGCCCCGCTGGGAAGCCCCGAAGGTCTCCCCTATGGACACCCGGTACCCGGCCTCAACGGCCGCAGCCGCCAGCACCTGTGAGGCCAGTACGTTTCCCTGTCCGCCCACGCCGGTTACTATTACATTTAGGGGCTCACGGAATTCGCCCATTCGCTCACACCGTCCTTTCCACTACGATTGCATTACGGGGGCAGAGGGAGGCGCATACCCCGCAGCCGTTGCAGACAGCCTCGTCGATACGGGCCTTTCGGCTCTGACTGTCCCAGATGTTAGCCGGACAGGCGAACACCCTGCTGCAGAATCTGGCGCACCCGCATTCGTCGCCGGCACACTTCTCCTGGTCCACGTAGACCCTGTCCTTTTTGTGGCCCTTTACAGCCACCAGGGCACAGGCCCTTCTCAGTATAAGCGCCCTCGGCCCGGACTCCTGGAGTAAACTATAAACCACGTTAATGCTTCCTTCCACGTCGTAGGGGTCGTGAACGGTAAAGGGTATTCCAAGGCCGCCCAGCACGTTTTCTATTTCCACCTTTTCAGAGAACTTCCCGGTGGCGGTAACGCCTCTGCCCGGGTGGGGCTGGTGGCCGGTCATGGCCGTGGTCTCGTTGTCCAGTATAACGCAGAGTAAATTCGACTGGTTGTACCTGGCGTTGATAAGGGCCGGGGGGACAGAGTGGAAGAATGTGGAGTCCCCGACCACGGAAATCACCGGCTGCCTGAAGCCGAAGCGGTCCAGCTTGCCCAGGCCGCTGGCCATGCCCACACCTGCGCCCATGCAGTGAACGCTCTGGAGAAGGTTGTACCCGGTACGCATCAGCCCGAGGGTGTAGCAGCCTATGTCACCGAGCACGATGGCATCCCGGCCATCCAGCTCCACCGCGGTTTTAATGGCCCAGAAGGAGGCCCGGTGAGGGCACCCGGCACACAGCGCCAGCTCACGGCCTGGCATACTGCTAACCAACTCCCTGGCCTCCCGGACATTGGTAAATCCCGGGGCAGAATAGGCAGCGCTGAAAATTTTGCCCAGGCAGCCGGCCACTATATCAGGGTCCAGCTCACCGGCATAGGAACCTCTCGGTCCGCCCATATCTCCGGAGTTTTTGCCGTAAAACCTGATCTGGCCTACCTCTTCCCAGTGTTTGGCTGCCAGGGTCATTACCCCGTCCTCAAGGAAGGAGTCCACCTCCTCGGCAAAAACCACCTCTTTGGCCTGCTTCAGGTATTTGAGTAAAAAGTTTTCCGGCAGCGGCCAGGTGTTGGTTATTTTGACCAGCCCGACGCTCTGGCCCAGACCCAGCATCTCCACCGCCTCGGCGGCGTAAGTATGGCTGACCCCGCAGGCAATGACCACCCTTTGGGCGTTTTCGGGGCCGGTGTAAACATTGAAGGTGGAGGTGTCGGCCATGGCCGCCACATTTTTGAGCTTGCTTTTCATGAATGGTGCAAACATGACATTGGTCACAAATTTCTGATCCCTATTGATGGCCGCCTTTTTTTCCAGGGTCGGCAGGTCTCCAAGAGTTACGTTTCCGCTGGCGTGGCAAATCCTGGTGGTGCAACGGACCACCACCGGCAGCATTATTTTCTCCGAGAGCTCAAAGGCGAATCTGGTTACGTCCTTTGCCTCGGAGACGCTGGCAGGCTCCAGTACCGGGAGGTTTGCCGTCCTGGCCAGAAAGCGGCAGTCCTCCTCCTTTACACTGGAGTGCGCGCTAGGATCATCCCCGACCATAATCACCATTCCTGCCCTGGTTCCTGAATAGCATACTGCGGTGGCGAAGTCCAGGGCCACGTTAAACCCGTCCACCTTGCATATGGTCATTGATCTCACCCCGGCAAAGGAGGCGGCGGCGACGCCCTCAATGGCCACCTTCTCATTGCTGCTGAATTCGGCGTATATGTTGAACCGGTCCCCCAACTGGGCCAATGTGGGAAGCACCTCGGAGGTGGGCGATCCGGGATAACAGGCCGCGTATCCCACCCCGGCCTCAATGGCGCCCCGGGCCACAGCCTCGTTCCCGGTCATTACCACGCTGCGTCCGGGCTGATCAAGGGCAACTGCAAATATACTCATTACTGCAGCACCTCCCACTGCTTTTTGACTTCACCCGCATAATCACCGACTGTTATATACCCGGCCCCTGGTCCCCCGGATCCCTCCAGCACCCTCATCTTTTTATTGAGTACCGCTTTCCTTAGAATGGGCAGCCTTTCCTCCGGATAGGACTTAATCTCAATGATTCCCTTTTCAACCGCGTCATTTACCAGGGACTGACCGGCCCCGGACCTGACCACCAGAGTGTTCCAGGCCGGGTCATACTCCGTGGACCCCACCGAAAGGTCGGCCCACTCCGAGGTGCAGTCTATGCAGGACTGGCAGGCCTCCCTTATGTATGGCCTGATCTCATCCACCGGCCAGGTGGCTGTCCCCCCGGCGGTGGTAAGGGTAAGCCCCTCAATTGGGATGTCCACTCTTTGTATCGCGCTGCCCCCTGACTTTTCCCTGAGAAAGCCGTAAAAGTCGGGATTCAGGGACCAGAAGCAGAACAGCCCGATTACCAGGCCCGCCGATCCCGCGAAGGTCAACGAACCCGGATTTTCCCTCCCTATTTGCTGTCCCTTTCTGACCGCAGTCACCTGGCAGGGCCTGCCCACCACGCCCAGGTTCTCCATGCCATCCCGGGCCGCCCTGTTAAGTGAGGTCAGCGTAGGCACCGCCGTATATTTGGACCCTGCACAGGAAGTCACACCGGCTTCATTTTTAGCCAGGAAGGGCTCGGGGCTGGAAGGGCTTCCCCCGGCCATAACTGCCCCACTGATTATCCCCTGCTCCAGGGCAAAGGCGGTCAGCGCGGTAACCACTCCGCCATACTGTCCGGCCCGCGCTTTTTCAGGGCTAAGGGCCCTGGCGAAATAAACACCCCGGTTAAACCCCAGTGCCTGGTCGCTTCTCTCACTGCCGAATACTGCATTGTCCATCACCCGGGCGTCAACCCCCGTGCGGGGGCAGACCCTGTAGCAGTTACCCTCCTTTAGCCCGCAGGGATGGATCATTACCGCCCGGTCCCGGACGGTTTTGATGTAGGGGCACATTCCAACGCACAGGCCGCAGGATGAGCACAGATTCCGGTCCAGGACTTCTTTTTTAAGGTCTTCCGGACCTTTTACCGCAGAATTCAAGATTGTCTCCCTCCTTTTTAATCATTTCATTTTGATAAAAAAACTTAGCTCATGTATCCCAGTGTCCTGGAGATTTCAGCGGCAGCTTCCCTCACATCCTTTACAGCCTCTGAAAACTGATCTCCCAGCACTTCTTCCGCCATGCCCGAAAGACTTACCGCCGCGACAACCAGGCCGTCCTGGTCCCTTATCGGCGCCGCAACACAGCCGATGCCGCTGATGGCCTCTCCGTTGTCCAAGGCATACCCGTTCCTCCTGACCCCCTCCAGTTCCACGGCCAGGACCTTTTTGTCGGTCACTGTAGCCCGGGTCATTGGGCACAGGTCTTCGGCCAGATACCTTTGCCGGTCGGCCTCAGGCAAAAAGGCAAGCAAAACCTTGCCTGAAGCGGTGGAATGGGCGGGAAAACCTATCCCGCCCCGGGGAACCGCCATCAGGTTCTCATTGTTTTCGGCCTTCAGGACGAACACCGCCATCCCGCCGGCATATATAGCCACGTGGGCCGACTTTCCGTACTTTGACGACAGGTTCCTGGCCACCGGCCTGGCCGCGGTCTGGAGCTCCATGGCGATACTGTAGGCCATCCCAAGCTCGTAAACCTTGAGACCCAGCCTGTACTTGCCGTTGTCGGTGTTTTTGACCAGGAAGCCTCTGGCCTCCAGGGTTTTAACCAGACCGTGTACGGTACTCTTTGGCAAATCAAGCAGTTGCCCCATTTCAGTAATACCAATCTCTCTAGCCCTCTGGCTGAACAGGCAGAGGACAGAAAGGGCCCTGTCCACAGAATGAATCATGCGCTTTCCTCCGGAATATTTCTAAATAGCAATTTCGTGATTACAAATTCTCTAATTGATAAGGCAGTTATCTGTGTGACTTGTTCGTTCATATCGAACGCCGTTCACATATATCCTCGTTAAATATCCCGGCCATGGGATGCCGGGGGTTGGAAATAATTTAATTGCCTTAATTCTAAGTCAATTTAGCATTATGTGTCAATATGTTTTCCTGCCGGGAGGGGCCTTGGGGCGCGCCGGGACCATCCCGCCCCCGACAGGAACCTACAGCAACCTTACCAGCAAAAGCAACTTCCCGTTGACCGGGATGAATATCTCCTATTAAAAGAGGGTTAATTATAAATTCTGTTCTTGAACAAACCTACGGCTAGTATCGCAAATGTTGCATTTCCTGCGAACATGAACAGAAAGGAATGGATAAAAGAATATCTTTGACTATGCCAATGTGCTCCCGCTGCAATAGATGCAACATCAAGCACCAAAGCTATTAAGGTGAATATTAATAATACAAAGATGTTTTTAGAAGGATTTTGGCCAAAAAAATTCATCATCAGTATTGCTGCTCCGATTGCCCAAATAATTGCGAATAATGGTACGATTCCTATGGCCGGCAGAAAACCCTTAGAGTAGAATGCAAGGTTTGTTGAACGTAAATAATTGGCAATTACAAAAAAGTAAATAGCATTTAATAATCCCACCGGAAACAAATCTTTAATACGCTGTGGTTTGATTAAGATAAAGATTGCTACCCAAACTACTACAGCAATTAAGAATGGAAATAAAGAGGATAATAAGGGCATTCTCTTATACCTCCCTCAAAAAAAAATCTTTTATTCACACATACACCACTGTGCATGCCAAACAGAAATGATTTCAGATAAAGATATATTATTCCAAAATCATGAATTAATATACTGATAAGACGTTTTGATAAAACCTAAAAAGGTAACATATTCTTTCCGAAAAGGTCCTTGGTGAACCAAGGAATCGTCGTTTGGTCAGCTTCGTCCTCGCCAATTGAGCCCCCCGCCTCACCACTGCATTCTCTTACTGAAGTCCCAGCAATTTTAATCCTTGACTGAATATTATAGGGAAAATTTTATGTATTTAAAAAATTCAATTGAAAATAATACTATAAATCCCTTCTTTCTCGAAGAAAAAAAGGTGTACCGGGGTAATAAACAGACGAGGGGGAATAAATATCATGGGAGCATATCCAGATATTAAGCACCCTGCTTATGAAAAATAATCTTTCTGTTTCTACGGCCTGGGACTCAGGTATAATTGATTCCGATCTTTCACCATTCTCCGACAGGCTTATGATGGAGAGCGTGAGAGCTTCCAATGTGGAGTTAATAGGAACTCTGGGGAAAGCCGTATCTGTTGTAGCCCTAAGGCACGATTTAGGGGTAAATACTACAAAAGAACACAACAGTCAAACATTGATAGGAGGAGGGACACAACCGCCCTTCCTTATCTATGGAGGTGCCAAATTGAATACACTAATAGCTTATGCTACTAAGCACGGTTGCACCGAATCAATTGCAGTACTCCTATCGGAAAAACTTAACGGAAAAGTTGATTTATGCAACTTAAAAGTTAAAAGGTCTGTGGATTTATCACAATACCATAATATAATTATCGGAGGCTCAATTCATATGGGAAAAATTCAGAAAGAAGTAAATGAATTTTGTACTAAAAATATTAATGTTTTAATCAATAAAAAAATTGGCTTATTTATATGCGGTATGCTTTTTGAAAAGGCAGAAACGGAATTACATGATTCTTTTTCCCAAGAGTTATTATCTAAGGCCATTGCAAAGGATTTTTTTGGAGGTCAGTTTATATTTAAAAAAATGAATCCATTGGACAGATTAATAGTCAATAAAGTTGTCAAAATAAGTAAAGACACAATAAATATTTCGGAGGAGAAAATAAATAAATTTGCACATTTAATGAACAACGTTTGATTTATGCTGTATAAAATATTTTTAGTCCATTGGATTATGCTTTTTTAACATATTAAGGAGAATAATCAATTGTTTAAAGACAGGTTTAAAATTTCTATTATACTTTCAGTCATAATAGTTGTAGTAGCGATAACAGCATCGGCAGGAGGATTATTTATCGGAGACCTATACCGGGACAATGCCTCAATTAAAGCGGCCTGGTACGGAAACGACCTGGTGACGCTATTTGTTGCTGTTCCTTTGATGGTAATTTCGTTACTGCTTTCCATGCGTGGATCGCAGAGAGCCCAACTCATCTGGATGGGAACCTTGTGGTATATGGTTTACAATTATATATTTTACCTTTATGCCGCTGCGTTCAATAAATTTTTCTTGTTGTATGTAGTGTTGTTCACGCTGTCAACCTACGCGCTTATATTTGCTATGATGAATGCTGATCCTAAAGAAATTTCCCGGAAATTTAATTTGCGAACACCGGTAAAATGGATCAGTGGCTATATGCTTTTTTTCGCAGCTCTCCTTGGCGTACTTTGGATTGCCTCCTCACTGAGTTTCATTATCACAGGTGAGGTTCCACAGGATATAATAAAAACCGGCCACCCCACTGGAGTAGTCTATGCCACCGATTTATCCCTGCTGGTACCGGCTTTAGTGTTAAGTGCAATTCTGCTGTGGAGGAGACAGCCATGGGGATATGCATTGTCAGCAATCGTTCTGATCAAATCGATAACTTACAGTCTAGTTTTAATTGTAATGTCAATGGTTGCTTATATCAGGGTTGGACTAGGGGATGCTTTCCTGCCGTTGTGGGTTTTCCTAAGTACGAGCTGCCTGATATTTAGCTGGTTATTGCTGGGAAACATGAAATCCAATAACAAAAGTGAACCATGAGGAGGGAGGTTTTGTGAGGTTTAACAAAATTGTAAGTCTACTTGTTTTATGTATTATAATATTATCACTGATAGCTTCGCTTTACGGTGTTTTTTCAAATCAAGGGCAAGGTCTCTATGAGTTCAAATCTTTGCAAGGTGATACAGTATCCATATATGGAAAAGGGTTGTACAAAAACGATTCTGTATCTATAGTGGCACAGGGTAAAGCACAGGACATAGTAACTATGCTCTTAGCAGTACCGTTACTTTTAATATCACTATATTTGATGCGAAAGGGCTCATTAAAAGGACGATTGCTGCTCACAGGTACATTAGGCTACTTTTTATATACGTATATCACCTACACTTTTTTATGGATGTATAACTCCTTCTTTATTGTATACGTAATACTTATGTCTGCAAGCTTTTTTGCATTTACCCTATCTATGATGTCTATTGATATTGAAAAATTAAGTTTATCTTTTAATAATAAATTGCCTGTTAAGTTTATAGGGGGGTTTCAAATATTCTTAGCAGTGGCTATTGGACTGCTTTGGCTCGGAAAGATTGTGCCCTCGCTTATAAATGGCACTCCCCCTTTAGGGTTAGAGCATTATACCACCTTGGTTATTCAGGGAATGGATTTAGGGTTTATAGTACCTACAGCTTTTTTGTCCGGTGTTTTGCTAATCAAAAGAAACTCCTACGGTTACCTTTTGTCCTCTGTCATAATTTTTAAAGTTATTACAATGGCAACTGCGCTTACAGCAATGGTAATTGGGCAGGCCAAGGCTGGGGTGCCGATGAGTCTTATCGAAATTTTCATTTTTCCTATCTTTAATGTTCTAGCTTTTTATACTGCCTTTCTTCTGCTAAATAACGTAAATGAGAAGGGATATAATGAAATGGGTATATCCCCTTGACAAGGCCAGCGAAGAATCTTCTGTTATGAATCCCATTAAGAAGGAACTACGATTGCTGTGCAAATCAACCTTTGGCTATCTTTCTGGGTATCCCGCTCTCACAGGGAACCCCGGTCTGGCACAGGCCGCAGCCGTACCCTTTGATCCCGAGCATCTCCTCCACGTAGCGGGCGCAAGTACCTCCGGCATGGGCCCAGCATTTCACCTTGTCATGCCCCTTTTCGGTGATTGCACCCACCGGACAGCGCTTTGCGCAGGCCATACAACTCCCGTCGTGGAAATAAAGGCAGTAATCGCGGTGGTTTTGATAAGGGCGGGGGGTAGGGGGCACAACCAGCCGCATGACCACCGACCCCGCCCGATGGGCCTTTCCCTTGGACGTAATCAGGCCGTCACACAGTCCGAAGGTCCCCAGTCCGCCGGCGTAGGCGGCGTGACGCTCGGACCAGCGGGAGGCCCTCCCGTATAACGGTGACTGTTCTATTTTCCAGTACGGGGACAGCTGCGGGGCCACGGCTTGCACGCCCATACTTCCCAGTTGCTCCACCACGTGCTTTCTCAAAGCAACATTGAAATCCTCCCCGAAGAAACGGGCCCTCACCCAGCGGTCGGACGGGTAAAAATCCTGCGCACTGTTGTCCTCTTTCGTTTCCCGCCGCTGGGGCAAAACCCAGCTTATGACGGTCAATTCTTCCGGCGATGCCGGAGTGTCCGGAAAAGTCAGGCTGAAGATTTCGGTTGGAGTATAATGAAACTGTCCTACATATTCCTTATAATTACCGTATAAGGGATCAGCCCCCGAAGAGAACCCCAGCAGCACCTCTTCCCATGCCTTCTCGTTTGCCTGGTCCTTCATGGAGTTCTCCGGCGAACTTTCAATAAAGCCTGTTATCATACCTTCAATCCATACTCCCGGATCCTT
>Ga0209347_1005831_pt1 | contig 11381 bp, 12 predicted proteins | sample AutmiccommuBRH23_FD_187382 | JGI IMG/M metagenome (GOLD analysis project Ga0209347, IMG submission 187382) | Deep subsurface microbial communities from Mt. Terri, Switzerland - Autotrophic microbial communities BRH/23 (SPAdes) (version 2) | ecosystem: Environmental > Aquatic > Deep subsurface >...
TGCCTTCAACGACGTGATAGCCACTTCAATCTGGCTGTCGTCAGGCTCCCTGGTGGTCAGCTTTTGCAGCCAAAGGCCGGGAGTAATAATAATTTTCATTAAAGGTGTGTGGCAGTACTTACCCGATAGTTTCAGTACTTCATACGATACTCCGGCCACCACCGGGAGTAATACAATCCTTGAGACTATCCTGACAAGCAGTGTCGGTTTGCCCAAAAAACCAAAAATCAGAATCATGATTACCATTACAATCAGGAGGAAACTGGTACCACAGCGTGGATGCAGCTGGGAATAACGGCGGACGTTTTCTACCGTCAGCTCTTCTCCTGCCTCAAATGCATTAATGGTTTTATGTTCGGCGCCGTGATACTGGAATACCCTCTGAATATCCCGCATCCTTGAAATAGCTAACACGTATATGAGGAATATGCCAATCCGAAACAATCCTTCAATAAGGTTAATCAGACCGGTGCTGGGAATAACGTAAAGAAACCGGGCCAAGGTGGTAGGCGCCACAACAAACAGCAAAATACCCAGGATCATCGCCACAGTTATGGTCAATCCCATTTCCCAGGGGCTCAGCTGCTCCTCTTCTCCCTCTGCGGCTTGGTAAGCCGAAAAGGAAAGGGCTTGAACTCCGATGATTAATGATTCAAAAAGCATAACCGTCCCTCTGAAGAAGGGCCACTTCAGAAAAGGGATTTTTTCTACAATTGAATTTACAGGACGCTCTTCTATTATAAGCTCGTTATCAGGTTTTCTCACGGCAATTGCGACTTTACGGCGGCCCCGCATCATTACACCCTCAATTACCGCCTGCCCGCCATACTGATATTTTTCCCCCAAGTTAAAACAGCTCCTCGCGTTTGTTAAAACGATATCTAGTCGTCATTAACTGTAGTCATATTAAAAGAGCAGAGCCACCGCTCTGCTTTAAATTACATCCCGTATTTTCTCTTGAATTTATCTACACGGCCGCTGGTATCGATTAATTTTTGTTTACCCGTAAAGAACGGATGGCACTTGGAACATATCTCAACCCTAAGTTCTTTCCGTGTTGAAGCAGACTCAAAAGTTTCTCCACAAGCACATGTAACCATACACTTTTCATACTTGGGATGAATGTCCTGTTTCATTGACTTCACCTCTTTTCTGGAAGTATCACCAAATGTCAACTTCGATTATTATAACATACCAGTTTAAGGGATGCAACTATTTTCAATCCTGCGGCCTGTTTACAGGTTTAGAGTAGTTGCCAATGGCTATTCCGGGGATTTCTTCTTTAAGTATTTCAATAAACCGGTCGATCCCCAAAACTTCTTCCCTCGCCAAAGGTATTATTTCATTGAGGTAATCCGGGTCAATATTAAGATTGCGAAATTGGACCATGTTTATGTCAAAATCCCTGATAAAATTAATCAAAGCCTCGGCTTCATCGGGGAGATCAGTTAGGCCAGGCAGAGTGAGAAGGTTCAGGGAAATATAAACTCCATGCCGGCGACCGAAGGCAACGGATGAACACACGTCATCCCAATTGTATCCCCGCGGAGAATAATACCTGGTATAAGTAGCTTCCCTGGCACTGACAGTGCTGACCCTCAATGAATCAATTCCAGCCAGGCAGATGCGCTTAATGCCATCAGTATATCCGGCGTTGGTATTCATATTGATGGTTCCCTTACCGGTTTTTCGTCGCACCTTGGCAATAGCAAGGGAAATATTATCAGCTGCCAGTGATGGTTCACCTTCACATCCCTGCCCAAAGCTGATTATGCCTTCGGCGGCCTCTGCAAGATGAGTTACTGCAATCTCCGCAATCTCCTGAGAGGTAGGAACAAAATCTATTCTGGTCTGCGGTGACGGACAGCACTCGGACGGCTGCAGTGAGATACAACCCAGGCACTGAGCGTTACAAGCCGGCGATGCTGGAATGCCGCCTTCCCAGCGACGGTAGAAAATATTCTGCGCGGTAAAACAACTATACTCCAGAGCGCACCGGCTCAATTGCCTGATAATTCTGTTGTCCCCCAAATCATTGACCGTCTCCCGCACCAGCTGTGCAAGTTCAGGGGTCGAGTAATTTACCGGATTCCATTTGTAATGTTCGTCAGTCTGCAATGCAGCCGCATAAATCTCGCCGTTTTTCCACCCCACTGCGCCATAGCCAAATAGAGGGAGGGGTTTCTTGTCTTGACGCCGATAACCGGGGAGCAGTGTCCTGGTAAACCCCTGAGGGAGGAGAACGCCTACGGCAAAAACCGGTTGACCGCTCCTGTCGGCATCCATCATGCTGAACTGCCCCCTGTTGTTCATGCCAACAGGAATACCTCCTGGTATCAGAACCAGGCTGGCCCCTTCCGGCAGAGGAATAGCTTCAGCCTCGTCTATCCCGGTCAGAAGGTTACCCGTCCGCCCCACGGCCAAAAGATCCGGATGGTCATATATGCGTCCTTTATTATCAGCGTACAATAAATGGAACATTGCGTGTCTCCTTAGTCGGTGCTAGGACCTAGGTGTTAAGTTTTAAGTACCAGATCCTGAGTACTAAACCCTGAGTAACAACTTTTATTATAATAGTTTTCCAGAAAAAACAAAAGGGGGGTTCCGACCCTAAGATTATTAACAAAAGTATTGAAAACAGGGGCTGGTTGTTTCATAAGGTTTTGTGTTGTTACGACTGGGATTTAGTGGGATAGATTAGGAACATCACAAAACTGTTGAAATAACCAGCCCCGGTCATCGGTGCTTGTTAATAACCTAAGGGCAGTTTCCTGCCTAGCTTTTCATGCCTGGAAGAGAATTCTCCGGATCGAGGGGTTGCCCCCGGTAAAGCACCTCCAGGTGCAGGTGCGGACCCGTTGAACGTCCCGTGTTACCCACACGGGCGATTACTTGGCCTTCACGCACATAATCACCTGGCGCAACCAACAGTTTGGACGCATGGGCGTAAAGAGTGCGCAGACCTCCTCCGTGGTTGATAATTACCGCATTTCCGTATGAGCCCCGTTCTCCAGCAAAAACGACCTTACCGTCATTAAGGGCTTTAATAGACTCCCCTTCGGCGGCGGCGATATCAAGACCTTCATGTATCCCGCCTTTTCTTGGACCGAATGCTGACGAAACCACACCTTCAGCCGGCCAAAGGCGATAATGGGGTGCTCGCAGAGTCCCACTAATTTTTGAGAAAACAACCCTGTCGGCCACAGAAATCTTTACTTCACGGCCTTCCGGTAAGACCTCCGGATCAGCTATAATGTTTTCCCTGGCCAAGGTCTCCACAGACGTCTCAAACCGTTCCGCAATTCCGTATAACGTGTCTCCGGTTCTGACCCGGTACGTTATCAAATTACCTGAAGGAATTAATAGCCTCTCACCTTCGGCCAAAATGCCGTCATACTCCAGGCTGTTAACTTCAGCCAACAGTTCGGCGTTCACATCAAATTTCTTCGCCACATCCCATAAACAGTCACCCTTCATGACCGCATAATAGACTGGTTCAATTTCACTCTTAGCCTCATCCTCGGTAGCCTGCCCATTACTCAAGGGCGGCAATATGCTCCCAGTCAGGGTGAAGACTATGACCAGTACAACAATTAAAACTGTTTTGATTTTCATTCTGATTTTCATTTTCATTTTACATCTCCCCTAAGAACAATTACCTATATTATGTCCCCGGAAGACTCCCACTATACAGGTTGCAGGTGCAAATTTGAATCAAGGCATAATGAAAAGACGCGGCATGCCGCGTCTTTAAACAACTTTGCTCAAATCCCGGGATTTCGTAAGAAGTTCCCGGTTAGAATTGGTTTTTCTGATTATGTCTGTAAGATATTCAACAGCTTCTTTGGTAGTAGCCTGGCTGAAAGCCTTTCGGAAGTTCCACATTATATCGAACTCTTCTTTGCTTAACAGCAAATCTTCTTTTCTGGTCCCTGAACGTTTTATATCAATCGCAGGGAACATCCGCCGGTCAGCCAGTTTGCGGTCAAGGAGAAGTTCCATATTGCCTGTGCCTTTAAACTCTTCAAAAATAACATCATCCATCCGGCTGCCTGTTTCTACAAGAGCTGTAGCCAGGATCGTCAGGCTTCCGCCCTCCTCAATATTCCTGGCAGCGCCGAAAAATCGCTTTGGTTTATGTAATGCGCTGGGGTCCACACCGCCCGACAGGGTCCTGCCACTGGAAGGTTCCACCAGGTTGTATGCACGGGCCAGTCTAGTTATGCTGTCCAGAAGGATGACCACATCTTTTTTGTGCTCAACCATCCTTTTAGCCCGCTCCAAAACCATCTCCGCTACCTTAACATGATTTTCGGACGGTTCGTCAAAAGTGGAGCTTATTACTTCACCCTTGACGGACCTCTGCATATCGGTCACTTCTTCAGGGCGTTCATCAATCAGCAAAACCATTAAATTTATATCGGGGTAATTGGTTGTAATGCTGTTGGCAATTTGTTTCAGCAGGACGGTTTTACCGGCTTTCGGAGGAGATACGATTAGTCCTCTCTGGCCTTTTCCCAGAGGAGCTACCAGGTCAATGAGCCTTGTTACCGGAATGTCTGGGCCTACTTCAAGGTTAATCCGTTCATTGGGGTAAATAGGTACAAGCGCATCAAAATGTATGCGTTGTGTTGCTTTTTCAATACCTTCGCTATTAATCTTTTCCACTCGCAAGAGTGCAAAATACCGCTCATTATCCCTTGGTGGCCTGACCTGACCGCCAACAAGGTCACCGGTTCGCAGGTCAAAGCGGCGAATTTGGGACGGTGACACATAGATGTCATCCTGACTTGGGACAAATCGGAAGGAACGTAAAAATCCATAACCATCTGGAAGTATGTCCAGTAACCCTTCTCCAAATAATGTTTGGTCTTGATCTGTTTTGACCTTGGCTATTTCGAAAATAAGCTCTGATTTCCTCAGCTTATAATATCCGGGAACTTCAAGCTGTCTGGCCAGGTCGTAGAGTTCTACCATCGTTTTACTCTCGAGATCGGAAGCTTGCAAATAACTCTCCCTCCTAATACAGTAATACCTGTATTCTATCCCAATGGCACAAACCTTATTCACCGGCCTGGCAAAAAATACCTATCTTTTCTTCTTTTGTTTCTTCTTATGTTTCATCTTTTTTATCCTGATTTTGAGAAGATAGTATATGACAAAATAGGAAATGACAAAAACAACTGCCCCATTAAACAACCCTGCTAATAAGTAAGGAACTCCCCTGTTCAGGATGCTGTTCACAATAGTCTCAAGATAATTTGTACCGGTTGGATGGGGGAGAATTACCGTGCCTAAACCAGGAAACAACGTGACTATAAGTGATTGGACATAGATGTTCAGGGCTACTATTGCCGGAAACAATGGCTTTAGGGCCGTTGAAGACATTACAGCCGCAAGGCTATTTATCTTCAAAATTTTAGCCACCAAAAAAGCTATGAAAATACTCACAAAGGGAATAGGTACGGCAAAATCCATTGCAAACCCCAAACCTGCTCCCTGAGCCACTTTGGAAGGAGTATCCTTTAGCCGGATCATCCTGTAATATTGATATTTCAAATACCTGTTGGGTCGCAATTTCTTTTCCTCCCGCTTTTTGTAACTAACCACTTAAGCAGCGGCAACCGGTACTTTTCTACAACAGAATAAACAGATATATACAAGATTGTACCCAATATAAGACTGTTAACAATCGCCCCGGTAAAGAACACTTTGCCCATAATAGCCAAAGTGATCCAGTGAGGATGCAGCAGATCGTTCAAAATAATATGTGCCTGTTGGAACTTATGATTCCAAATATAATATCCGTTTAACAAATTTAAATAGAAGAAAAACGGAAATAACGGTTTAAAAACAATATCCCCGATTAAACCGGCCGGAATATTGGTAAAAAAAAGAGCAGCTACAAGACCCGCCAACGGTACACCAACCCCGAAGGTAGGAAAGAAGTTTATACACGCACCGACGGCAAAACCTAGGGCCAGCCTACTCGGCGAGCCCTTTAACCGGAGGAGTCTTATCAAATTATATTTTAACCGCCTTTTTACCATTTTCCCTTCTCCGGCGCTATTGTGACCTTATCAAAAAATAAAAAACCTTCATTCTTAACTAAATGTCATCTAAATACATTCAGTTAAGAGAAGGTTGTGAAATCAGTATAACACCGGGGTTTTGGTCAGTCAAGAGAGGTACCTTGTCAATACCGCTGACAATTTCCCGAGAAAATTATTTTCTGTAAGTAAATAACTTCTTATCAAGCCTATGGATGGCATCGATAAACCGGACCGTACCTGTTACCGAACGCATTACAACAGTATGGGTTCTAGCCCCTTTACCAAAAAACCTGACCCCTTGTAACAAATCGCCGCTAGTTATACCGGTAGCGGCAAACACAACATCTTCTGCTTTCACAAGATCATCCATGGTAAGCAGTTTATTCACTTCACCTATGCCAAGCTTTTTAGCTCTTTCCACATCATCGTTGCCTTCAGGCCACAAACGCCCCTGCATCTCTCCACCGAGGCATTTCAACGCGGCAGCAGCAACAACACCCTCCGGAGCGCCGCCAATTCCCATTAAAACGTCAACACCTGTGCCTGCCATGGCTGCAGCTACAGCCGGGGCTACGTCTCCGTCCTGAATCAGCTGAATACGACAGCCTGCGGCCCGCACCTCCTTGATCAACTGATCATGTCTGGGCCTGTTAAGGATAACAACCGTCAGGTCCTTCAAAGATTTCTCATTTGCGTCCGCAATTGCGTTAAGGTTTTCACTTACCGGAGCGTCAAGATGAATTTTACCTTTGGCCTTCGGGCCAACGGCGATCTTATTCATATACATATCCGGAGCGTGAAGCAGCCCGCCCGTATCACAGGCCGCCAAAACGGCAATAGCATTATTAAGTCCACGGGCCACGTTATTAGTTCCTTCAACAGGATCAACAGCTATATCCACTTTTGGCTCTACGCCACTTCCTAATCTCTCCCCGATATATAGCATGGGGGCTTCATCCATCTCGCCCTCCCCGATTACTACAGTACCGTCAATATGAACAGTTTTAAAAACCTCTCTCATGGCGACCACTGCCGCATCATCAGCGGCATCCTTATCACCCCGGCCCATCCACCGGGCTGCTGCGATTGCTGCAGCTTCAGTTACACGCGCGAATTCCATTGTTAACTCGCGAATCAAAACGACCCCTCCTCATTATATTTGGTATATCATTAATTAATAAATGTGCTATGCTATTCATTTCTTCTACCTTATATGTGGCTCTTCCTTCCCCGAGAACGGAAAATTTAAAATTTATCGACTTTTTTGATGTCAAATGGTCAGCGGGCAAATAAAAACGGAAGGTTTAACTTCCGCAAACCTTCCAGGGATTGAATTTAATATAAATTCACTGGCCACTGGTCACAAACCACTGGCATTGCCTTATTTATTTCTCACCGTCTCCCAGTCAGCCAGGAATTTTTCGATTCCAATGTCGGTCAGAACGTGCTTGGTCATCTGCATGATCACCTTTAAAGGCACGGTGGCGACATGGCATCCCGCTCTAGCAGCTTCAGTCACATGAATCGGGTGCCTGATGCTGGCCGCTATAATCTGCGTATCAAAATCGTAATTATCATAGATTTGCACAATTTCCCTAATTAACTCCATGCCTTCCTGCCCGATATCGTCCAATCGTCCAACGAAGGGGCTGACATAAGTGGCTCCGGCCAGAGCTGCCAGAAGAGCTTGGTTGGCGGAAAAAATCAGAGTCACGTTTGTCCTAATCTTCTTACTCTTAAGTACCTTCGCGGCTGTCAACCCTTCGTCAGTCATCGGGATTTTAATTACTATATTTGGGTGGATTTCAGCAAGCTCGATTGCTTCTTCTACCATCCCTTCGGCATCAGTGCTGATTACTTCAGCGCTAATGGGTCCATCAACTATTTCACAAATCTCCCGAACAACCTCTCTAAAATTGCGACCTTCTTTGGCTATTAACGAAGGGTTGGTCGTGACCCCGCTGATGACCCCCAACCTATTGGCTTTTCTAATTTCATCAATGTTCGCAGTGTCAATAAAGATACGCATAAATAAACGGGCACCTCCAAGTTAGTTTGTATTAAAATTATTCTACCACAATTCCGGTTATTATCAAAAATATATAATAACAGGTTAGTCCATCAATCAAAAAAGCGACTTGCGCCGCTTTTTAGCTCATTGAATACTCTGCAATTAATTTTCTATTTTCTAGGCCTTTCCGGAACTACCAAACAACCTTATTTTCTCTCTTATGATATCAGTGGCAGCCTCCCTGGCGGGTCCCAGTACCTTCCTGGGGTCAATCTCCCTGGCATCCTTGTTCAGGACATCACGGCAGGCTTGCACGAACGCTTCCCGAATATTTGTGTCAATATTGACCTTGCGTACCCCAATCTTAATGGCTTCTTCGATAGCCTCGTCAGGAACCCCTGAAGAACCATGCAAAACGATAGGAATTTTCACCAGGGACCTTATTTTTTCCAGCCTCGGAAAATCCAGTTCTGGAGTACCCTTATACTGGCCATGGGCTGTCCCAATAGCCACCGCTAAAGCATCCACCCCTGTTCTCTCCGCAAACTCTTTCGCCTCTTCGGGCTTGGTAAACAAAGCATCTCGCTCATCCACATGGATATCATCTTCCGTGCCGCCAATTTTGCCCAGCTCAGCCTCCACAGAAACGCCAACCGCCCTCGCTACGGCAACAACCCGGTTGGTAAGCTCAATATTTTGCTCAAAGGGCAGTTTGGAACCATCAATCATCACGGAACTGAAACCTTTCCGGATGCACATCATAACCTGCTCAAAACTGGTTCCATGGTCAATGTGCAGCGCCACCGGAACAGAAGCATTGTCAGCAGCAATCCGGGCCATAGCTGTGATATAATCGATACCTGCGTACTTAATCGCTCCCTGACTGGCTTGCATGATGACAGGTGATTTCTCAGCTTCGGCGGCAGCTATTATAGCCTGTACTATCTCCATGTTGTTACAGTTAAAGGCTCCTACAGCATAGCCACCTTCTTCTGCCTTTTTCAACAAATCACTAATCGGGACCAGAGACATGGACCATCCTCCTTATATTAATGGTAAGTAATTAATGTATATTCGCCGGAACAGTATGATACCACTATACCAAATCAATGTTTTGTACGTTTAGTGCTTCTCTTTTTCGTCTTTTTGCCCTTACTGTGATTATCCAGCGATTTAAAACCATTCTTAACTAATTCTATCTTTTTTATTCCCTTTATCTTATTTAAGTCATCTTCATTTTCGGCATAAACTATGCTTGTTGTCTTACAGTCCTTACACTGGAGTTCGATTTTCTCCGGGAAAATGTCAATTTCAATGTGGTAACTTCCACATTCACAATACAGGAAGCCTTCTTCAGCTATATCATGTAAGCAGTTAAGTACCTCAAACATAATCTCCGGGTTAAAAAAATAGTCGTCGTAACCAAGCTCATCAACGAGGGATTCAAGGTTATGCTCGTAGTTATCAGCTACGGCGCGCACTTTCTCCCCAGGTCCAAAAAAGCCAAGTTCGACGTTAGTATCATTACAATAAAAGAACGTCACTTCATTTGACCATAACTGTTTTGCTTTATAGTAAACCAAGTGGTTTGTTTCACAGAGCACACATGGCATTTGGAACCAATACTGCTGACGGTTCTTGGTGCCGATAATCAGTTTGGGCGCGCCACAACTGCACGTTACTTTGTAGCTTGTTGCCCCCGCAAAGGCAAAACGGGAAATTGTATGAAAATCCAATTTCCCACATGATGGGCAACGCATGGCAACAACAAATTCAGTGGCTAAGATCATGATAAACCCTCCTCTGCTATTTTAACTTCGCCACTGAAAATAAAATCCCTCTTTTTATCAGGAATTGTTGTTTTATGCACACAGCCCTTAAACCTTGTATCTGTAAGGTTAACCCACTCTGCACTCTCTATCTTCGCCAAGCACTTTCTTAACCAGCACCCTTAGGTCGTTAATATCAAAAGGCTTGGTAACATACTCCCTAATCCCCAACTTCTTTGCCTCTGCAACTATTTCCAACTCTCCATAGGCTGTCATCATTATGACAGGGATCCCATCATTAATCCTTTTTATTTCATGGAGTGTTTCCAGACCATTCATACCTGGCATCTTCATATCCAATAACATGATGTTAGGTACGGATGTTTTAACCTTTTCGATGGCTTCTTGGCCACTAGCCGCCATTTCTACGGCGTAGCCTTCCTCATTAAAGGCCTCATAGAGCAACCGCCTTACTCCCAGCTGGTCGTCCACTACCAGAATACTTGCCATCATCAACCATTTCCTCCTTTATTGGACCTGGACACGTTATTACAAGATTTGTCTGGTTTTTAAGATTATTTCGCGTTTCAATATTATTTTCCTGCACAAAAAATAAGAAATCGCTCAACATTTTCCAGCATATTTTTACAATTTATTGCGCTAAAACCCCTTATTATTTGCGAAATTCTAGACTTCAGGGATCAGGTTGGCGGCCACACCGATAACAATAATAGTAAGGATTACGATAATCAATAGGATTAGACCTAGAGGTATCAGCAACGCACCTACTGCCCTCCCGGTAGAAAACTGATGAACTTCCCTAAGCCCGATAACCGTCAGCACTATTTCCCAGAAAAACACAATCAGCGTTGAAGCCACTGTGAGGAAGCTGCCAATGAAAGAGCCGGCCATAAAATAACTGATTACCTGAATAGGGATTACCAACACCCTCGGAACATTGGAAAGCGCAATAACCGTAAGCACTCCGATGGCTCTGCCTTTACCACCCAAAATCTCTGCGAATAGATGTAATACCCCACCCTGGATGAACCATCCGATAAAGGCAAACATTGCGCCAGCTATACCGATAAGCGGCTTGGCCTGGGCAAAGACCCCGGCCAAAGGTGAGGGAATTTCGGAGATGTCTGGAGGGACTAAAGTGTACACAACTGAGGTTAAGAATACTACTGCAACGAAAACGATAAACCCGTAAAACAACGGCGGATCATGGGATATACGGCGAAAAGTTGCCGTGGGGCTAAACAGGGTGCCATAGATCAACTCGGCAATGCCAAGCTTTTCCTGATTCCCATCAGTGCCTTCCGCAAGTTCATAAGCGGTCTCTTCAGACATTTTATTTTCAGCATCGGTCAATGATGTCTCCTCCTTTAACGGCTCTGCAGTGCAGGCTGCATCCTTAATATTTCACGAAAGATTTGGATCTCACGTGGAGACAACCCGGCAGTATAACCGCTTAATCCTGCCAACGACTTCACTTCCCCGAACAACTTTTCAAACGGAGTCTTGGGGCCCATTTCGTAAATAACC
>Ga0209347_1005832_pt1 | contig 11381 bp, 10 predicted proteins | sample AutmiccommuBRH23_FD_187382 | JGI IMG/M metagenome (GOLD analysis project Ga0209347, IMG submission 187382) | Deep subsurface microbial communities from Mt. Terri, Switzerland - Autotrophic microbial communities BRH/23 (SPAdes) (version 2) | ecosystem: Environmental > Aquatic > Deep subsurface >...
TTTTATCATAAGCGCTTCCACCATTTACGGTTGAGCACGCCGAGAGAGCTATTGAAGCGGCACCAGTCGCGGCGATTGCGAGCACGCGGCGTCGGGTGAGGTCGGTAATTGATGCGGACATAATGCCTTTTTCTGGATTCTCTGGTTCAACATGACGGCCATGGCGACAAGCGCCTCCTCCCCATAAGTGCCGAGAGCGATACGTGGTTCCAAATAGGGCGTCAGGGTGAACAAAGAATGGCGAAGCTGTGATCGGTGGGCGGCTGTGGCTTTTAGGCAACGAAGGGTGCGCTCAGGAAGCTGTCAGCAAGCCTTCCAGCGACGGCAGGATCAGTGATGGCCGCAGATCGTCATATTCTTCGGGCTGGTTCGCGCGGTTGATCCAGACGGTTCTAAATCCGAATCGGGTGGCGCCGGCGACATCCCAGCGATTGGAAGACTGGAACGAAACCGCGTCTGGGTAGAGCTTCCAACTCGCGGTCACCATGTCGTAAGTCGCCGGGTCGGTCTTGAACCGTCTGGTGTCGTCGACCGAGAACACTTCGTCAAGAATCTGGTCGAGAGCCGCCGATTTCACCGCTGATTCCAGCATCTCCGGTGATCCGTTGGACAGGATCGCCAAACGGACGCCGTCTCCCTTGAGCGCCTTCAGGATGGCAGGAACCTCAGGGTAGCAGTCGAGCATCCAATAGGCGTCGAGAAGATCGCCACGCAGGCTCTTGTCGACTGACGGCACTTTCGCCAGGGCGAAGTCCAGAGCCTGTTCGGTCAGTTGCCAGAAATCGAGATAGGCTCCCATCAGGCTGCGGACCCAGGAGTATTCCAGTTGCTTGGCGCGCCAGATTTCCGACAGCAGTGGGCCATCGGGACCGGCCTTGGCGGCATGCCTTCGCACGGCTGCATGGACGTCGAACAAGGTCCCATAGGCATCAAAGACATAGGCAGCGTGGCGCATTTGCTTTTCCATTTGCATCAGGTTCGCGGCATGTCTTACGCTAGTCAAGCAAAGCCCGTCTGGCATGACGAAATAGGACGCATGCACGGTTGACGCGAGGCAGGAAAATATCGTCCATAGCGCCGAATGACAATCAGAATGGAAGTTGTCCAATGACCTTGGCGACAGCAGCGCAGTCGAAGACCTGGACCTTTGTGGATGGCGACTGGCATGAGGGAAACGTGGCCATTATCGGACCGCGCAGCCATGCGATGTGGCTCGGCACCAGCGTGTTCGATGGCGCCAGGTGGTTCGAGGGGGTTTCGCCAGACCTTGACCTGCATGCCAAGCGGGTCAATTCATCGGCCATATCGCTTGGCCTGAAACCGACCAAGGATCCCGAGGAAACCATCGCACTCACCCTGGACGGATTGAAGAAGTTCGATGGCGACACTGCCGTTTATATCCGGCCGATGTATTGGGCCGAGCATGGTGGCTATATGGGTGTGCCGGCCGATCCGGCGTCGACACGTTTTTGCCTCTGCCTCTATGAATCGCCGATGATCTCTCCGACGGGTTTCTCGATCACGGTTTCGCCGTTCCGCCGCCCGACCATCGAAACGATGCCGACCAATGCCAAGGCCGGCTGCCTCTATCCAAACAATGGGCGCGCCATTCTCGAAGCGAAGATGCGCGGTTTCGACAATGCCCTGGTTCTGGACATGCTGGGCAACGTGGCAGAGACCGGCACCTCGAACATCTTCATGGTCAAGGACGGACATGTTTTCACGCCCGCCCCCAACGGGACATTCCTGTCCGGGATCACACGCTCCCGCACTATTTCGCTGCTTGGGGACTACGGCTTCCGCACTACCGAAAAAGCTCTCACCGTGAGGGATTTTCTCGAGGCCGACGAGATATTCTCCACCGGCAACCACTCGAAGGTGGTCCCGATTACGCGGATTGAAGATCGCGACCTTCAGCCGGGGCCTGTCGCCAAGAAAGCCCGTGAACTGTACTGGGAATGGGCGCATTCGACACCCGCCGGCTGACCCGCTAGAAGGGGAACAGAACTTGTCCGTGGGAGTTGCCTTCGGACAGTCGCCGCACCATTTCCGGTGAGCCTACCGCACCGCATTTGCCACAGAAGGAGTATGACCATGGCTTTTGAACTGCCCTCATTGCCCTATGACTACGAGGCCCTCCAGCCCTATATGTCCAAAGAGACGCTGGAATATCATCACGACAAGCACCACAAGGCCTATGTCGACAATGGCAACAAGTTGGCCGCCGAAGCCGGCATGGACGGCCTGTCCGTGGAAGATGTAGTCAAGCAGTCTTTCGGCAAGAATGCCGGCCTCTTCAACAATGCGGCCCAGCACTACAACCACATCCATTTCTGGAAGTGGATGAAGAAGGGTGGCGGCGGCAGCAAGCTGCCCGGAGTGCTCCAGTCCGCCATCGACAGCGACCTGGGCGGATACGACAAGTTCAAGGCCGATTTCATTGCCGCTGGCACCACGCAGTTTGGCTCGGGCTGGGCCTGGCTTTCTGTGAAGGATGGAAAGCTCGCGATCTCGAAGACGCCGAACGGCGAAAACCCGCTGGTTCACGGCGCTTCGCCGATCCTCGGTGTCGATGTCTGGGAACATTCCTACTACATCGACTACCGCAACGCCCGCCCGAAATATCTCGAGGCCTTCGTCGACAGTCTCATCAACTGGGACTATGTGCTTGAAATGTACGAGATGGCCAAGGCCTGATCCGGAAAGCCCGCGCAAGCGGGCTTTTTTCATTATCATCATCACGCAAGCGTGAACGCAATGCCGGTCAGTTTGACCGACCAGCATCGCTCGCGTCCTTTAACATCCGGCCACGATCAATCAAAGGTAGGTTCATATGAGGAATATTCTGCTCGCCATCTGTGGCCTGGGACTCGCGACATCGGCTGTCTTGGCCGACCCGCTCGCCGACCGCGTGGCCTTGATGAAATCCAATGGCAAAGCGATGGGCAACCTCGCGCCGATAGTAAAAGGCGAGACGGGTTTTGATTCCGAACTCGTGATGCAGGCGCTGACCCAACTGGCTGCGGACGCGCAACAGATGGACGCCGCCGTGTTGTGGCCGGCGGGCAGCGACACGGGCGATACCACATCATCGCCCAAGATCTGGCAGGACATGGCGGGATTCCAGGCGGCAATCGACAAGTTCCAGGCTGACACGGCGGCTGCGGTGGCAGCGGCGCCTGCTGACCTCGATGCGCTGAAAGTGCAGTTTGGGGCGGTGGCGTCCAACTGTGGCGGATGCCATGAGACGTTTCGCATAAAGAAGGGCTGACCGCCGCTAGATGGGAATACTGAAGAAGCTCTCCGTTACGGCGCTGCTGCTGTGCGGCGCCGGTGCTGCGGCATTCTGGACCATCACCGTTCCGGACCGTCTCGCCGCCGGGACGGTCGCTTCTTTAGGCACTGGCGATGCTGTACGGGGCGAGCGGATTTTTTGGGCGGGGGGCTGCACATCTTGCCACTCCCGCCCGAAATCAGAAGGTGATGCACGGCTCGAACTCGCCGGTGGCGAGGAGCTCGACACACCCTTTGGCGTGTTCGTGCCGCCAAATATCTCGCAGGATCCCGTCGATGGTATCGGCAATTGGTCATCTGAGGATTTCGCCAACGCGATGCTGCGTGGCGTGTCGCCACAGGGCGAGCACTATTATCCAGCATTTCCTTACACCTCCTATGCGAGGATGGAGCCGCAGGATGTTGCCGATCTCTATGCCTTCATGAAGACATTGCCGGCGGTCTCCGGCGCGTCGCCGAACCACCGGCTCAGCTTTCCATTCAACATCCGCCGTGGTCTCGGGCTTTGGAAATTGCTCTACCTGAGCGATCGACCGGTGGTCGAGTTTCCAGACGGTACGCCCGAAACGGTGCTTGCTGGACGCTACCTCGTCGAGGGGCCGGGCCATTGCGGAGAATGCCACACGCCCCGCGACATGTTGGGCGGCTCCGAAAAACAGAAATGGCTCGCGGGCGCGGTCGCGGCAGAAGGTCCTGGCGTGGTGCCCAATATCACGTCGGGCGAAGGAGGTCTCGGCTGGTCGGCGAGCGAGATCGCCGACTATCTGGAGACCGGCTTCACACCGGAATTCGATTCCGTTGGCGGAACAATGGTCGAGGTGCAGAAGAACATGGCCAAGCTGTCGCCAGCAGACCGCGACGCCATCGCCACCTACCTGAAGGCGGTTCCTGCGCACGCCAACGGCTATCCGGCGCGGCAGCCGGCGACGCAATAAGCATCCCCTTCGAAACGCCCGGCACTCAATTTTGTGCCACCTCGATCAGATGAGCGCGTTGGGCGACGTTCGGTCTGCAATTTTCAACGCAAAGGCGTAGACGAAGGCGATTTCCTCCAGCCGCGAGAACCGGCCGGAAGCGCCGGCATGGCCTGAATCCATGTTGATCTTGAACAGCACCGGACTGTCGCCCCGCTTGCGTTTGCGCAGGCGCGCCACCCATTTTGCGGGTTCCCAATAGGTGACGCGCGGGTCGGTCAGACCGGCAGCCGCCAGGATAGGTGGATAATCCTGCGCGCCGACATTGTCGTAGGGCGAGTATTCGGCGATCGTCCGGTAGTCTTCATCCGAGGCGATCGGATTACCCCATTCAGGCCATTCCGGCGGGGTAAGCGGCAATGTATCGTCGAGCATTGTCGTCAGCACGTCGACGAAGGGCACCTCGGCGATGAAGCCGCCAAAGGCTTCAGGCGCCATGTTGGCGACCGCGCCGATCAGCAGGCCGCCGGCCGATCCGCCCTGCGCCACGATGCGGTCATGCGCGGTGTATTTTTCGGCCACCAGATGCTTCGCCACCGCTATGAAGTCGAGGAATGTGTTCTTCTTGTGCTGCCGCTTGCCGGCGTCATACCAGGCATATCCCTTGTCCTTGCCGCCGCGCACATGCGCGATCGCGTAGACCATGCCGCGATCTGCCAGCGACAGGATGTTGGTGTTGAAGGCTGCCGGTATCGCGATGCCGTAGGAGCCGTAGCCGTAGAGCAAGGCGGGCGCCGAACCGTCGAGCGGCGTATCGCGGTGGTAGAGCAGCGATACGGGCACCATCTCGCCGTCATGCGCGGGCGCCATCAGGCGCCGCGTGATGTATCTGTCGGGGTCGTGGCCGGAGGGAACCTCCTGGGTCTTGAGGAGCGTTCGGGCGCGGGTCCGCATGTCGTAGTCGAAGAGCTGCGCGGGCGTTGTCATTGACGAATAGGAGAACCGCATGATTTCGGTTTCGTATTCATAGGACCCTGAAAGACCGAGCGAGAACGCCTCTTCGTCGAAAGAGATGGAATGTTCCTCGCCGCTGGCGCGCTCGCGCACGACGATGCGCGGCAGCCCGTCCTTGCGTTCGAGCCAAACCACAAAATTCTTGAACGCCAGAACCGACAGGATCAGCCGGCCTGGCTCGTGTGCCACCAGTTCGCTCCAGTTGCCACGCGACGGGTCGGAAACCGGCGCCGTCATGATCTTGAAGTCCTTGGCGCCGTCGGCATTGGTCAGGATGAAGAAGACGTCACCGCCATCTTCCAGGTCGTATTGCAGGCCTGTCTCGCGCGCTGCGACGAGTTTAGGAACGCCAGACGGGTCCTTCGCGTCCAGCAACCGGGTCTCGGTGGTTTCGTGATCGTTGATGGAAACCAGGATCCAGGCGTTGGTTCGCGAACCTTCGACACCCATGAAGAATCCAGGGTCGCTTTCCTCGTAGACAAGGCGGTCTGTCGAAGCGTCGGTGCCCAGAGCATGGTAAAGTATCTTGGAGGGCCGATGGTTCTGGTCGACACGGGCGTAGAAGAAGCCGTCACTGGACGCATTCCATGCGCCGGAACCGCCTGAATCCGGCACCGTTTCGTCGTGGTCCTTTCCGGTATCGAGATCGCGCACCCGCAGCGTGTAGAATTCCGATCCCTTGTCGTCGAAGGCCCAGAGAAGACGGCTGTGATCATGCGAGTGATCGCAGCCGCCGATCCGGAAGTAAGCCTTGCCTTCGGCTTCCGCATCACCGTCCAGGATGATCTCATGGTCGCCGCCGTCTCGCGGCATGCGGAAAAAGCGGGGCTGTTCGCCACCTTTCCTGAACGACGATCCATAGGCAAACGGGCCGTCGGGCATTGGAACGCTGGAATCGTCCTCCTTGATGCGCCCCTTCATTTCGTCAAACAGCCGTTTGCGCAGATCGGCCGTGTCGGCCATCATCGCCGACTGGTAGTCGTTCTCTGCCTCCAGATGCTTGCGGATGGCCGGATCGAGGAGCGACGGGTCCTTGAACACCTCTTGCCAGTTGTCGGCCCTGAGCCAGGCAAATTCGTCGGTCCGCGTAATCGCGTGGCGCGTGTCCTCGACGGGTCGCTCTTCGGTGACGGGCGGTGCGATGCGTGGAAATTTGGCTCCGGTGGTCATTGCGTCTCGCTGCTGAAGGTTCTTGAATGTTGTATGAACACGCCGGTCAGGGCTGGTTCAAGGGTCGATGTGCAGTTTCGGGGAAGTTTCACGACAACCGGCAGACCGGAGGAGAGCGATGTTGACGTTTCTGGCAAGGACAGTTGCTGCACTGGCAGTGGCATCTACCACAATGATCGTTTCAGGCTATGCCAATGCCACGACCTTCGCGGCATGGCAGGTGGCCAATGTGTCGTTCGGCGACACGCTGAATGTTCGCAAGTTTCCGGCAAACAGCTCGCAGAAGCAGGCAGCCTATCCAAATGGAACCGTTCTGCAGATGACCGGCAAATGCACAGGCGGCGTCAATTTGCTAGACATTTCGACGCAGGCCGAATGGAAGCAGAAGCAGGCGGTGCGCTACCGTTGGTGCGAAATCTGGCACGATCCGGCCCAGAACGGCAACTTTGTTACCGGCTGGGTCTACGGAAAGTATATCAGACCCTACTGATACCGGCGCATCTCTTCGGCCTCTCGGAGCATTGATTGGATAAATGGGGCAAGTCGTCTTGTCCTGCCCGGTTCGAGCGTCTATCTCACAGGTCAATGAAAAAAGCCGGCTTTGACCGGCTGGTCCAGTCGGGAGTTTGAATGGGGACGGGAGCGCAATCGCTCACATTACTTGCGCTGCTGCTGCCGTTTCTGGGCGCTATCGCCGCGCCGCTGCTCACCCGCGTGCTGAAACACAACGCGGCCTGGGTGCTGGCTCTGGTGCCGCTGTGGATATTCATCCATTTCACCGGCTTCATGGGAACCGTCGCCGGCGGCGAAACGGTCGCTGGGTTTTTTGACTGGATCCCGAGCCTTGGCGTGGGCTTCTCCTGGTATCTCGACGGACTGTCGCTGACCTTCGCATTACTCATCTCCGGAATCGGAACGCTTATCGTGCTCTATTCCGGGGGCTACCTGAAAGGCCATCAGCAGCAAGGCCGCTTCTTCTCGTTCATCCTGATGTTCATGGGCGCCATGCAGGGGCTGGTTGTCTCCGACTCGTTCATGACGCTGTTCGTGTTTTGGGAACTGACGTCGATCACATCGTTCCTGCTGATCGGCTTTGACCATGACCGTGAAGCGGCGCGCCGCGCTGCGCTGCAGGCTTTGATCGTCACCGGGCTCGGCGGCCTGTCGCTGCTCGCCGGCCTGTTGGTTATCTGGAACGCGACCGGCATCAACTCGCTTTCAGCTCTGCTTGGTTCTGGCGATGCGATGCGCTCGAGCCCCCTTTATCTGCTGGCGCTGGTGCTCGTACTGGGCGGTGCCTTTACCAAGTCGGCGCAGTTTCCGCTTCATTTCTGGCTGCCCAACGCGATGCAGGCGCCAACCCCGGTCTCCGCCTATCTGCACTCGGCAACGATGGTGAAGGCCGGCGTCTATCTTCTGATGCGGTTGAATCCCGCGCTTGGCGGCACGACAGCGTGGGAAACGATATTGCCGCTATTTGGCGGCGTCACGCTGCTTGTCGGTACCGTGCTGGCAATGCGGCAGACAGACCTGAAGCTGATGCTTGCCTATACGACCGTGGCTTCGCTCGGTCTGCTGGTGATGTTGACCGGGTTCGGCTCGGACAAGGCTATCGAGGCGGCGGTTCTTTATCTGATCGCTCATTCGATGTTCAAGGGCGCTCTGTTCATGGTGGCGGGATTGATCGACCATGAAACCGGCGTGCGCGACATCCGCCGGCTTGGCGGTATCGGTCGCGCCATGCCGGTCACCTTTGCCGCCGGACTTCTGGCGGCACTGTCCATGGGTGGTCTGCCGCTGTTCTTCGGCTTTCTGGCCAAGGAAGAGATTTACGCTGCCCTTCCCACCGGCACGCCTTGGGGGATGCTTTTGACGGCGGTCGCGGTTGGTGGCAATGCGCTGATGTTCGCGATCGCGTTCATGGTCGGTCTCAAGCCATTCATTGGCGCCCGTGGCGACATACCGAAAAAGGCCCATGAAGGACCGCCGTTGCTTTGGATCGGACCGCTGGTTCTTGGACTGTCCGGATTGGTGGCGGCGCTGCTCTCGGGGCCGGCTCATTTCATGCTCTCATCGCCGATGTCGAGCGCCGTTGCCGGCACTGCCATCGAGGTCCATGCTTCGACAGTGCCGCATATCGGGCTGCCGCTACTCCTGTCGCTCGTCACGATTGCGCTTGGTCTAACCGCCTATCTGACCCGCGACAGGCTGCGTGAAGTCGTGGCGGCCGGCCTCAAGGCGATCGGCTGGGGCCCGGATCTGGGCTTTGACCAGGTGATGCGCGGCCTGCTGAAATTGTCGTTCGTGGTGACGAAGATCGTGCAGAGCGGCCGGCTTGATATTTATCTCACGGTCACGTTTTCGATGGTTGCGCTGGCCCTGCTGGTGCCGATGGTCATATACAATGAACTGCCGGTGATGCCGGAGATGCCGATGCTTCTGGTCCATGAATGGACGATCGTTGTTATCGCTGTGATCGGCCTCGGAGCCGTGGTCTATGCAAAGGACCGACTTACGGCGATTGTCTCGCTCGGTATTCAGGGCTTGGCCGTGGCGCTTCTTTTCATGCTTTTCGGTGCGCCGGATCTCTCGTTTACCCAGTTCATGATCGAAACGCTGTCGGTGGTCATACTGGCGCTGGTCATGACCAGGCTGCGGCTCTCGCCGACGGATCATCGGCCGGCAAGCGAAAAGGTCCTCGATGTGACGATTTCGGGAGCCTGCGGCCTGGCCTTCGGACTGCTGCTGCTCAAGGTCACCCAGAACCCGTTCGACGACACCCTGTCAGAATTCTTCGAGACGCATTCTCTGGCGATTGCGCATGGCCGCAACATCGTCAACGTCATCATCGTCGACTTCCGCGGTCTCGATACACTGGGCGAAATAGCGGTCGTGATGGTCGCAGGCCTTGCCATACTGGCGCTGACCCGTGTGAGGACGCCGGACCGAAAGCCCCCTGCAACGTTGGAAGGTGGCTGACATGCGCACGCTGATCTTTCGCACCGCCGCTCCGACCTTGACCGCGCTCATGCTGCTGTTTTCGGTGTTCGTGCTGCTGCGCGGACACAACGAACCCGGCGGCGGGTTCATTGGCGGGCTGATCGCTGTCTCCGCATTCGCTATCCATGGCATCGCCTTCGGCGTCCATCAGGTGAGGCGAACCTTGTATTTTCATCCGATGGCGATCTCCGGCTTCGGTCTGTTCCTCGCGATCCTGGCCGGCCTGATATCGCTTGCCTTCAGGGTCCCGCTCCTGACCGGATTGTGGACATCGCTGACGTTTGGCGACCTGACCATCGATCTTTCGACGCCCATGCTTTTCGACATCGGTGTCTATCTCGTCGTGGTTGGGTCCATCACCTCGATAGCGCTTGCGCTGGAAGGCCGGGAGGACGCCTGATGGAGACGGTGTTTTCAGTGCTGGTCGGCCTGTTCTTCGCAGTCGGCATCTATCTTATCCTGTCCAAGCACATCATCCGGATCCTGCTTGGCATTGCCATATTCGGAAACGCGGTGAACCTTCTGATCTTCACCAGCGGGCGTATCGTTCGTGCCACCGCGCCGATCATTCCGCAGGACGCCTACGTGCTGCCTGCAGACGCTGCAAATTCGTTGCCACAGGCACTCATCCTCACGGCGATCGTCATTTCGTTCTCCTTCTTTGCCTTCATTCTGGTGCTTGTGTCGCGCGCCTATCAGGAGATGGGTGTCGACGACACGCTCGGCATGCGCGTGGCCGAACCGCGAGACGAGCCACTGCCACCGATGGGATATTAGGAAAAGATGGCCGTGGAAGCCGGGATTGCCGCGAACAGGGCGGCTGCGATGATCGCTCACCAGGTTGCGGCCAGCGACTGGCTGGTGGTTGCACCGGTGTTGATCGCGCTCGCCTTTGGGGCCGTGCTGCTGATGTTTCGCCATCATGCTCGTTGGCAGGCAGCGTTCTCGACCTTTGGCCTTTGCGTCATGGTGGTCGCCAATGCGGCCCTGTTTGCCCGCATCCTGACGGAAGGTCCCGTGGCGATGACCATGGGCAACTGGCTGCCGCCTTTCGGCATAACCTTCGTTGCCGATGTTCTTGGCTCGGGCTTTGCCCTCGTCTCGACTTTCGTGGCAATGCTCTGCACGGTCTATTCGGTGCGCGAGATCGGCGCGGTGGGCCGGCGTTACGGTTTCTATCCCTTCCTCATGCTGATGATGGCCGGGGTAAACGGTGCCTTTCTCACCGGCGATATCTTCAACCTCTACGTCTGGTTCGAGGTTTTCCTCATTGCTTCCTTCGGCCTGATGATCCTGGGGTCCGAAAGACAGCAGATCGATGGCGCGACGAAATACGCGATCCTCAATCTGCTGGCCACCGCGCTCTTCCTGGCCGCGACCGCCTATCTTTATGGCGCATTCGGCACGCTCAACATGGCCGACATTGCGCGCAAGGCCGACGGCCTGCGCGCCACTGCGCCGATGATGACGATCGCCGCGCTATACCTGCTGGCCTTCGGCATGAAGTCGGCGGCTTTTCCGCTCTATTTCTGGCTGCCGGCGTCCTATCACACGCCGCGTATCGTAACCGGTGCGCTGTTTGGCGGTCTTTTGACCAAGATCGGCATCTACGCCCTGCTGCGCACGCTTGTGATGTTGTTTCCGACCGAGCGCCTCGAAATGTCGGGCGTGATCACCTGGGTGGCGGTCGCGACGATGATTCTGGGTGCATTGGGCGCCCTGGCGCAGAGCGACATCAGGCGCATGATGGGCTTTCTGGTGATTTCGGGTGTTGGCGTCATGCTGGCCGGCCTGGCGCTTGGCGACGCGGCCGGCGTGTCGGGTGCAATTCTCTACGCCGTGCACTCGATGCTTGCCTTGTCGGCGCTCTACCTGCTTGCCGGAACGATGAAGGAGTATGGCGGTAGTTACTCGTTGAACCATCTGGCGGGCCTCTACCGTACCAGTCCTCTTCTGACGGCAATTGCGTTTGTGCTCTTCCTTGCCGCC
>Ga0209347_1005834_pt1 | contig 11377 bp, 14 predicted proteins | sample AutmiccommuBRH23_FD_187382 | JGI IMG/M metagenome (GOLD analysis project Ga0209347, IMG submission 187382) | Deep subsurface microbial communities from Mt. Terri, Switzerland - Autotrophic microbial communities BRH/23 (SPAdes) (version 2) | ecosystem: Environmental > Aquatic > Deep subsurface >...
AGTTGCTTGCACAGCAGCAGGATTATGAATCTGCCGCCGAGGTCCGCGACCAGATAGAAGGAGTGAGATGCCTCACCCAGCAGCAGATAGCAACATCAGGTACGGATGACAGGGATGTTATTGCAGCGGTATCCGACGAATCCGTGGTGTTCCTCCAGATATTCTACATAAGGCATGGAAGCATGGTTGGAAAGGCTGATTTCTCTCTTGTAGGGGCCGAAGGCTCCAAAGAGATACCTGAAGCCCTTGCGACATTTATCAAGCAGTATTATCAGGATTCTCCTATCCCTCCGGAGATACTTGTGCAATATGAGGTCCCCGAGAAAGATCTTATCATGACCTGGCTTAGCGGCAGGTCCGGCAGGGAAGTGAAACTGCACGTGCCGCAAAAAGGTGACAAGAAAAAGATGCTTGATATGGCTGTCCGTAATGCAGAAATGGCTATGAGGGTGGCCGAGCTTAGAACCGGCCCGGCAGAGGCTTCACAGGCTGCGCTCCAGGAGCTCCGGGAAGTCCTGTCCCTTGAGAGGCTCCCGCAGTATATAGAGGGTTTTGATATCTCCAACATATCCGGCACCAATGCCGTAGGTTCGATGGTGGTCTTCGAGAACGGAGCACCTTCCAACAGTAAGTACCGCCAGCACAACATCAGGACTGTGCAGGGCATAGACGACTTTGCAATGATGGCCGAGGTTGTTAACCGCAGGTACACGCGCCTTGTGAGGGAGGACATGCCGCTACCTGATCTTATCCTCATTGACGGGGGTCCGGGGCAGGTAGGAGCGGCGAAAGCCTCCCTGGATTCTCTTGGTCTTGACATCCCACTCATAGGCCTTGCAAAGCGCTTCGAGCATATCATCACCCCTCAGAAAGGCCCCTCAGAGGTGATCATACTTCCGAAGACCTCTCCTGCACTAAAGCTCCTGATGTATATACGGGACGAAGCCCATCGCTTTGCTGTGACATCCCATCGCCGCAGAAGATCTGCAACGCTGACACATTCCGAACTGGACGCAATACCGGGCATTGGCCCCGGGAAGAAGAAACTATTGCTCAAGCATTTTGGCTCTGTGGAAAATATAAGGTCCGCATCCTTAGAAGCCCTGATGGGTGTAAAAGGAATAAACAGGACAATTGCAGAGCGTATTCACGATCATCTTGCGACCCAAAATTAAAATATCTTGGGACCCTACTTCCATATAGGAAGTTTGGAAGTTAAGCCGAGCTAATATTTCAAGGGTGAGTTAAAATGGGAAATGAACTTGATTTTTATGGCAACATCATTACTCCTGGTGTCCGGATGCTTTACGATATGGACGAGGTCCTCTTTGACAGGGAATGGCTCCGATCGGCAGATAATATGGAACTGTATTATATGTACCGGGACCTGTATCGGGACAACTCTGATCACGAGGTCATCAGAGAACACAATCTCAGCTATGATATCACAGTCATCCCGCCCAGGATGCTGGGGAGGGAATATGTCAAGACGGCCGGCCATTATCATCCCCATGTTCCGGGAACCGGGCTCTCATATACAGAGGTATACCAGGTCCTTGAGGGAAAAGCTACCTATCTGCTGCAAAAGCAGGAAGGGGACAGGATCACAGATGTGATGGTCTATAATGCGGAGAAGGGGGATTGTGTGCTCATTCCTCCGGATTACGGGCACATAACCATCAATTCTTCGGGTGAGACCCTGAAGATGGCAAACTGGGTGTACAGGGACTTTTCTTCGATCTATGACACCATCAAGAAGCTTTCAGGCGGAGCTTACTACCTGCTTGCAGAAGGTTTTGTTAAGAACGCCAGCTATCAGGACGTTCCTCCTATCAGGCTCATGAATGTTATGGACTATCCCGAGCTGGGACTTTTTGCAGGGAAAGACATGTACGGCCTTGTCAATGATATTTCCAGACTGGAATTCCTTGGAGAGCCGCAGGACTATGCGTCCTTATTCGAGAAGGCTATTTCCGGAAAGTAACTGTTTTATTGTACGAACATATAAATGGTCCGAGCTATTAGAACGGTTAGAGGTGTGTAGTTGCAAAAAAAGAGCCGTATACAATTTACTTCTGCCAAGATAGAGGACCTGATGTTCAGGACTACCTTTAACTCCCGTACACGGGAAGGCGATGTCATAGTTAACCTGTCCCTGATCAACAGCAAGGATTATGATGATGTCATCCGGATATTCAGTCTGGCTGCCAATAGCGGCCTTGCGGTGAGTCCGATGATAAAGGTCCTCCGTGAAGGTGATACGATCGGCGACATGACCATAGGGAAAGACGAGGTTGGTTTTGCAACTATCTGCAGTATAACTATCGACGGCATTCTCCTCAAAGCAGGCGTGATGATAAAGCCCCTGTTTGGAGGCCTCGTGGAGATAAGGGAAGGCCTTCCTGTACGCTTTACCAATGTGCTCACGTATAAAAGCACCACCATTGACCCGCTGGAAGTATTGATGTCACAGGAACTGACATCTGTCATGGAAATGATCCGGACAGGGACAGGCAAGATACTTGCGAACTTAAGGGAAGCTCCCATGATAGCGCGGGATATCATTGATAGTACGCTCTCCGATATGGTGGAGGCAGGCATAACCGGCATCCTTGAGGTAGGCGAACCCAATACCCGGATACTGGATGTACCTGTAGAAAGGGACCATCTGGGTATCGTGGTCATAGGGGGAACGAATCCGATGGCGATAGTCCAGGAGCACGGCATCCCCATCAGGACCAATGCAATGTCCACAATGATGAATTTCAGCGAGATGAAACACATCAGGGACGTGTGAACCTGCAGGCGATGCAGGATAATATGCGCTTTACACGCATCTCAACGCATCTTTAGTATTCATACGCGGCCTGATGTCTGTGTGGCTATGATCGCATTCAGCCGTTCAATGAACTCTTCCTTTTTTCCAAAAGGCACTGTTGCGCCGGCAGCAATATCGTGTCCGCCTCCGGCACCTCCGATCTCCTGGCATACCTGGCTGATGGCCTCTGAAAGATTGAGTCCTCTGTTCACCAGCTCCTGTGTGCCCCTTGCAGACACTTTATAGCCGTCATCCTTGTCTGCAAATGCTACTATGGGAAGACGCCGGTTGCCGGACGCATGGCTCATGCCCGCCACTATCCCCACTATGGTCTCCGGTATGCTGCTGCCTGCATCGAAGTACTGCAGGTGTGATAATTGTGTTACTCCTTTCTCCTTTACAAAATTAAGCCCGTCCACAAGGTTCTTGCGATGCTCACCTAACAGTTTCTTCGAATCCTCGTATGCCTCTCCCCTGTCCCCCATGCAGACCGCCATTCCTATCTCAGCCTTCATGTATCTCCCGGTGGCATTGAGCAGGGTGGCATACTCGCTGGCATCTCTCATTTCTGTACCTTCCTTCTCCCGCAGGAGTATGTAACACTCGCCTACAAGGCGGTTGACGCTGTATGAGGAGAGGCCGTTCTGCACCGAGTACTGCAGGATCGATGATGTCACCTTTATCCTCTCCTCCTCGGAAAGGTCTATCCACCTGCGCCATCTCTCATCTTCTGCACAGCGGAACCCTATCTTCTTAAGGAAATCTATGCATGCGTTCTCATTGCCTGTAAGTCCGGGCAGATAAGGGTCGGAAGAATACTGCAGCATTTTATATACCGGCCTGGTCTGCTTGCCGAACAGGGATATGTCCGTCTTTGATGCTATCACTTCAGGATTGTCATTGAGTATCTCCCGGTTAAGGCTCACGAGCTTTCCATATTTACGGTACTGCATGTCCCCGATACATCCGACGATCGCAAGATCTGCAAGGTCCCTGTTGCCTCCCAGCTGGCCCGCAAGTATGAATGCAGCTCCCGAACCGCTTATCTCAAATGAACCGTTGGCTCCGAAAAGATGAGGATTCAGATGCAGCTCCATGTCTCCCTGAGGGCGGTGATGGTCAGCGATCACTGCATGCAGGCCATATTTGTTGATGTGCTCTATCTGCCCGCTGCCAAGATCTGTGAAGATCACAAGTTCCGGGTTATCGTCTGCAAGCTCCCGGACGATGGCCTCATCAAGCTGCTTTACGAATAGCATATCGTATTCGATCCCTGCCCTTTCAAATGCCCTGGCAATGATGGCTGCGGAACTTATCCCGTCAGCATCGATGTGTGACACAAGCTGTACTTCTTTATGTTTCCTGATCTCTTCCGCGCACCTTGAGGCACGCTGAGCCATCTGTATCATTGTTTCAGACATCTTTCCTCATGATAGCATCCTTGAGCCGTTCTTCCATCCCTGCGGATCTATAACATATTTATTCCCTGTTCTCTCCATCCTGCAGAACTCCTGGATCTCTCCTATTGTGAATTTTGTCATATCGTCCTGATGGAACCTGTCATTAAGCACGTTCCAGGGTATGATATAAGCTTCTCTGGAATGTCCTGCTCCCATTTTAAGTTCAATTGCAAGGAAGCCCGTTCTCCCGGAACGCCTCAGGAAATCCGATATCCTGTCTATCTGGTGCGCTCCGTTCTTATCGGTCGTGAAGTGCTGGGTGAAATATAATGCCTTTGCCCCTTTGTCGACAGAGATGCTCTTGCACTCTATGCCCAGGTAGTAGTCAGGATTCAGCGAATCCACAAGCACATCAAGGAACTGCGGAGTGAACCTGTGCTGTTTAAGGCGATGAGCTATGCCTCTTATATTCTGTTCTTCAAAATATTTATTGAACGACTGGACAAGTACTCTCTCGAACTCTGTCATACAAGACCTGCTTTTTTAGGGATAAGAGGACCTGATAACTTAAAAATACTATGTCCCGGCGTTAACTTGATGTACTTTATCCTTCAATTATCCGGGGATGAATAAGAGAAACGCGGAAATAATATCTTCAGTGGGCTCAGTTGTCCTGCTGGCAATACTTTTCATTATTGTCCACCAATACATTCCCCAGTCCCAGGAATATGGTTTTGTTGCTTCGCTTGTGATCTTTATAGTGGTTGTTTCCCTGGTAGGCCTCAAACTGAACAGGATGGAATGAAAGGGGATGTGCAATGGCCGTATTTACCGGATATGTGGACCTTGATACACAGGGAGATACTGATATCATAGATGTGACATCCCGTGTTGAGGGCATCGTCGCATCATCCGGAATAAAGGATGGCATTGTGCTGGTATTTGCACCCGGTTCCACTGCTGCGATAACTACCCTTGAGTATGAGCCAGGCCTTGTTTTCGACCTGCGGGAGGCTCTGGAGCGTCTTGTTCCCCGGGATATGTATTATAAACATCATGAAAGATGGCATGACGGGAACGGTCATTCTCACATAAGGGCTTCGATGCTCGGACAGAGCAAGTCTTTCCCGGTGATAAATGGGAACATCCTGCTGGGTACGTGGCAGCAGATAGTGTTCATAGACATGGACAATCGTCCGCGCTCAAGGCAGGTAGTTGTCCAGGTCTGCGGAGAATAAGTATAAGTCCGGAAATGGTAATACCCTGAAATATGACAAAGACCCCAATTCCGGGAATCAGGATCTCTTTTAGGTCATTGTGGTCTTCAGTTGTTCTGCTTGACCAGGAACTTAACGAAATCAGGGCTCAGCCTTGTTTCCCTGACCATCTTGTCCTCGATCTCTTCGTCTGACATTCCGTCTGCCCTGTACTGGTCGATACGGTCATAGACACTCTGCGAGACCTCGGAGTATTCATTGATATCCTTTCTGTGTCCCCATACGTCTCCTTCAAGAAGGTCGATCCCCTGCATCTCAAGGTACATCCTGGCGGAATTTGAAATGGTCCTTTTGTAGGAGCTTGGGATATGCAATGCCTTTACGTTGGGGCATTTCAGGACAAGGGAAAATATGTCTGTGTTAGAAGGCCTGAACGCAAGGTGTACGATCTCCTCATTTGGTCCAAGTGTATTGATCTCATCTTTTGAGCTTACTACTCTTATTTTCATTTTTGATCACCATATTCTTTGTGCTTTAAGTACTATATATTTCAAAACGCACATATTATTTTGTCAATAACGATGCAGCATTTTACCAAGTAATTATTTAGTGTATATACAAAGTTTTATTTAAAGGTTGCTAACCATATAACATTATACTCATGGTATAAATTAGTTCAATCGTATAACTATCTAATTTATATGCACTGTTCGATTCTCATAAATGAATTCTAAGGACATCGGTCCTGGCAACTTGCTTGTGAGCCTGATAATATTTATATATAATCTACTATTATACTTTTATGCTTTCTATAATTCTTATCGGTTATTTCCTGTGTTCTTTACGGTATTATATTAAGTTTTATCTGCCTTGCCTCAAATATAAGGACAGTGATGCATACAATAACCGTAATCTGTATTTAAGTTTTCCCGCCTTGCATGAGCAAACCCTCCCGGATCTCTTTTAGCAGCGCCATGTAAACCTATATATAAAAAAACGACATTCCCTGCTTAGTTATGCCGCCACATGCACTAAGTCTTAGGACTAAAATGAACACTAAGTTCATCTATCTGCTTTTTGGTGTCATACTTACTTATTTTTCAAGCTACCTGCCCGATCTGGCAGGCGTGGTGGGAATCGAGGAAACGCGCATAAGTTCCATAGTTGCGTTCGGTTCATTGAATGGCATGCTCTTCGGCCCTGTATGGGGTGCCATTGTTTCCGGCACAGGCATGTTGATGCATGAACTTAACACTCCCGGTTATATAAGCAAGAACGCTTTCAAAATGCTCTCTCCCTTTTTTATAATGCTGTGTTCTGTAGTATCAGGCCTGATAGTCCAAAGGAAACATCGCATGGCCGTCGGTATCTATGGGTCCCTGATATTCATCTGGTACTCTACGGACGTCGGCAGGGAAGTATTCTATTATCCCTGGTTCCATATCACTGCGCTTATGGCTTTTCTGATAGTAGGGAGATATACAACACAGTCTATCTATTCAAAAACTTACATTTTCATATATTTGCTGTTCGCATCCCTGTTAGGTGTCCTGTCGGACCATCTGGCAGGCTCCATTGCCTACTCATATATCTATGATCTGCCTGCAACCGCATTTGCTTCTGCGGTGATGCTCTATCCTGCGGAACGCCTCATACTGGCGTTAAGCGCGGCTTTTATTGCATTCTTCCTCTTATCTATATATAAAGACATAATCCTCTCTTCAGACAACCTGAAAGAAGATGTCAACAATATCCGGTCGCAGGAAATGGAAGAATATTTGCAATACGATGTACTGCCTCTGATCAAAAGCGAGGACCAGGGACGGCGCTGACCCGGCGCAGGCCATAGCCTAGTGAAAGCATTCCAGTTTATGTTTTATGGCATAGATCGCTCTGGAAAATTCATGCTCCTGATCTGAAAGGGTCAGTATCTCATCGTGACGCGTTGCTATGTTGCACATGCAGGGTATTGTCGCAAGCACCGGTATTTCAGAGTTTTCCTGCTCCGTTACCTTTCCATCCAGGGAGCAGTGGTGCATATTATTGACGATAACACATCTTTTGTTAAGGCACTTATATACTCCGTTATAAAGTTGCTCCGTACACTCAAAACAGGCTTTAGTGGAATTCTTTACTATCAATACGGTCTCACTGGCTGCAACAGCATTTATAGATTCATATTCCACGCCCGGTCCCGTATCAAATATAATTACATCTGTCTCGTTCCTGGTAAGCTCTTTTTTCCCGATAATGATATTCTTCAGTGCATTGGATTGCCATTTCCTGTCCTTGCTTGCAAGTTCACGTATTTCGTTTATATCCGGGTTTGAATAGCCTACAGAGAGTTTCCCGCGGATCTTCAATTCTCCGCTTACGTCATAAATTATCTCATTGATCCCTCTTTTCCCAGAAAGCAGATCATTGACCCAGAAAGATACACTGTCTGGATCCGGTTTGAAATATGTGCACAGGGAAGGCCCTCTCATATCCATGTCCAGAAGGCATACTTTCATACCATCGAGAGCATAAGCTGCGGCAAGATTTACTGCAATACTGGTTTTACCAGTCCCGCCTTTTGCTGAATGTACCGCTATTGTAAAGGTCATAGCAACTCGTATTCCTGAACAGTTCAAAACAAATAAACGTTTTCAGATGAAATACTTTTCCTTTTGAAAATATATCCTTCTTATAGTGCCTTAGATGATCATAGCATTGAACTATTACTTCCTCATGCCCTTCCGCTACTAACATATCTTGCTACTGATATGGAAATATACTTTCCTTCCTGACCTGTACTTTTCCACGTGTTCCATTCTTACAAGCTGGTTGAGATAATTGCTTTCAACAGCTCTTTCCTTACGTGTGAGCTCTGCAATATCATCTGCAGTGGCAGGCCCTATCTCAAAAAGAGTGGTTGCTGTCGTGCGCAGATGGTCCGGAAGTGAGAGCAGCATCATCACGTCCAGTGAATCTTCCGGCTTGACCTTTTTACTCAAAAGAGGATTTTCATCTTTTTTTAGCAGGAGTTTATCCAGTTTATCATTTATCTCTCTCAGATTGTAAAGTATCTCTTCAAGGATTTCGTTTTCTAGCATTATGTTCCCTTTTGTTTTGATCCGCTGCTTAACATACACATTCATTTTATACTTGCCTGTTTCAATAAAAGTTTTAACTCATATCTTAACTAAGTTTTTTGGACATATATACTCCATCTCGCTCGTAACCCAGTTTCCGGTAATATCCCTTCACACCTATACCGCTAAGGATAGCCAGTTTTCTATAACCGGCATTATGGGATATTTCCTCCGCACATGCAACCAGTTCTCTGCCGTATCCTTTATGCTGCCAATCACACTTTCCTGCCTTATCGCCCACAGGAACCATGGATCCATATACATGCAGCTCCCTTCCCAGGGCAGCATCCTTAAGTTCCTCCCGGTGCGGCATGCCGGGAAAACGCAGTCTCAGGAAACCTATCAGTATATCCTGGACGGTATCCTCAAAAGCAATGAAATGCTCTTTTCCTCCGCAGCAATCATAGCTCTCAACGGTAAGTTCGATATGTTCCTCCTCGGGCTCTCTTCCTTTGAGGATATTATGTCCTACTTCACGGCATCTTATACAGCGGCACCTGCCCCCGTGCTGCTCCAGATGGTTTTGCGCAAGCTGCCTGACATTGCTTTTCCGGACTCCCGCCAGTATCTGGGAAGCCGGTATGTCCCGCTGGATACGCTGCATGCGTACCCACTTCGGTACAAGTGACTTGATCTGAGCCAGCAGCCCCACAGCATCTTCATCCCCGATTGCGTGATAATCTCCGCGTTCCCATATTTTATGCAGCTCTGTGCCCTCTGTGACAAGCGTGGGATATATCTTAAGATAGTCAGGCATGAACCCCGGATCAGTAAAAAGTCTCCTGAAATTCCTTATCTCTCTCTCCTCATCCATGCCGGGAAGTCCTGGCATCATGTGGAAGCCCACCTTCAGGGCACTGTCCCTGAGCAGTCTGTTGGCTTCAATGCTGTCTGCAACAGTATGTCCCCTGCGCATTCTGGACAGCACGAAATCATATGTGCTCTGGACACCAATTTCCACTTTGGTCGCGCCAAGTTCCAGCATTCTGTCTATATGTTCCGGCCGTGTCCAGTCGGGCCTTGTCTCAAAGGTAATGCCTGTATTCTTCACCTCTGCGGTCTCATTGGCTTTATGCACATCTTCCAGTGTGACATAGGGACAGGCTTTCCCTATGGTCATGGCATCATTGCGCCACTGCGTCCCGTAAAAGTCGTTCATTGCCTCAATGCAGCGTTTTGCGTACCATTCTTGGTAGTCTATGGACCTTGCAGAAAAAGTACCGCCCATGACGATGAGCTCGGCTTTTTTTATATCGTGCCCGATATCTCTGAGTTGCTCAAGCCGGGAGGTAACTATGCGGTAGGGATCATAATCGTGCTGTATCGCACGCATAGTAGAAGGCTCCCTGCCCATATAGCTCTGGGGTGAATTGAACTGAGAATCCGGTCCGCCCGGGCAGGGTACGCATATCCCGTGAGGGCACGGGGCGGGAGACGTCATCGCCGCTATGACAGCAACTCCGGAGATGGTACGCACCGGTTTGCGCTGCAGCACATCCCTCACCTTCTTTTGTTCGTCCTCATTTCCTGCCATCAGGATGTCTGCATTCTTAGGAAGGCTGGCAAGCCGGCAACTCTTTGCCATTTTCTTCTTTGCTTCGTTCAGCTGGCGCAGATCAGTGATCCTCCCGTCGATGACCATCTCCAGGATCTCCCTGCATGCTCCGTTAAAATCAGTATATTCAGCGATCATTTGTATGGATCTTATTCCTTTTGGCCTGCATTACTGGCAAAAGCCTGCCACAAGGGCTTCCAGTTGTATGCGCTCATTGGATGCGTCTGTCAGGCAGAGGTCGGCGTCAGCTATCCTTATTACCCATCCGGCTATGACCGCATCGCTCTCGTTGGAAGATGCTGCCATTGCATGCAGCTTCAACAGGATCTCCTGTCCCGACATACCATCCTCCAGGATAAGGTTATCTATGGCTTTACGTGCCTCGATGATGTCCTTTGACACAGCGGCCTGGAAAAGGTGCATGACATTCTCCGATCTTTCCTTCAAAGTACATTCATATATTTCCTGTGACCCGATATTGGAACCCCTAAAATGCAGGGATGCCACTTGCAGGGTGTGAAGCGCCCTGGCAACGTTCCCGTTTGCGTGATAGCCAAGCGCATCCACGCCGTCCTCGGAGACCGACAGCTCTTCTTTGTCTGCCACTTCCCGGATGAACTTTGCGAGCTTATCGGCTGAAACATGCGTAAAGAACAGTTGAAGGCCTCTTGACCTGAGGGGAGCTATGAGTTTTGAAGGCTGTGTCGTGGAAAGTACGAACCTGCAGGTAGTTGTGTATTTTTCCATTATCCTTCTCAGTGCATGCTGGGCATCGGAATTGAAAGCCTCTGCGTTGTCAATAAAGATTATCTTGAAGTCCGCGTCGATGGGCGCCATACTGGCATATTCATTGACTACATCCTTGAAAATGGCAATAACGCTCTTTGATATTTTGGAAGGGTCATCGGTGCCTATTATGCGCAGGAACCTTTTATCACGTACAAGGTAACGCTTGCCCTGTTCAAAGAAATCCGACGCATTGAAGTACGTGAGATTATGCTCTTGCCCCTCGCCATATATCTCGCGTGCCATTGCAAAGGCTGTCGATGATTTTCCGGTATTTTCCGGTCCGTGGAAAATCAGGTGAGGAAGATTCTTCGAGCGGACAAGCCTGCGGATCATATCGACGGATTCTTCGTTACCCAATACTTCATCCAGATTCGAAGGCCTGTATTTAACTGTCCAGATATCTTCCACGTTCCTCACCTGATATGTTCATTTTTGCTCACTCTGTCTTGCTGGCGGTTTTCTCG
>Ga0209347_1005835_pt1 | contig 11377 bp, 13 predicted proteins | sample AutmiccommuBRH23_FD_187382 | JGI IMG/M metagenome (GOLD analysis project Ga0209347, IMG submission 187382) | Deep subsurface microbial communities from Mt. Terri, Switzerland - Autotrophic microbial communities BRH/23 (SPAdes) (version 2) | ecosystem: Environmental > Aquatic > Deep subsurface >...
AGTGTTTGGGCTGAGGCAGAGGCCGAGGGAGGGCGGCATTAATGGAAACCTTGGTGCTGTTCCTTATTTTTGTGATGCTCTTTCTGCTGAACGTGCCCATTGCCGTAAGCCTGGCCGTGGCTGCCATTGTGGTGCTGTACGCCACCACCGACTTTACCATGTACATGGTGGCCCAGCGCATGTTCGCCTCACTGCTGTCCCCCCCGCTGCTGGCCATACCATCCTTTGTCTTTGCCGGCGTGGTGATGTCGCACGGCGGGATCTCCAAGTATCTGATCGCCGCCCTGCGGGCCTGGTTCGGGCACCTGCCGGGGGGGCTGGCCGTGGTTACCGTGGCCGCCTGCGCCATTTTTGCGGCCATTTCCGGATCGAGCCCGGCGACGGCCGCGGCCATCGGGGCGATTATGCTGCCGGCCTTGATCGAGGGAGGGTATCCGAAGAGATACGCCATGGGGCTTATAGCCGCCGCCGGCACCCTGGGCATTCTCATTCCCCCCAGCGTGACCATGGTCATCTTCGGCATTACCGCCGAGGTCTCCATCGGCGACCTGTTCATGGGGGGCCTCCTGCCGGGGCTGTTTCTGGCCGGCGTGCTGATTGTCAGCGCGGTGGGCTATGCCCTGAAAAACAATTTCGGCAGGGCGCCCAGGGCCACCTGGCAGGAGCGCTGGAGGACCACTTTCAAGGCCATTCCCGGAGGTGTGCTGCCCTTCTTTATTCTGGGCAGCATCTACGCGGGGGTGGTCACCCCCACCGAGGCCGCTGTGCTGTCGGTGTTTTACACCCTGGCGGTGTCCATTTTCATCTACCGGGAGCTTAAACTAGCCAGTGTGCGCAGCATCTTCCGGGAGTCTATCAATATATCCTCGATGATCTACCTGATCATTTCAGCGGCCATGGTCTTTTCTCTTTTCCTGACCGCCAAGCAGGTGCCCCAGGAGGTGGCCGCCTGGATCGCCGGCAATACGCTGAACAAGTATCTTTTTTTCCTGGCCACCAACCTGATGTTTTTTGTTATGGGCACCTTCCTGGAGGCGGTATCGATTACCCTGATTACTCTGCCGCTGCTGCTCCCAATTATCTACGCCCTGGACATAGACATTATCCAGTTTGCCGTGGTCATGACGGTTAATCTGGAACTGGCCATGATCACCCCGCCGGTGGGGCTGAATCTCTTCGTGGTCAGCGCCATGGCCAGGCAAAAGCTGGAGGAGGTGGTCAGGGGGGTGCTGCCCTTTATCGTTATACTGATCGCCACCCTGGTGCTGTTCGTTCTCTGGCCGGATATATCCACCTACATCCCAAGACAGCTTTTAGGCCATCCGAAGTAATCAAACCAAAGAGCCCCCCGGGGCTCTTTGGTTTGATTATGGAAGTTTGTTCTGATATAATTATGCTGTGCGAAAACAGGTAAATTATAGCAATAGCGGTCCGGGAGGGATGATCGTGGAAGAAGGCGCCCAGAATGTTTTGATAAAGGAAGAGAAAACCGGGCTGGGATCGATCAAGATAGCCGACGATGTGGTCAGAATTATCGCCGGGCTGGCGGCCACCGAGGTCCCCGGCGTAGTGGGCATGAGCAGCGGCGTGGTGGGCGGCATTGCCGAGATGCTGGGCCGCAAAAATATGTCCAAGGGTGTGAAGGTGGAGGTTGGTGAGAGGGAAACCGCCGTGGATATGTTCGTGGTGGTGGAGTACGGCACCCGGATCCCCGACGTGGCCGCCAGGATCCAGGAAAATGTCAAGAAGGCCATTGAGAACATGACCGGGCTCCAGGTGGTGGAGGTCAACGTCAATATCCAGGGCGTGGCCTTTGCCCACGAAGACAAAGAGGATGAGCCCCATAGGGTTAAATAGGCAAGGCGGGAGGGGATTGGCGGATGAACCCTTTTGACCGGGGGCTGACTGTTTTGTACGCCCTGGCTGGTTTGCTGGCGGCGCTTTACGCCGGTTCCGCCCTGGCCGGCTGGTACTGGCCCGGCCAGGCACTGGAGAGTCTTGCGGGCCTGCCGGGCTTCACCGAGACGGCCTACGCCCTGCTGGCGGTCTATTTGCTGGCCGGGGTCAGGCTTTTTTGGCACGGGCTGTTTCCGGAGAAGAAGCATGCCGTGGTTCAGGACGGTTCGCTGGGCAAGGTGCGCATAGCCCTGTCCGCCATCGAGTCCCTGGTGGAAAAGGTGGCCCTGGACCAGAAGGGCATTAAAGAGGCCAAGGCCGGGGTTGCCGCCGTGCCTAGGGGCATCGGCATCCGGGTCAGGGTATCGGTCACCCCCGACGTAAGCGTGCCGGAGATTTCCGGGGCGATCCAGAATCTGATCCGGGAGAGGGTGCTTGAGGTGACCGGGATCGAGGTCAACGAGGTCAGAGTTTCGGTGGAAAACATCACCTCCCAGAGGCTGCGGGTGGAGTGACGGGGCAATCAGTAATTACCGGTTCAATAACCGCCTGGCGAGGTGTATAATAAATGGATGTGGAAAAGTTTTTGGATCTGATCCAGAAAAACCGGGGCAGGGCGGCAGGCATCAGCCTGGGACTGGTCTTTGGCTGGTTTGCCATCTCCTATGGAATTTTAAAGGCTGTTTTTGTATCTATTTGCATCCTGGCCGGTTATTATATTGGAAGGCAGATTGACAGCCGCGCCGACTGGCGGGAAATATTCAGCGGGCGGTTCAGGGAAAAGTGATTTTTATCCGGGAGGTTAGTCATGGGCAGGAGGCAGGCCAGGGAGGCCGCGCTGCAGGCGCTTTATCAGGTGGACGTGGGCGGCGCGGATCCGGAAAAGGCCCTAGCGGACACGGCGGAGTTAAACCAAATGGTTCCGGAAGACCTCGGCTTTTCAAAAGAACTGGTGCTGGGGGCGGTGGGCCGGCTGGAGGAAATTGACCGCCTGATTGCCGCCCTGAGCAGGGATTGGAACATAGACCGGCTGGCCAGGGTGGACCACAACATCATGCGCCTGGCCGTCTATGAAATAATGTTCCGGGACGACATTCCCTTCGGGGTGACGGTGAATGAGGCCGTCGAGCTGGCCAAAACTTTCGGAGGCAAGGACTCGGGCAGATTTATCAACGGCATCCTGGCCCAGGTGGCCGAGAGGTCCGATCCCGCCGGGGTGGCTGTGCGTCCGGACCCCGCCGGGGCGGCTGGGACCGCAGGGGCCGGGGAGGTTATGATGGAGGGGAGAACCGATTGATCAGTTCTCTCATTTTTATGAAACGCGGGCCGGAATGATTTAAAATTTGTTCAAAATATTGACCTTAGGCAGGAATTAGGTCGTATTTCTCGAAAAATATTTTGAAAAAAGGTTTCTCTACTAAATATATAAAAGTCAAAAGGGAGGGAAAGAGGTTTGTACAAGATCCTGGAAAAAGAAGTTTTTTCACCAATCATCAAACTAATGGTTATCGACGCTCCGAAGGTTGCCAAAAGCTGTAAAGCAGGGCAGTTTATAATCCTTCGGATCAACGACGAGGGGGAAAGGATCCCTCTGACTATAGCCGACTACGACCGTGAAAAGGGCACCATCACCATCGTCTACCAGGAGGTGGGCAAGTCCACCGAGCAGCTGGGCGCCCTGGAAGCCGGGGACTACATCAAAGACTTCGTGGGTCCCCTGGGCGAGGCCTCGCACATCGAAAAATTCGGCACCGTGCTGGTGGTGGGCGGCGGTGTGGGCATCGCGCCGGTGCACCCCATCGCCAGGTCGCTGAAAGAGGCCGGCAACCACGTCATCGGCGTCATCGGGTCCAGGACCAAGGAGCTTATGTTCTGGGAGGACAAGATGCGGGAGGCCTGCAGCGAGCTGCATGTCACCACCGATGACGGCACTTACGTACGCAAGGGCTTTGTCACCGACGTGATGAAGGAGATTATTGAGGCCAGGGGCAAAGAAAACATCAACCTGGTCATCGCCATAGGTCCGCAGCCCATGATGAGGGCCTGCAGCAACCTGACCAAAGAATACGGCCTTAAGACCATCGTCAGCCTGAACGCCCTGATGGTGGACGGCACCGGCATGTGCGGCTGCTGCCGGGTGTCGGTGGGCGGCAAGACCAAATTCGTCTGCGTGGACGGGCCTGAATTCGACGCCCACGAGGTGGACTGGCTGGAGCTTGGCCGCCGGGGCGCCTACTTCCGCGATCAGGAGCAGGCAGCCAGGGAGAAGGCAAAAGAGAAGCACACCTGCCAGTGCGGATGCGGAGGTGGAAGATAATGACAGACGCTCCCAAAGCCAAAAAGCAAATTGTGCCCAAGAAGAATGAAATGCCGGCCCAGGACCCCGTGGAAAGGTCCAGAAACTTTAACGAGGTGGCCACCGGCTACTCCCCGGAAACGGCCAAGGCCGAGGCCGCCCGCTGCCTGCAGTGCAAGAACGAGCCCTGCCGCCAGGGCTGTCCGGTGGAGGTTGACATCCCGGCCTTCCTGAAACTGGCCGCCGAGGGGGATTTCGACGGGGCCATCGCCAAGATCAAGGAAAAGAATGCCCTGCCGGCTGTTTGCGGCCGGGTTTGCCCCCAGGAAAGCCAGTGCGAGAAGTACTGCACCCTGGGTAAAAAGCACGATCCTGTAGGCATCGGCCGGGTGGAGAGATTCTGCGCCGACCGGGAACTGGCCGGCGGGGTCAAGGTGCCCGGGGTGGCCGCCCCCACCGGCTTCAAGGTGGCCGTGGTGGGTTCCGGCCCGGCAGGACTTACCTGCGCCGCCGACCTGGCCAAGCTGGGCCACAAGGTTACCGTTTTTGAGGCCCTGCACGTGGCCGGCGGGGTGCTGATGTACGGCATCCCGGAATTCCGTTTGCCAAAGGCGGTAGTCCAGGGCGAGGTGGAAAACCTCAAGAAGCTGGGCGTGGATATAGAGGTCAACTCAGTAGTCGGCAAGTTCGCCACCGTGGACGAGCTGATGGAGGGAGGCGGCTTTGACGCGGTGTTTATCGGCACCGGCGCCGGACTGCCCTACTTCATGAACATCCCCGGCGAAAACCTGTGCGGTGTGTACTCAGCCAACGAATTCCTGACCAGAACCAATCTGATGAAGGCTTACCTCTTCCCCAACTGGGACACTCCAATCAAGGTGGGCCGGAAGGTGGCCGTGCTGGGCGGCGGCAACGTGGCCATGGACGCCGCCAGGACCGCGCTGCGCCTGGGCGCCGAGGAGTCCTGGATTGTTTACCGCCGTTCCGATAAGGAGCTGCCGGCCAGACACGAAGAGGTTGAGCACGCCCACGAGGAGGGCGTCAAATTTGCCCTGCTGACCAGCCCCACCAAGATTATGGGCGACGAAAACGGCGTGGTCCAGTCCATGGAGTGCCTCAAGTATGAGCTGGGCGAGCCCGATGCCTCGGGACGCCGCAGCCCGGTGCCCATCGCCGGGTCCGAGTACGTGATGGATATAGACACCGTGGTGGTGGCCATCGGCCAGGGTCCCAACCCGCTGGTGCCCAGGACCACCAAGGGCCTTGAGGTCAACAGGAAGGGCAATATCGTAGCCAGCACCGAGACCGGGGCAACTTCCAAGCCCGGTGTGTACGCCGGCGGTGACGTGGTCACCGGCGCGGCCACGGTGATTCTGGCCATGGGCGCCGGCAAGGTGGGCGCCAGGTCCATCCATGATTACCTGACAGCTAAAAAAGCATAATTTTTATCTCAAGGATAATACTTCAACCGGGGTCGCGGATTTCCGCGGCCCCTTGCGTAGGGCTAATACTGCCGGCACTTGAGGGTCAGGGGTTAGGGGTTAGGGATTGGAAACCCAATTCTTACTTCGGGAGGATGCATGTCAGTTTCCCCGAGGGTGATTACTGTAACCGAGGTAACCTCGTACATAAAGGGTATTTTTGAGCGGGACCGGCTGCTGGTCAACCTCTGGGTCCGGGGCGAGCTGTCCAACTGCCGTCCGGCCGGCAGCGGGCACCTGTACTTCACCTTGAAGGACCAGGGCGCCTGCATCCGGGCGGTGATGTTCAGGTCCAGGGCCTCAAGGCTGCGCTTCCGGCCGGACAACGGCATGGCGGTCAGGGTCCGGGGCTTCGTCTCGGTCTATGAAAAGGATGGCAGCTACCAGCTTTACGCCGAGGAGATGGAGCCGGACGGGGTCGGCGCGCTGCACACAGCCTTTGAGCAATTGAAGGAAAAGCTGCGCCGGGAGGGTCTTTTTGAACCGTCCCGAAAAAAAAGCATCCCGCGGCTGCCCGGGAGGATCGGCATTGTCACCTCTCCCACCGGGGCAGCGGTCCGGGACATGCTGGAGATTATCAGGCGGCGCTGGCCCGGGGCCGGCATTGTTCTGGCGCCTGTGGCTGTTCAGGGAGATGCCGCGCCGGGAGAGGTTTCCCGGGGGATCAGGATGCTCAACGCCCTGGAAGGGGTGGAGGTGATCATCGTGGGCCGGGGGGGAGGGTCCATGGAGGAGCTCTGGGCCTTCAACACCGAGGAGGTGGCCCGGAGCATCGCCATGTCCCGGCTGCCGGTGATTTCAGCGGTGGGCCACGAGACCGACTTCACCATCGCCGACCTGGCCGCCGACCTGCGGGCGCCCACGCCTTCGGCGGCAGCCGAGCTGGTGGTGCCGGTCAAGTCCGAACTGGCCCGGGAGGTCCGGGTGATGCAGGCGAGGCTTTCCCGGGCCATGGGTGAAAAGGTTGGCCAGTGCCGCCGCCGGCTGGACAGTTGCGTGCAAAGAGGGGTGTTCCGGCGCCCGCTGGAAAAAATCTGCGGCCCCGGGTCGCTGGCTGCCGATGCGCTGTCCCGCAGGCTGATCCGGGGTATGAGGGAGATCATGGCCGGGCGGAGGGGCAGTCTGGCCCAGTCCGCCGGGCGGCTGAACGCCCTCAGCCCTTTGGCCGTCATGGCCAGGGGGTACGCGGTCTGCCTGCTGGAGAAGTCCGGTGAGGTGGTGCGGGACGCCTCGGCCCTGGCGCCGGGGGACCGGGTTAATGTGGAGCTCCACCGGGGAAGTATAAAATGCAGTGTTGATGAGATATTAGAAGGGAATTAATTTGAGATTGGGAAAAAATCTAATTTATAAAAGGAGAGGATAATTATGTCGGCAGAACTGCTGGACGGGAAAAAGGTTGCCGCATCCATCCGGGAAGAGGTCAAGGCCGAGGTGGCCGCGCTGCGGGAGCGGGGAGTGGCCCCCAGGCTGGCGGTGATCCTGGCCGGTGACGACCCGGCCTCGGTGGTCTACGCCAGGTCCAAGGAAAAGGCCTGCAACAATGTGGGCATTGATTTTGAGCTTTTCACCCTGCCGGGATCAGCCCAGCAGGAAGAAGTGCTGTCCCTGCTGGACAGACTGAACAAGGACGACAGTGTGCACGGCATTATGATCGAGATGCCCCTGCCCAAGCAGATGGACAAAAAAAAGGTACTGGAGGCCTTGGACCCGATCAAGGACGTGGACGGGTCGCACCCCATCAACCGGGGCTACATACTGAGCGGCGGCGAGGGGCTTTTCCCGGCCACCCCCCAGAGCTGCATCGAGCTGATGCTGCGCAGCGGGGTTGAGATCAAGGGCAAGCACGCCGTGCTGGTGGGACGTGGGGAAACAGTGGGCAAGCCCCTGGTCTTCATGCTTCTAAACCAGAACGCCACCGTTACCGTCTGCCACACCAAAACCGTGGACCTGCCCGGCGAGGTGCGCAAGGGCGACATCGTGGTGGCGGCGGTGGGCCGGGCCAAGATGGTCAAGGCCGACTGGATCAAGCCGGGGGCCATCGTGGTGGACGCCGGCATCAACGAGGCCGAGGGCGGCGGCATCTGCGGCGACGTGGATTTCGAAAACGCCAAAGAAGTGGCCGGCCTGATCTCCCCGGTGCCGGGCGGCGTGGGCAGCCTGACCACGGTGCTGATCCAGAAAAACGTATTAAAGGCTATTAAACTGCAAGGGAAGTAAGAATTATAGAGCCACAAAGAACACAAAGATCACAAAGAAAAGAATTCAAAGACCGGAAGCCAAAGCAAAAAAAGCTTATTCAACTTGCTGGAGAAACTTTATATCCTTTGTGCCCTTTGTGGCTAAAAAATAAAAAAGGAGTGCATTCAATGAGCGAGATGTTTGATTATACATTCCGGAAGCTTCTGGCCGTTTCGGCTTCGGATGCGCCGACTCCGGGCGGGGGCAGCGTTTCGGCCATGGTGGGATCCCTGGGGGTGGCCATGGCTGCCATGGTGGGCAACCTCACCGTGGGCAAGCCAAAGTACGCCGAGGTTGAGGCCGAGGTCAAGGAAATCACCGGCCGCGCCTATTTTATCATGGCCCGGCTGGAGAAGCTGGTGGCCGCCGACATAGCCGCTTTCGGCAAGTTTATGGAAGTCTACCGCCTGCCCAAGAACACCGACGAGGAAAAGGCCAGGCGCGAGGAAGCCATGCAGAAAGCACTGAAGACCGCCACCAACGAGCCCCTGGAGATTGCCAGAACACTGCTGGAGGCCCTGGTGATCACCGAAAAGCTCTCCAAGATCGGCAACAAGATGGCCATCAGCGACGCCGGGGTGGCCGCCTACGTCTGTGAGGCCGCCGTTAACGCCGTGCTGCTTAGCGCCGACATCAACATACCCATGATTACAGACCAGGAATTTGTTGCCAAAGTCAAGGAAGAAAAGGCCGCCATCGTGGCCGAGGCCAAGCGGTTGAAGGAGCTGGCCGTGGCCACGGTCAACCAGAGAATGTAGTATTACTTATTCTGAGGGTCTCATTCTGTCGGAATCCAGAATCCAGAATGGGAAAGAAGGACTCCTTTGTTGAGAACAAGCCCAGATTTGTCATCTGGGCCTGTTTTTTTGCAATCAGGTTATGCAGAAATCCTGTTCATGCAGTCGGCATTTGGATATAATCATAAATAGGTTAAAGTTACCGGGATGTGATCCAGTTGACCGGGGAGAACCCGAGGTATAACGTATATTCTCAGTACCTGACCCGAAAATTCGGGGGCAAGGTCTACAAGCTGCCGGTCAACCTGCCCGGCACCTGCCCCAACCGGGACGGAAACTTAAGCCGCGGCGGGTGTATTTTTTGCGATGAGGACGGGGCCGGGTTTCAGTGCCTGCCCAGCTCACTGTCGGTGCAAAAACAGATCGGGGAAAACAGGCAGTTTTTTCGAAAAAGATTTAACGCCGAAAAATTTATCGTTTACTTTCAGGCCTTCACCAACACCTACCTGCCCTTCTCAGCTTTCCGGGAGTACATTAATGCGGCCCTGGCCGGGGACGTGGTGGGCATATCCATCTCCACCAGGCCGGACTGCATTAATGACCGCTACCTGGATTTTTTGGCCGGGCTGAAGTCCGAAAAAGGGCTGGAGATAGATCTTGAGCTGGGGCTGCAAACGGTGAATTACCACACCCTGGCCCGGATCAATCGCGGCCACACCCTGGCCGAGTTTATCGACGCCGTGCTGAGGATCCACCGCCGGGGGCTTTCGGTCTGCACCCACCTGATTCTGAACCTGCCCTGGGACGATGGCCTTGACGTGGTGGAGAACGCCAAGATGGTTTCCGCCCTGGGGGTAAGGTACGTCAAGCTGCACTCTCTCTACGTGGTGGAAAACACCGTGCTGGGAGAGCTGTATAAACAAGGGGAGTTTGCCGTCAGGCCCCTGGAAAGCTATATTGACAGCGTGGTGGAGTTTTTGGAGCACCTGGACCCGGGGATTGTGATCCAGCGCCTGGTGGGGAAGGGCCCCCAGGAGAGACTGCTTTTTTCCAACTGGGGGGTCAGCTGGTGGAGGGTCAAACAGCTGATCGAACAGGCCCTGGTGGACAGGGACAGCCGGCAGGGACTTAAATTCAACTACCTGAACGGTCCGGCACTGGTCCGGGCAGGCTTCACGGAGGCCTGAAAGGAGGGCTGATTTATTTGACTAAAAAAAAGATGACCTTTGAAGAGGCTATGCTGAGGCTGGAAGAGATTGTCCGGGAATTGGAGGACGGCCGGCTGCCGCTGGAAAAATCACTGGATCTGTTTTCGGAGGGGATAAAGATCAGCAAATTCTGCCAGTCCTCACTGGAAGAGGCCGAGCAGCGTATTATGGTGCTGACGGCCGACGGGGAGCTGAAGGAAGCGGGTAATTTAGGGGTTGGGGGTTAGGGATTAGGGGTTTGGGATTGGGTTGGCAATGAGTGATTATAGAATTCATCATGGAATCATAGCTAATAGCTTATGGCTTACAGCTTGCGACTTAGAGTTTAATTGGGGGACCTGAACTTGGACTTTTTTAGCGAACTTAAAAATAAATCAGAGATGGTGAACAAAGCGCTGGACCGGCTGGTGCCCGGGGACGGCGCTTACCCCGGGGTGATTCACGAAGCCTTGAGGTACAGCCTTTTTGCCGGCGGCAAAAGGATCAGGCCGGTGCTGGCCCTGGCCGCCGCCGAAGTGCTGGACGGCAGCCTAGGGGATATAATGCCGGCCGCCTGCGCCCTGGAGTTGATCCACACTTACTCGCTGGTCCACGACGACCTGCCGGCCATGGACAACGACGACCTGCGCCGTGGGATGCCCACCTGCCATGTAAAATTCGGTGAGGCCATGGCCATCCTGGCCGGGGACGCCCTCCTGACCATGGCCTTTGAGCTGATTACCCGCTGCCCCCAAAGGGGGAAAATAACAGCGGACCGGGTTGTCCGGGCGGTGTCCGAGGCGGCGGCGGCGGCCGGGACCGCCGGACTGATCGGCGGACAGGTGGTGGACATAACCTCGGCTTCCGGCAGGGTTGACAAAGAGACCATGGCCTACATCCACCGGAATAAAACCGGCGCCCTGATCCGTGTCTCGGTGAGGACCGGGGCCATACTTTCCGGGGCCGGGGAAGAGGAACTGGAAAGTCTCACCGCCTATGCCGGGCACCTGGGCCTCGCCTTCCAGATCACCGACGACATACTGGACCTGGTGGGGGATGAAAAGACCATGGGCAAGCCCGCCGGCAGCGATTTAAAGAATGACAAGGCTACCTACCCGGCCCTCTACGGCCTGGAGGAGGCAACCCGGATGGCCGCCGCCGAGGCCGCCCTGGCCCGGCAGGCCCTGGATCCCTTTGGCCAGAGAGCTGATTTCCTGAGGGAACTGGTGGAGTTTGTGATAAGCAGAAAGCATTGATGAAAGAAATTTATACCACAGAGTGCACAGAGATCACAGAGAAAAAATTTAAATGATGGATCTGTCCCGTCATCTTAAAGCCACAAAGACACAAAGGTCACAAAGGGTTATATGATAATGTTAAAGCTTCTCAAAGGATATGAAACATTTATTTACGGTTGAGTTTTCTGATTAAGCAATAATTAATGCCTTTAAACAAAGTATTAAGCAGACATAACTCTAGTTGTTTTTTCTTTGTGTACTTTGTGCTCTTTGTGGCTAAAATTTAAGACCCGATAGTAAATCT
>Ga0209347_1005836_pt1 | contig 11375 bp, 11 predicted proteins | sample AutmiccommuBRH23_FD_187382 | JGI IMG/M metagenome (GOLD analysis project Ga0209347, IMG submission 187382) | Deep subsurface microbial communities from Mt. Terri, Switzerland - Autotrophic microbial communities BRH/23 (SPAdes) (version 2) | ecosystem: Environmental > Aquatic > Deep subsurface >...
CTTCTCCATCTGTTGCAGCTCGTGGACGAAGTCGTTGAACCGTCGTACCGGAGGCATGGGAAGGTGAGGATAGCAGGGTGGCCGGTTGCCGGTTGCTCGTTGCTTGCGCGGCAAGCAATCAGCAACCAGCAACCGGTTACTGCAGGTTCAACTGGGCCGCAGCGGCCTCCTCGTCCGGGAAGATCGAGGCGTAGTTCGCGAGGCCCATGATCTGGAAGGTCTTGTGGATGACGGGAGTCAGGCAGCAGAAGCCGATCTTCCCTCCCCTGTCCATCATCTTCTCGATGATCTCGATCAGGATGCTGATGCCGATCGAGTTGACGATCTTCGTCTCACGCAGGTTGAGCAGCAACGTGTCGACGCCTTCGTCCATCAGTTCGTACGCGCGGTTGGCGATCTCTTCGCCGCCGACGTTATTGATGTAGCCCTTCGTGTAGAGGATCGCGCCCGTCGTGCCGCGTCGCTCCACAGCGACTCTGAGTTCGTCCGTCATGAGTGTCTCCAAGCGTCCATCCTTGAACCGCTGAGCGACCGGCCGCGCGTCACACGCAGCCGGTCGCTCAAATGTTCAAGCCATTTCTTTTCCGAATTTCACCATGTGGATCGTCGTCCCCTGCGGACTGGTGCTGATGCTCACCTCGTCCATGTGGGCCTCGATGATCTGCAGTCCCCAACCCCGTTTGTGGACTGCTCCGAGTTTCTGGCGCCGCGAACGGGCCTCGGTTTCGTCGAACCCCCGGCCGTGGTCGGTGATCCAGATGTCGATGCGCGAGTTGTCCTCGCCCTGAGAGGTGCCGACGATTTTCACATAGATGCGACGGTCGGCGCTACCGGAGTGCTCTCGTGCATTGATGCACGCTTCGATCATCGCGTGCGCCATTTCGTCGACGCGCTCGGACGTCATGCCGAGCTCCCGGGCAAGGTTGCCGGCTGCACGCGCAGCGGCGATCTCGATGTCCGGAATCATCGGGAGCGTGAGCTCCATCTGCCGCTCTGCCGTCGCAGTCATGGCGTCGTCGTCCGTGAGGCGCGTGCGATCAGAAAGCCAGGAAGAGTGCGGCGGCGGCCTTGACCCACTGCGGGATCCCACCGAGGTGGTTGAGCGCCATCAGGGCCGCAGTGTTGACCGCCAGCATGCCCGGGAGAAGGTAGGTCGCCGACAGGATCGATTCGAACCGGGTGCTGCGAGTCTGAGCGATGTTGTTCATGGTGTCCCCCTCGTGTTGTCGGGGCCACCCTTGAGCAACGCGACTGCCACGCCGTTCGGATCAGCTCGATGCCTCCTAAGTTTCTCTGCCTACGCAGTTTACACGATGGAGTCGCGCGGGGGCCACCACCGGCCACATGTCCCAATTCGCCCCACCTGTCGTGCTTGCGCATACAATCGAACACTAAACCCAATCAACTCAATTACTTACTAGTGAACGTCCCAGAAATCCCCATCTGTGTCATTTGGGGACACGTCGTCACGCCGGCGATACAGCGTCTTGCGGTCCACTCCCAAAATCCGCGCCGCTTTCGACATGTTTCCCTTCGCGAATCGCAGAACTCGCGCGATATAGCGCGCCTCGAGCTCGTTCAGCGTTGGCAGGTCGCCCGAGAGTCCCCGTTCGTCCGCCGCGTCTGCCGGCTCCTCGGGAAGCAGCAGGTCGCCCGGGTCGACCACCGGATCGGTCGTCAGCGCCAGCGCGCCCTCGATCATGTTCTCGAGCTCGCGAACGTTCCCGGGAAAGGGATACCGCATCAGCTTCTGCAGTGCTTCCTGGGTGATCCGGACGTCACGCAGCCCCTCGCGCTTGCCGTACTTGTCGAGGAAGAACCGCACGAGCTTCGGGATGTCTTCTTTACGCTCCCTGAGCGGCGGGAGCACGATCTCGACGACCTTGAGCCGGTAGTAGAGATCCTGACGGAACTCGCCGTGCTCGATCATCTCTTCGAGGTTCCGGTGCGTGGCCGACAGGATGCGCACGTCGATCGGGATCCGGCGCCGGCCGCCGAGTTTCTCGACCTCGCGCTCCTGCAGGACGCGCAGCAGCTTGGCCTGCAGAGTCAGCGGAATGTCGCCGATCTCGTCGAGGAAGATCGTTCCTCCTTTTGCGAGCTCGAACTTGCCGGGGCGCGCCTCGACGCCGGTCGCGACGCCGCGCTCGATGCCGAACAGCTCCGACTCGAGCAGCGTCTCCGGCAGGGCTGCGCAGTTGATCGCGACGATCGGCCCCTCGCGCCGGGGCGAGTTGCCGTGGATCAGACGCGCGACCATCTCCTTGCCGGTGCCCGACTCGCCGCGAATCAGAACGCTCGCCTGACTGTCGGCCACGCGCGCCACGAGATCGATGACTCTCTGCATCCGCGGCGAATCGCCGATCATCAGGCGATCCGAGTAATCGCGGAGCATTCTTCGCTTGAGCGCACGGTTCTCGTCTTCGAGCGTTTCGCGCACCAGGTCGAGCTTGTGAAACCGCCGCGTATTGTCGATGGCCGCCGCACCGATCGAAGCAATCGACTCGAGAAAACGGAGATCGTCCTCGACGAAGCTGCCCGCTTTCGCCGCGCCGCGAATCTCCTTGCCGCCCAGGCCGATGATGCCGACGATCGTATCGGTCGCGATCATCGGAGCGATCAGCAGATCGCTTCCGGCGCCGCCGAGAAACTTCGAAACCGAAACCATCATCGGCTCGCGCGAAGCGATGACCTGCTTCACGGGCGGTTCAGCAAGGAGCACCTCGGCGGAGGGAACGTCCATGCCGAACGTGAAGAACGTATGCGCATTCAGCTTCTCGTCGAGCGAGAAGACGAAGCCGATCGTCGCGTCGAGGACCGCGATCGCACGATGCATCAGCTCCTCGAGCAGGTCGTCCTCCGGCCGCAGCGTGTTGAGCGCACGCCCGACGTCGTAGAGCGCCTCCAGCTGGAGGAGTTTCCGTCGTAGCTCGAACTGGTTCTGAGGCATTCCCGGTCACTCTGCTGCGTCGCTACTCGGCCTCTCTACCGCGCACCCAGCGCTCTCCTGCATTCTCCCAGCAGAAAGTCGCAGTTCCATCCGTCATAGAACGGCTTGTCCATCGCGTAGACGCGCATGAACAGGCGGGACGCTTCCTCGAAGCGGCCGGTCTTCATCAGCGTGCGGGCGAGGAAATAGGTGGACCGGAGCGTCTCCGCATCCGCCCGGCCCGCGTCGACGATCGCGCGAAAGTCCGACTCTGCCCGTGCGAAATCGCGCTGCTGATACGCACACAGGGCTGCTTCGTACGCACCCTCGAGACCGCACGTGGTCGGAGGGGCGGCCATCATGGAAGTGGCGAGCAGTGCGAGAATGAAGAAGTAGCGCATCGGTTCGTTGGCGGCGTCCAGCCCTGTGCAGTGTCGCGCGGGAAGGGCAGTCGGAGCAACCGTTCCTTTGCGGCGGATGAACGCATGCGACTCGGAATCGTCGGCGGCGGACGTGCTGCCTGGGCCTTTGGATCGACGTGGCGGCGGATCGGCTGGCCGCTCGCCGGGGTCTGGCTGCGCGACGAATCCCACAGCCACATCGCCGAACTGCTCGAAACCTCGCGCGTCGAACTCGAAGACCTCGCGCTCGACGCCGACCTGCTCCTGCTCGGTGTCGTCGACCGCGCCATCCCCGAAGTCGCGGCGTTGATCCCTGAGACCGAGGCAATGATCTTCCACGCGAGCGGAGCGCTGCCGAGCCTTCGAGGCGGCTTCTCGCTCCACCCGCTCCGGGCCCTCCCTGCCGTAGGAACACCGTCGGACCTGCGCGACACGCTCCTCGTTTTCGAAGGACAGCATCGACGGACGGCGCAGGTGATCGCGGTAGCGGCCGGCGCGCGCTTCGCCGAGGTGAGTTCGGAAAACAAGGCGCTTTACCATGCGGCTGCGGTTTTCGGTTCGAACTACGTCGCCGCGCTCCTGGAGATCTCGGAACGCCTCCTCGGCCGCGCCGGAGTCGCGGGCGCACGCGAGGAGATCGCCCATCTCGCGATCTCGGCAGTCGAGAACTGGCGCAGCCACGCGGACGAGCGCCGCTTCACCGGACCGGCTGCGCGCGGCGAGTCAGAAGTCCTCGCCCGGCATCTCGAAGTGCTGCGTGACGACCCCCGCCTCGCCGAAATCTACGACCTTCTCGCGCGCGAAATCACCGGCGCGATCCTTGCCTCGCGAAAATAGCGGGTGCTACGATCCCTCGCCCCGACGGGAGCCCTTTTCCTCAATGGTCTTCTTCAACTACGCAACCATGCAGATGGCCGCCAAGATCGTGTACTACGGTCCGGGCCTCTGTGGAAAGACGACCAATCTCCATCACGTCTACGCGAAGACCTCGCCGCAGAGCCGCGGTGAGATGGTCAGTCTCGAGACCGAGACCGACCGGACGCTCTTCTTCGACCTGCTGCCGATCGACGTCGGCGTGATCGGCGGATTCAAGACGCGGCTCCAGCTCTACACGGTCCCGGGACAGGTCTTCTACAACACGACCCGGAAGCTCGTTCTCAAGGGAGTCGACGGAATCGTGTTCGTCGCCGACTCGCAGGTCGCGATGCTCGAGGCGAACGTCGAGAGCTTCATCAACCTGCGTGAGAACCTCGCCGAGATCGGGACGAACCTCGACGAGATCCCGCTCGTCATCCAGCTCAACAAGCGCGACCTGCCGAACATCCATCCCGTGGACAAGATCGTCGCGGCACTCGACCCCGAAGGGCGGGCCGAGCATGTCGAGGCGGTGGCCGCGTCCGGAACCGGCGTCTTCGAAACGCTCAAGACGATCTCGAAACTGACCCTGCGCACGCTGCGCCGGCGGATGACCGGCGAGCAGACGCCGGTCCAGGTGCCGACCGCCCGGCCCGGCGCGCACTTCCGCGTCGTCGACGCCTCCCGTACCGTCGCAGGCACCGTAGCGCTTCCCGAAACCGAACCTCCGGTCGCTCCTCCCGCCGCAGAGATCGAAGCCGCATTGGTCGACGAAGTCGTCGAACCCTCTGCCGGCCCGGGTTCCGAGCCGGAGCCTCAGCCGGCTCAGGAGCCGCCAGCAGCGCCGTTCTCGGAACCGACCGCGGAGGCCCTCGACCAGTCCTTCGCTGATTCGAACGTCGAGCCGCTCATCGAGTCCGCGCCGGTCCCCGAGCCCGAGCCGCTTGCCTCGGAGGAACCGCTCGAGCCGGAAAGCGCTCCGGCGGAGGCCGAGTCATCCGCCACGCCGCTTCCTGAACCCGACATCGAGTTCAATCAGGAGGAAGCCCCGAAGTCGGAGCCGGAGCCCGAGGTCAAGACGGTCAAGGTCCGCTCCTCCATCGACGTCATGGCGGAGCTCGAGGCACTGCGCAAGCGGGCTACGAGCACCACGACGAAGACGGCGAAGCGTGACGTCATGGCGGACCTCGCGAACCTGCGCCCGAAACGCGACGTGAATCGCACGCTCCACCTGCAGCTTCCCGCCGATCTCGCGGCGAAGGCCCGCTCCCTTCGGGTTACACTATCGTTCGAGGATGGGGAGGCGGGGGTCATCGATGCACAGACACAACAGGTCGAGCTTGGTGACACCTCTGACGTCCAGACTCTTTCGGTCAACCTGAAAATCGATCTGAACTGATCCGTCCTGACGCGGATCGGTCGCCCTGTGCTGCACGGGGTGGGACGCGAGGGGGGTGCGCGATGCGCAACACATTGCTGTTGACGGTAGTGGCGTTGTACTCGGTCGCCTGTGCGAGCTCGACTCCCGCACCGCGAGCCGTTCCTGCTGGTCCGACTGCGTCCGCCGCGAGCGCTGTCGCTGCGGACGTCGATTCCGACGCATTCCGTCGCGATCTCGAAGCCGCCTACGATCACATCCTGGCGCGCAGTTCGACCGACGTGAGAGAAGGTCTCGAGGTCGTCGACATCGAAGCCGCCGCGTCGATCGACATCCCGGAACATCGCACCATCGACTCCGCCGTACGGCTCTTCAGCGGAAGAATGAAGGAGAGCATTCAGACCTCCCTCATGCGCTCGGGCCGTTATCGCAAACTGATCGATCGCGCGCTCGAGGCCGAAGGTCTGCCGAAGGGTCTCGCCTACCTCCCGGTGATCGAGAGCGCCTACCTGCCGACACTCACGTCCCGCGCCGGCGCATACGGGATCTGGCAGTTCATGCCGGCCACGGCGCGCGAATACGGTCTGCGCGTCGACTGGTGGATCGACGAGCGCGCCGATCCCGAGCTCTCGACCCGCGCCGCCGCACGCTATCTCAAGGATCTGCACCGGATGTTCGGCGACTGGTCACTCGCCCTGGCCGCCTACAACTGCGGACCGGGCCGCGTCCGCCGCACACTCGACAGCGCGGGCGCAACCACGTTCTGGCACCTGCTCGAAGAAGGGCTGCTGCCGAAAGAGACCCGCGGCTATGTCCCGACCTTCTACGCCACGCTTCTGATCGCGAGCGATCCCGAAACCTACGGCTTCACCCTCGGCAAGCCAATCCACCCGGACGAACACGAAGTCGAGCTCGAGGGTCCGCTCTCGCTCGCCTATCTCGCCGAGACGATCGGCGTCGGCGAGGACTACCTTCGCGAGCTGAACCCCGCACTGCGTCACGGCGTCGTTCCTCCGGGCCGTGCCAGCGTCCGGGTCCCGGCGAAGGTGGCGCCCCTGGTGGCGGCGCGTGCCGACTCGTTGCGGGAGAATGACGACTATCTCAAGTTCTGCACCTTCAAGGTGCGCAAAGGCGACTCCGTGGAGCGCCTCGCCCGCGCCATCGGCACGAAGCCGGCGACGATCCTGGCGATGAACGGCAAGGGAAACGCCGACCGCATCCGCGCCGGCGAAACGCTCTACCTCCCGGTCCACGCCCGCGAGCTCGGCGCACTGCTCCAGCACAGCAACGACGCCGAGTTCTATTACGCGGTCAAGAAGGGCGACACGCTCTATTCGATCGCGAAGCGGAACGGTCTTTCCGTCTCCGACCTGCGGGAACTGAACGACATCAAGGACTCGACGCTCCGCGTCGGCCAGAAGCTGCGCATCAACCCGCCGCGGACCCTCACCGCGGGCGGAATGTAGCCGCGTTCTCCCCGCCACGGCCTGCACGCGCTGGCCGTGCCGGCCCGCGGCTCTCCTTGAAATGGCCGGGGATCGCTGCTAGGTTCCCCCTCCCATGGCCGAAAGCAGCAGTAGCGACTACAAGAAAACCCTCAATCTGCCGCAAACGACGTTCGCGATGAAGGCGAACCTTCCACAGAACGAGCCGAAGAGGCTCGAGCAGTGGAAAGGAATGAGCCTCTATCAGCGCATCCGCGAAAAGTCCGCCGGCCGTCCGAAGTTCGTGCTGCACGACGGGCCGCCGTACGCCAACGGCAGAATTCACATCGGCCATGCCCTCAACAAGACGCTCAAGGACATCGTCGTCAAGTCGCGGACGATGCTCGGCTACGACTCCCCCTACGTTCCGGGATGGGACTGCCACGGCCTCCCGATCGAGCATGCGGTCGACAAGGAGCTCGGCTCCAAGAAGCGCGAGCTCTCGCCGGCGGAGTTCCGCCGCGCCTGTCGCCAGTTCGCCGCGAAGTACGTCGACATCCAGCGCGAAGACTTCGTCCGTCTCGGCGTCTTCGGCGATTGGGATCATCCCTACACGACGATGTCGTTCGACTACGAAGCCGACATCGCCGATGCGCTCGGCCGCTTCTTCCAGACCGGCGCCGTCTACAAGGGCCTCAAGCCGGTGCACTGGTGCACGTACGACCAGTCGGCGCTCGCTGAAGCAGAAGTCGAGTATCGCGACCACACCTCGCCTTCGGTGTACGTGCGGTTCCGTCTGACCGATGAATCGGTCACGGCGCTCGACCTGCCGATCGAGAAACCGGTCTACGCCATCATCTGGACGACCACACCCTGGACGCTGCCGGCCAACCTCGCCATCGCGGTCAAGCCCGATTTCGAGTACACGGTCGTCGAATACGACGGCGCGAACTATCTGCTTGCCACAGAGCTCGTGTCGACCGTCGTTCCGAAGTTCGGCTGGAGCGACTACCGGACGGGGAAAATCTTCAAAGGCGCAGCGCTCGAACATCTTCGCTATCGCCATCCGTTCATCAAGCGTGAGGGGATGTTCGTTCTGGGTGATTACGTCACGCTCGAAGCGGGCACGGGTCTCGTTCATACCGCACCCGGTCATGGCGCCGACGACTTCAACACCGGCCGCCGCTACGGGCTCGACATCTACACGCCGGTCAACCATCGCGGCGAGTTCACGCCGGACGTGCCGCACTGGGCCGGCCTGCACGTGTTCAAAGCGAACCCGCAGATCGTCGAGTTCCTCCGCGAGAGCGGCGCGCTCGTTCACGGCGAACAGATCGCGCATGCGTATCCGCACTGCTGGCGCTGCAAGCATCCGATCATCTTCCGCGGCACCGAACAGTGGTTCGTCTCGATGGACGACACCGGCATTCGCGAGAAGGCGCTCCAGGAGATCGACAAGGTCAAGTGGGTGCCTGCGTGGGGCCGCGATCGCATCTACGGCATGATCGAGAACCGTCCCGACTGGGTCATCTCGCGCCAGCGTCTCTGGGGCGTGCCGATCACCGTTCTCTATTGCGAGAAGTGCAACGAGTCGGTCACCTCGGCCGAGCTGTTCGCAAAGGTCGTGGAGTTCTTCCGCACGGAAGGCGCCGACGCGTGGTACGAGCGGCCGGTCAGCGACTTCTACGACAAGCCGTGCTCCTGCGGCAGCACTGAATTCCGCAAAGAGACCGACATTCTCGACGTCTGGTTCGACTCCGGCTGCTCGCACATCGCCGTGCTCAAGCGCCGCGAGGAGCTCGGGTGGCCATCCGACGTCTATCTCGAAGGCCACGATCAGCACCGCGGGTGGTTCCACTCGTCTCTGCTCGTCGGCAGCGCGATCGAGGGGGGCGCGCCGTTCCGCGAAGTCGTCACGTGCGGATTCGTCCTCAACGAAGCGGGCGACAAGATGTCGAAGTCATCCGGCAACGCCCTCTCGCCGCAGGACGTCATCAAGCAGAGCGGCGCCGACATTCTCCGCCTGTGGGTCGCGGTCAGTGATTACACGGACGACATGATGTTCGGCCCGCAGATCCTCGCGCGGACGAGCGACGGGTACCGCAAGATCCGCAACACCGCGCGATTCCTCCTCGCGAACCTCAGCGATTTCGATCCGGCGAAGGACGCGGTCGCGCTCGATCAGCTCCAGCCGCTCGATCGCTGGATTCTCGATCGCGCTGCCCGCACAGTCGAGCGCTGCCGGCATGCGTACCTCGACTACGAGTTCCACGCCGTCTTCCATCGCGTGCTCGAGCTGTGCACGGTCGACCTGTCGGCCGTCTATCTCGATGCGTCGAAAGACACCATGTACTGCGAAGCGCCGGCCTCACCGGAGCGTCGCAGCGCGCAGACAGCGATGTACCACGTGCTGCGCGGCCTGGTGACCGCCGTTGCACCGATCCTCGCGTTCACAGCTGACGAAATCTACGAGGCGATGCCCGGCGAGAGGGAAGCGTCGGTCCATCTGGCAGATTTTGCGAAACTGGAATCGAATCTGACGCAGAACGAAGCGGATGAATGGGCGCGCCTGCTGCGCCTGCGCGACGCGGTTCTCGCGGTCCTCGAACGCGCCCGCGCCGCCAAGCAGATCGGTCAGTCGCTCGAAGCCGACATCACGCTCACGGGCAACGTGCAGACGTCGATCGACCTCGCGAAGCTCTTCATCGTTTCGCACGTCGACATCCGCAACGAGGAACCGTCCGGAGAAGACGTCGTCGAGGTCGAAGGCTTCGGCCGCGTCGGCATCGCGATGACGAACGCGCGCGGTGGCAAGTGCGGCCGCTGCTGGCAGTATCGCGAGGAAGTCGCGTCCGAGGGCGCTCTCTGTGCGCGGTGTCAGAAAGTGGTCGACGAGCTCGCACCGGCCGAGATGCCGACGGCGTGAGTTTGAGCTGTGGAGCGGTGGAGTAGAGAAGATCACTCGTAAGAGTTCGACACTCCGCTGCTCCACGGCTCCGCTCCACAGAGGTACACTGATCGTGAAGGGGGCTTCATGGCTCTGAAAACGAAAGCGATCAAGAAGCAGGCGAAGAAGGTCACGAAGAGTGTGGTCAAGACGGCGAAGAACGTCGCCGGTGATCTTTCCAACAAGGCAGAGGACGTCGCGAAGGCTGTGAAGAAGGCTGCTGCGCCGAAGATCAAGGCGGCGAAGAAGACTGCACGCACGGCTGCGAAGAGCGCTCTCAAGACGACCGCGAAGAAGCTGAAAAAAGCGGCGAAAGCCATCTGAGTCCCGGATACCCCGAGTGCGCGTCGCCGACCTCCATACCCACACGTATCATTCCGACGGGACGCGGTCTCCGCGGGAGGTCGTCGATGTCGCACTCGCCCACGGGATCGAAATCCTCGCGATCAGCGATCACGACAACCTCGCTGCGTACTTCGAGATCAAGCCGTACGCTGACTCGGTCGGGGTGACGCTGATCCCGGCAATCGAGTTGTCGTGCGCCTTCGAAGGGGTCGACGTCCACATCCTCGCCTACGCATTCGACGCGAACGACGAGCGGATCGAGCAGCGTCTCCGCTCGTTCCGCGAGACGCGCCACCGCCGCGGATTCGCGATCGTCGAGAAGTTGCGTCAGCTCGGCTGCACCATCGACGTGCAGCGCGTCGAAGAGCTCGCCGCAGGCGGAGCACTCGGGCGCCCGCACGTCGCGCGCGCGCTGGTCGAGGCCGGCTATGTCTCCTCGGTCTCCGAAGCCTTCGATCTCTACCTCGGCACCGGCAAGCCCGCCTGCGTGGAAAAGGAACGCTTCCAGGTTGCCGAGGCCGTCGCGCTGATCCGTGCGGCGGGAGGGGTAACGTCGGTCGCGCATCCCTCGTCGTATCCCGACCACCAGGCGCTCATCCCTCAATTGCTCGATCTCGGTGTCGACGCGATCGAGGTGCTGCATCCCGACGTCGACGCGCTCGATCGCGAGCGCTACACGAACCTCGCCCGTTTCCGCGGCCGCTTCACGACGGGCGGCTCGGACGATCACGGCACGGTGAAAACGACCGAGACTCTCGGCACGATCAAAGTCCCCGAGTCGACAATTGGTCCGATCCTTGATCGCCTGTAGCGGTCAGTGCTCCAGTTCCTCTTTTTCGTCCTTCTCGCACTGGCGCTCGCGGGCGATGCGCGCATCTTCCTTTTCGTCGCCAACACGATCGTGTTCGGGGCACACCGGGAAGAGAAACCGCGATTTCAGTGGCTCCTCAAAGCTGTTCCCCTCCTGCTGATCTTCCTCACGCTGCTCTTCTGGCCACTGCACCGGTGGATTGCGGCGCTCGCAGAGAACGCGATGGTCGAGAGGATCACGCCGGACCGCTTCGAGGAGATCCGCTGGTCGCTCATTCTCGCGAGA
>Ga0209347_1005837_pt1 | contig 11374 bp, 6 predicted proteins | sample AutmiccommuBRH23_FD_187382 | JGI IMG/M metagenome (GOLD analysis project Ga0209347, IMG submission 187382) | Deep subsurface microbial communities from Mt. Terri, Switzerland - Autotrophic microbial communities BRH/23 (SPAdes) (version 2) | ecosystem: Environmental > Aquatic > Deep subsurface >...
TGATAAAGTATATCTTCCCATTTATCAAAAGGAGAAACAAAATGAATGATCTTTTTGAAACAATAAAACTTCTAGACGGAAAATTACACAATATAGAATACCACAATAAAAGGATGAATAATGCACGAAGAGATTTATTCTCCGCCGATAAGACTATTTATCTCGAAAATGAAATAACAATTCCGCTTGAATTTGCAAAAGGATTATATAAATGCAAGGTTATTTTTGGAAGAGAAATTGAGTCCATTAATATCACTCCTTATATTCCAAAGAAGATAGAAAAGCTAATTATAGTAAATGAAGATAAGATAGAATATAATTATAAGTACCTTGACCGCACTCCGCTCAATGAAATGAAAAATAGATATGCACCAGACGAGAATGAAGAGGTAATTATAGTAAAGAATGGAATGGTAACTGATTCATCCTATGCAAATCTATTATTCGGTAATGGAGAAAATTATTATACTCCCTCCACACCGCTATTAAAAGGAACTATGAGACAGAAATTACTCGACGATAAAAAGATCAAAGAAAGAACGATAATGCGTGAAAATATTAAAGAATTTTCGGAAGTATATCTTATGAACTCAATGCTTGGAATAGGAGAGGAGATCAAGGAAATTTCGGAATAGGATTTCATGGGTTTTTATCCGTTTTTAAATCCGATTTTTCACTTGACAATAAAATTCCAATAATATACATTGCACTAACCAGCCGAGGTAATTAAAGATTTATTATATATTCTCGTTCTTTCTCTTTATCAGCCGAATTAAGATTTATTATTTAGAGGTGCACTATGAAAAAATTATTTACCCTTTTGGTTTTTCTCACTTTTCTCTTTTCTCAATATCAAATATTAGCGCAAGCTCCGCTTCCGGTTTCGCCCACTCACGGACAAGCAGGGGTTTCCACTACTCCACCTATTACATGGAGTAACTATATGGGGTATGCCAATGCAGCAGCAGGTACATATTCCATCGAAATTTATAAGAACGTTTCAGGAGTTTATACTCTTGTTCAATCGCAAAATTTAATTGATCCCGTTGTTCCAAGTTATGTAGTGATTGTTCCATTAGAATTTAGTTCTAATTACGAATGGTTTGTAAAAGGGAGCACCGAGGCAGTCTGGAACGGAAATACCGGCGGCAATACCGGTCAAGGATTTACTTTCACAACTTTTGCACCGCTGCCTCCTGTATTGAGTCTGCCGATTAATGGAACAACCGGTATTTCAATTGAGCCTCAATTTACATGGAATCATTCAAATATATTACCGGATGATTACCATTTTTATTTGGCGAAGGATGCTGCTTTTACTCAACCGGTTTATGATTTTGTTACAGATTTACTTGTAGTGGATTATAATGAAATACTTCAAAATACTCCGCCTAATGTAGCTCTTGATCATAATACTACCTACTATTGGAAAGTGGTTTCAATACTTCCCGATAATACATTACTACCTCATGATGTGGATGCAAATCCCGATGAACTCTCTTCGGTAGTTTATCATTTTACTACAATTGCAGAAACACAAGTAATGACAAGCTGGCCCGCTCATCTTGGCTCAATTAATCTCAATACTTCAGTATTGTTCACATGGACTCTTAATCAAGCAGTCGGGACAATGAAGTTCCAGCTTCAGATATGCAAGCAGACCGCCAATCCAACACCAAGCGATTGGGCAAATGGGGCAATAACAACCTTATACCCATTACAATCTACTACTACAAAAAATATTACTACACTTCTTGGCGGAACTGATTATTGGTGGAGAGTGGTACTATATAATTCAGTCGGACAAGTAATCGGCTATTCGGATGAAGCATTTTTTACTACGCAAGGAGGCGCAACGGTTACTGCTACTCCTTCTTATCCAATTAATGGCGAAACGATTTACGCATTGAACCCAACTCTATATTGGTATATCGATCAATATGCCGGTGGCGTTACTTACCGAGTATGGTATAGAGCCGATGCAGGTGATGATAATTTTAATGGAAGACTTGATGATGAAGCCGGAGCATTAAATTCAGGTGCTTATTCGGCTAATCTTTATAAACAATTAGTCGGATTGCTTAACGGGAAAACTTATTATTGGCAGGTGGAAGTATTTTACGCCGCAACCGGTGCAAGCAGTTTTTCGGCAATTGAAACATTTAAGACCGAGGGACCGGGGACATTAATTAAACCGATTGTTTCTTATCCGATAGATAACGTTACTGTTTATACCACTTCGCCTTACTTATATTGGTATCTCAATGGGAGCAGCGCAGGTTTAGTATTCGATATTGAATATGTACTATCCGTCGATCCATTTACAAATAACCCATCAGCCGGATGCGATAATGTTGATGCTCTATTTAAGCAGATCAATAATTTAATTCCAGGGAAAACTTATAAATGGCAGGTAAGGTCTGATAATGGAATTACGCAATCTGCGTGGTCTGATGCGGGGACTTTTGTTGTAGCAGGAGGAGCTAATCTTAGTTACCCGGTTGCATCATATCCGCTATCCGAAGAAACCGTATATACCATTAACCCGACATTATATTGGTATCTCGAGGGCTCTAATCTCGGAATAACGAAATATACAATAAAATGGTATAAGGGAGCTTCAGCACCGGCAGGCGGCTGGGCTGCTTATTCACGTGGTATCAACGATGCAAACGGCGGACAAATTCTTACGGCGAATGCATCAGATATGTACTATAAAATAATCGCGGATCTTAATTATGGTGCAATTTATTATTGGGCGGTTGCAGCTTTCGATGGAGTAAATTATTCTCCATATAGCGAAGGATCATTCACAGTTGCCGGAGGTGCCTCTGCAGGTGCACCGGAGCTATCGCAACCGGCTAATCATGAAGTGGTATTTAGCCGTGATGTTAATTTCGGATGGTTTATGCCAGGTGGAATTTTCGGAGTAACTAATTACTCCCTTTATTATAGCCGTTCTGATGTATTCTCAGGTGGTGTTGATGCTTATGGTGCTATTACTAATTCAGTTACCACAAATAACCTTTTCAAAGAAATTAAAAATTTAGTGCCCGGAGCTACTTATTATTGGTTTGTAAGAGCACATTATGGCGATGGCACTTTTGCTACTTCATCAATATATGATTTTACTGTTTTCACATCTTCAAGTGCTGTTCAGCCTAGAATCGGCGGACCGGATAACGTAACGGTTGGAGTTGCCTCGCCGGTGCTTTCGTGGGTTGTTCCTTTCAAGACCGATACTAAATATAATCTTGAGCTAGCCGATAATTCCGAATTTACAGGAAAAGCAGTTTATAGTGATATTAATACAACCTATAAGAAAGTTGATGGATTAGAAAAAGGTAAAGAATATTTCTGGAGAGTTCAGGGTAAGGATAATTCCGGAAACTCTACTTATTATTCAAAGACTGGAAAATTCACAGTAGATGCTAAAATCACAGACGTAAAAGAGGAGGCAATTCCCACGGAATATTCATTATCACAAAACTATCCCAATCCGTTTAATCCTACGACTGTGATAGAATTTAATATGCCTAAGAGTGGATTTGTAACCTTGAAAGTATATGACCTGCTCGGCAGGGAAGTAAGTACACTTGTTAATGAAATAAAAGATGCCGGCAGACATCAGATTAATTTGAATGGTGCCGGACTTGCAAGCGGAATTTATATTTACAAAATAAATACAGGAGGATTCACAGCAGTAAAAAAAATGACGCTAATTAAATAATATGCTAGGGAGGATAAAATGAGTAAGGTTGGTGGATATTCATTGATACTACTGATTTTAAGCGTTATTGCCTTGGCATGCTATAGCTGTCATCTAACTTATTTTCAGTAGTAGTTTTAGTTCGGCGGATTCCGGAAGGGTTTTGTTTTTAGGAGTCTTATTTAGGTTAAAATTGTAAGAAATGGAGTAATTGCAATTATCTTAAAAGCCGAGGAATTAATTAAGATTATTTTTTCAATCAAAATTAAGGAGAGACGAAAATCACAAAAACGAAAGTAAGTAAAACTTGTTGTTAATTATTCTTGAACAGATTATTAATTAAAACTAAACCCCCGCTGAAACCAAAGGCGGGGGATTTTTTTTGCCTATTTTATAAATAAAATTATCGATATAGTAATCGATTAAATTTTATGCGCAGAGAGACTTCCTATGCTTTTCATACCGATTATAGTTAACTTTAAAGTCAATATTTTTTAATAATTGGATTTACTATATCATGTTTAAGCATACGCTGTTCGCTCTTCTATTTATTGCTTCTATTACCTATTCCCAAAATATAACACTCAAAGGAAACGTAACCGATTCGGAATTAAATTTACCAATCCATGGAGCAATCGTTTTTATAAATAATAACTACTATTATACTAACACAAACGGGAATTTTTGGATTCCTAATCTCACCGAGAAAGAATATTCAATCAAAGTATTTCATCTTGGTTATAAATCAATCGATCAGGATATTGTAATCGATTCTGCGACACCGCAATTAATGCAGTTCGATTTAATTCCTACTATCATCGAGATGGATGAGGTGATAGTAAGCAGTCAAAAAACAGGCAAGATACTACGCCAATCGCCCTATTCAGAGAACTTAATTACACAGGGGGATCTTCAGGTTAAGCCATTTCAATCGCTTTCGGATGCGCTCGATAGGGAAGCAGGATTAGCAATAATAAGAGATGGAGTGTGGGGAACGGAAATTTCGATACGCGGAATGAACAGGCAAAATATTGTAGCATTAGTCGATGGCAACCGTATGGAAACTGCCACCGATCTCGCTGCTCGATTCTCATTAATCGATCTTTCCGATATCGAACGCATTGAAGTAATTAAAGGAGCTGCATCATCAATATATGGTTCGGGTGCTACGGGCGGTGTTGTAAATATCGTATCAAAATCACCCTATTTTAATGAAAATTTTTACACGAGCGGAAATGTTTCGACAGGTTATAATTCAGTAAATAACTCTACACTATTTTCGGGAGCGGTTTTTAACGGTTCATCTATCTGGTCGACAAAATTAAGCGGTTCTTTTAGAAAAGCTGATGATTACAAAAGCGCACTCGGAACGGTAAAGAACAGCCGGTTCAAAGATTATAATTTTTCGGGTGCTTTTAATTTAATTCCTACCGAAAATCATCTATTAAAGATCGATTATCAATTATTTAAAGCAGAAGACGTGGGCATTCCGGGAGCGGCTCCTTTATTTCCGGAGGGTGCGGATTTAAGATACCCGGTAGAAAAAAGAGAGATGATCGCTGCATCCTATGAAATTCAGAATATATCTGAACTCATTACCAAATTGACTGCTAAATTTTCAAATCAATTTATTGTAAGAGATGTAGAAAATATTCCTCATATAGTTCAAAACGTCCCTGCTTCGGGAAACAACCCGGCGCGAAGAGTAAGTGTATTAAAAATTCTTCCTGGCGCCGACCATAATAATAATAGTGCACAGGTTTTTGCAGAACTATCTCTGGCACCTGCTAATAAGTTAGTAGTCGGAATCGATTATTGGAAAAGGGACTATGAAGGTTTAAGAACAAAAGAGCAGAAGATAGAAGTGCTAAGTCCCGCAGGGAATGTGGTTAAAACAATTTATAAAACTATCGCCGAGAGTCCTCTTCCAAATTCGAGTTTCCAAAGTATCGGCATCTTTGCTCAGGACGATGCGGAAGTGATAAAAGATAAACTAAAACTTTCAATCGGCGCACGCCTTGATAGAATTGACATTAAAGGGGATAGAACACTTAATCCGCTTTATGATATAACCGATGGAGTGAGGAACGACAATCCGGCAGGACAGAGTGTAATTTGGAATGATACGAATTTTGATGATATATCATATAGCGGAAATGTTGGTGCTATCTATTCACTCACGAAAAATTTAGATTTTACGATGAGTCTCGGTTATTCATTTCGTTCCCCATCGCTCGAAGAAAGATTTCAATATATTGATCAAGGAAATATAGTCCGACTAGGTAATCCTTCGCTTACTCCCGAAAAAAGCAAGTCGATAGATTTAGGTATCCGATATTATGGAAGCAACTACAAATTAATCTCAAGTATATTTTATAATAATCTAACTGATTTAGTGGTGGAAGTGCCGGGATTATTTGAAACTCGCGCCGCTCGAATTAAACAGAATGTGGGCAAAGCTCGTCTCTATGGTTTTGATTTAAGTTACCAAAATAACTTTTATGGCGATAATGTATTCTTTAGCTCAATCTCATTTGTAAAAGGGGACGATATTACAAACGATACTAATTTACCCGAGATAGCACCATTAAACGGTACTTTGGGTGTAACAATTAGTATCGTAAAGAATTTGCAGGCGGAGGTTTCCACTACGTTATTTGCAGTTCAAAACGATCCTGCTCCTTTGGAGAGTGCTACGAAAGGTTATGCACTATTCAATGCTTCATTAATTACAAAACCGATTCTTTATGGCGCAATGAATTTCCGAATTTCTGCCGGAATTGAGAATCTATTTGATAAGGCTTATGTTAATCATCTTACAACGAATAGAGGTATGGCTTCAATAGATCCGGGAAGAAATATTTATCTAAAACTTTATGCGGGATTTTAATTACCGATGAATTGGTTTGTATTATCCTTTATATCTGCAATATTTTCAGCAGCAGGAGCGATTACCGAAAAAAAATCGCTCCTGAATTTTGACCCTCTTCGCTTCTCGTTTTGGTCATCGTTTTCAACCTTAATTTTCACAATCCCGTTTTTCTTTTTTGCCGTTTATCCTCCGAATGCCGCAACGAGTTTGAATTTTCTTTTTTTTAAGACGATTCTAAGTGCGGGTGCATTCTATTGTATAATGATTTCGATTAAGAATTTGGAGATTTCAGAGGCACTTCCATTGCTTGCTCTTTCGCCGGGATTTATTGCGGTTTTTGGAGTACTATTGATTGGGGATCATTTATCTCTCCGACAATGGTCGGGCATTCTCCTTATGTTAAGCGGCACTTACGTACTCGAGCTAAAGAAGGGGAATAATCATTTCTTTGATCCGATAAAAAATCTTTTTACCGGCGGAAAGTACAATTATATAATAATCGCTCTTTTTTTATTTACAGCTACATCCTTAATTGACCGAGTATTATTAAAGGATTTTAAGCTTCCTCCATACACATTTATGGCATATCAGCAGTTATTTTTTGTTGTCATTTTTGGTCTTGCACTTCTTATCTGGCGCAATAAAAACAAAACTGCTGAAAATGTCATTGATCGTAATCTTATTCTTTTAATAATTCTTGTAGGCGTTTTTACATTGATCTATCGCTATACACAAATAGAAGCAGTGAAACTTGCTCCCGTAGCATTAGTGATTTCGGTAAAGAGACTTTCGATACTCTTCGCAATTATAGCCGGTGGTAAAATTTTCAAAGAGGATAATCTTTATAGGAGAATTGCTGCTGCAATTTTAATTGTTGCCGGAACTGCACTTTTAGCGTAGTTGTTTTTATTTTTTATATATTTATTAATTATCAAAAATCTTATTCAAAGGGAATTATGAAGTCTATTTTTTATTATGTTTCTATTTTGAGTTTACTGATTGCAATCAATATTAACGGGCAGGGATTTTTAAAGGCTGATGGAAGGAAGATTGTAAATGAAAGCGGGACACCCGTTCTATTAAGAGGAATGGGACTTGGCGGTTGGATGGTTCCCGAAGGATATATGCTGCAAACTTCTTCGTTTGCTAATTCGGCAACCGAATTCAGGAAAAAAATTACATCGGTTATTGGTGAGGAAGAGACTGAAAAATTCTTCAAGCTTTACCGCCAAAATATGGTTACGAAAAAAGATATTCAACAGCTCGCCGAAATGGGGTTTAATTCTATTCGTCTGCCGATGCATTATAATCTATATACACCTAAGGATAAACCATTTGAATATATCAATGAAGGTTTCGAGCTAACAGACAGTCTGCTTGCATGGTGCAAGGAGTATCAGCTTTATTTAATACTCGATCTTCATGCAGTTCCGGGTGGACAGAGTGATGAAAATATTTCCGATTATATTCCCGGGGAGTCATCGCTATGGGAATCGGAAACTAATAGACTTCGTACAATCGATCTTTGGAAAAAGCTTGCCACTCGTTATGCCAATGAAGAATGGATCGGAGGTTATGATTTAATTAATGAAACTAAATGGAATTTACCCAATAATAATAAGCCGCTCCGCGATCTATATATAGCAATTACGAATGCGATCAGAGAAGTTGATAAAAAACATATAATTTTTATCGAGGGGAATTGGTGGGCTAATGATTTTACCGGCTTAACTCCGCCATGGGATAATAATATGGTTTATAGTTTCCATAAGTATTGGAATAATAATGACCTAAATTCTATCTCCGGCTATTTATCGATGAGTGCACAGCATAATATTCCTCTTTGGCTCGGCGAATCGGGGGAAAATTCTAATGCTTGGTTTACTGATGCTATCGAACTAGTGGAAGCAAATAATATTGGATGGTGCTGGTGGACTTTCAAAAAAATCGGTTCAGTAAATAGTCCTTGGAACATAAGAAAATCCGTCGGTTATGATAACTTACTAAAATATTGGAGCGGAACTGGTTCTAAGCCTTCGGTGCAGGCGGCTATAACAGGCTTAACTCAACAGGCAATCTATTTCAATAATGATAACTGCGAATTTAATGAAGATATGATCGATGCAATGTTCAGGCAGGTTCAGACTACTGAATTAAAACCGTTCAGAGAAAACAAAATTCCGGGAATACTATTCGGTTCCGATTACGATTATGGAAGATATAATATTGCTTACCGCGATAATGATTATCAAAATGTTAATTCAGGGACTTGGAATAACGGTTGGGTATATAGAAACGATGGAATCGATTTAGAGAAATGCTCCGATGCGGTTACGAGCGGTTATAATATTAGTCATATCGGTACGGGTGAATATGTTGTTCATACCATTGATGTGGAGCAGAGGGGAACCTATAGAATTAGTTTAAGAACCTCGGCAAATAAAACGGGTGGAAAAATCTTATTGGCAATTGACGGAAGTAATGTCGGTTCTACTATCGATGTGCCTAATAGCAATGGGTGGCAGAATTGGCGCACCGTAACCGGACCGGATGTAATCCTTGAGGCAGGGAAACATACATATCAAGTTCGGTTTTTCTTCGATGGATATAATTTTAATTATTCTCAATTCGATTTGATCTCTTCGGTATCAGAAGAAGAATTGCCTTTGGAATTTACTTTAGAACAAAATTATCCCAATCCGTTTAATCCTATTACTACAATAAACTATCAGTTACCGAAGCAATCAAAAGTTATGCTAAAGGTTTTTGATGTATTAGGAAATGAAGTAATGGAATTCGAGGATGGGGTTAAGGATGCAGGGAGTTATTCAATTAATTTCGACGCCTCAAAATTAGCCTCCGGAATTTATTTCTATCGAATAACTGCCTGTGGTTTCACAGAAGCGAAGAAGATGATCTTAATGAAATAGTGAAACAAATTGTCTCAGAAGGTGGTAACTTGATCGTCTTATAGCAAGGCGTTTTTAGAAGAAATAATTATTTAGGATTGTTCAGTCTTTATTTGTAACAGGCGTACTGATTAATTCTGAATAGTAATCTTTATTTCTCTTTAGGATTAATCCGCTCCAGACGGGAGCGTAGATGTCTCTCCGAAATTCCAAGCATTCTTGCAGCGGCACTTTTATTCCCGCTGCTTTTTCTTAATGCCTCTTGAATCATCTCATTTTCATACGCATTCATTTTTGTCTCATATCCATCTTCTAAATTGAGAGGATCGAGCAGTGTGTTCGCTTGAGAAGGAAGATCGAGATTTGGAAAATCTTCCATCGTCAATAATTCACTGCGCGATAAAACGATTCCCCTCTCGATTATATTTTCGAGCTCACGGATATTACCCGGAAAAGAATATTTTAATAAATAATCGAATGCTTCTTTTGAGATACCGGAAATTTCCTTATTCGTTAGTTTAGAATATTTTTTTATAAAATGATCGATTAATAGAGGAATATCCTCCCTTCTTTTTTTGAGCGGTGGAATATCTATTGTAATTACGTTCAATCGATAGAATAGGTCTTCCCTGAATTCCCCATCAGATATCATCTGTTCGATATTGCGGTGAGTAGCCGAAATTATTCTTACATCAGCATTAATAATTTCGTTGCTGCCAATGCGTTGAATTTCGCCAAACTGAATTAAGCGGAGTAATTTTACTTGAATAGAGAGGGGGATATCTCCGACTTCATCAATAAAAAGAGTGCCGCCGGCTGCTTCTTCAAATTTTCCGATTCTTTGATTGATCGCACCGGTGAAAGAACCTTTCTCGTGCCCGAAGAGTTCACTTTCAAATAAATTTTCGGAAAGAGAAGCAACATTAACCGTAATAAATGATTTATCTGAGCGTGTACTTGCCGAATGAATAGCTTTTGCAATTAATTCTTTACCTGTGCCGCTTTCTCCTCGAATTAATATTGTTGTTTTTGATGGAGCCGCACGCGATACTTTACTCAAGACTTCATTCATCAAGTGGCTTTTATAAATAATAGAATCAGAATAGAAATTTTCGTTTAATTTCTGTTTTAGAAGTCGGTTCTCCGATATCAAATATTTTCTTTCTCGCAATCGATTTATAATTCTTTCCAAATCAGCAAGGTCGATCGGTTTAGTGAGATAATCGAATGCACCTGCTTTCATAATATCCACCGCACGTTCGATAGTACCATAAGCAGAGATAAGGATTATATCTAATTCGGCATTAATCTCTTTAGCTTTTTCTAAAACCTCCAATCCGTTCAATCCGGGCATTTGAAAATCTGATATTACGATATCGATGGCATTATTGTGTATAATATCTAAACCCTTTTGCCCATCCGAAGCGGTGAAGACTTTCATATTTCTTTTGCTTAAAAAAGATTTTAGAGATTGTAGCTGCGGAGCTTCATCGTCTATTAATAATATATTTAGTTCGTTCATATTTATCTACTCGATGAATCTTTTGGTAATTCAATTGAAAAAGTTGTTTTAATACTTGGTTCACTCGATACGGAAATAGTCCCTTCGTGCTCAGCGATTATTTTATTAACTATGCTTAAACCTATTCCATTCCCGTTTGTTTTTGTGCTGTAATAAAGATCGAAGATTTTCTTTTCGTCTTCTTTCATAATTCCTTTGCCTGTATCGGATAATTTTATCGTAATCATTTTGTTCTTTTCCGAAACTGTAATAATAATCTCGTCATTAGAGGCGATAGAATTATTAGCATCATTAGAAGCAATAGAATCAATAGCATTTTGAATTAGATTAATGAACACCTGCTTAATCTGATTTTTATCCCA